>ERZ840371.800-NODE-800-length-36493-cov-6.520830_pt1 | contig 36493 bp, 36 predicted proteins | sample MGYA00519937_ERZ840371 | MGnify/ENA primary metagenome ERZ840371 (study PRJEB31850, sample SAMEA3708873) | human gut metagenome | biome: human gut; feature: human-associated habitat; material: faeces | place: China | collected 2014 ... | reverse complement strand
AGCTCGAGCCCGCTGCCATCCGGCAGATTGATATCCAGCAGGATCAGGGATACACTCCCGCAAAGCAATTGTTCTCTTGCCGCTTTTAGATCATGGCAGGATATAATCTGACGGTCATCTGCTTTCAGCGCTTTGCATAAGCCTTGATTCAAACCGATATCATCTTCAACAATCAGTAATTGCTCCATATATCTCACTCCCTCGTTATTCAAATACCAACATCGTTTCCTTTGGGTGGTTTCTCATCTTTGCAGCTCAAAAGATAATATCAGCTGCATAATACGATTTAAGAGTACAGATTGTTGGATGGAAAGTCAAGATTTGCATCGCAAATCAAGCACAAGCCGTTGTCACGATATATATCTTCTCGGGAATACTTGAGATAGGTCTCAAAACTAAATGTAGAAGGCAAGATTTACTTTTTTCAAGTAATCTTGCCTTCTATTTTTCGACCGCTTCTACACACAAAATGCCGCATACAGCGGAACAGACTTTAGCCCATCTTTCTCCCCGAAATTCTTGAGCGAAAGTCGGACTGAGTAAGCTGGCTTATAACTGTCCACGAAGACGCTGAGACTACGAGAACGGACATGCTCCCCTTTCTTGACCTCTACGCCGACGATTTGATTGCCTTTTTGCAGTACAAAATCCAGTTCTGCCGTACTGCTACTCTCCCAATAGTATAAATCATAGCCCTTGGCGGCAAGCTGCTGTGCCACATAGTTTTCTGTGACAGCTCCCATGAAAGTATTCCCCTCTCCGGAGAGCACTGTCTGTTGTGAAAGCCCGGATTTCATCGTCAGCAGACCCACATCGCCCATATAGAGCTTGAACGCTGACAGATCAGTATAAACAGCGATCGGCTCAATGGCCTGATTGATGCGCTGGCATTTCAGCACGACACCGGCAAGATTCAGCCATTCGATGGAAGCGCCAAATAGCGCGGCACTCCCCCCCTTCTGCACCACCTTATACTGGAATTTCTTATTGTCTTTGGCCAACTGCGCCGGAATGGAATTGTAGCAGGCACGGATCTTCACGCTATCCGTATTACTGGCGTACTTCGCCATGTCCGCAATGTAGTTATCCAAAATCTCATTCTGCACCAGTGGAACATCCAGAAAACTGCCGCTTTTCAAAAAGGCGTTGATACAGGCCGGCATCCCGCCGATAAGCAGATATTCCCGATACAGTTCGATTGCCTTCTGATGCAGTGCATCAGGCAGCGGTTCCATTTTCTCGTAGGCTCTGCGAATCTCTTCACTAAGGAGTTTCTGGCTTCTTGCCCCAAGGTACTCCTCAAAATCCAGCGGATAGAGCGTAAGCGTCTCCACCTTGCCCACAGGAAACGAATAGTGCTGGCGGTTGATTGCCACACCCAGCAAACTCCCTGCCGCTGCAATATGATACTCCGGCGTTTCCTCGCAGAAATACTTTAGAGCTGTCAACGCACGCTCACTGGATTGGATCTCATCGAAAATGATCAACGTTTCTTCCGGAATGATCCTCTCACCAGTAGACGCCTCAAGATACCGCAAAAGTCGTTCCGGCGCAATATTGTCATTAAAATAGGATGCAATCGTCAGATTTGTCTCCAAATTGATATAGACCACATTTTTAAACTGTTCCTCGCCAAATTTGCGGAGAATGTAAGTTTTGCCCACCTGACGGGCGCCGTTGACGATCAGCGGCAACCGATCATCGGTTTTATTCTTCCATGCAAGCAGTTGTTCTTCGATTTTACGCTCCATTTCTATCACCTCATGGGTATAGTTTAGCTTCGCAAAATCGTTAAGTCAAGAAAAATCTGTCTAAATGCAATTTTTCTTGACTTAAAGATCATTCTCGTGATGTATTGCCTGTTTTCACTCTCTTTCGGGTCTTCACGTGTGAGCCCCTATTAAAAAGAAGTCATAGCTTGCGGATCCTGGTGGGATGAAGTTACCACACCGTTCTAAAAGGAGGCAGCAAACCATGTTCGAGTGCATACGTTCTTTTCTTGTGTTGCATTTTGTATTATCGCTATATAGACAACTTATCACAAAAAGTCTCATTCATTATATTACTCAACGATATCTAACGCAATCCCCGAAAGTCTTTTTACAGTGGAACAAAGTGTGGCTTATGTCCCTATGCCTAAAGGCGGGGTATTACGCCATGACGTCTCCCTCCCGACTGCTTTTCAACGGGGAATCAGTGGTAAACGATACCGTACATTTCATCGCATCAGCCGCATCTCCTTCTCAAACTGCTCCATCGCCTCCTGTCGGCTGGGGACTTGCGCAAGCGTGCAGGAAAACGGCTGGCCGAACAGGGGCTGGGACAGTGTCTCCACCCAACGCGTCAGCACCTCCGGAGTGAGGGGGCGCTCCTCTCGGAGAAAGATCACCCCGTAATAGGGCGGTACAGATGGGGAAAGCAGCTGTGTCAGCGGGACACCGCTCCGGACGTAAGCGTTGCAGAAACGCGTCTCCGGTGAAAAATGCGGATAGTACAGTGCCCCAACGAACCAGTCCTGTTCACCGTTTTTGAGCCGCTCCGCCTGCTCCAGAAAGCTCGGATGATCCGGACTATCCGGCTCCACAAACTCACCGTCCCGAATCGTCTGGTGAAGCGCGGGAAGGTTATAGAAATCAAAGTAAAAAAAGGACGCCTCTCCCGCCTCGTCCTCGGTAAGAGAAAATTCAGCCGCATGGAAAGGTTCCCAGCCCTTGCCGCAGCGGAAATAGCCCCACCAGTAGTTCCAGTCATGAATATGCAGATATTTTTTTGATTTGCAGCCCATAGATGTACTCCATTCTAACAATGTCGGCACAAGAGGAAATCACAAGAAACTCTCCACCCAGTACTAACAAAAGTCTTTTCTAAGTCCGTCCTTTTTTCAAGAAAGGTGCTCAAAGGCAGTGCGGTGATCTTCTTATCTGCTCACCGGAATGGATATCTCGAAAACGGCGCCGGTCTCTCCGTTATACGCGCGGATCGTCCCTCTATGCAGATGGATGATCTCCTTGGTCAGGGCAAGGCCGATGCCGGATTTTCCGCTCCGCCCCATGTAGAAGCGATCAAAGATGTGGGGAATATCTTCCTCGGCGATGCCGTCCCCGTCATCCTGTATCCGGATGGTCACGTGCCGCTTGTCCGCGCGGCAGGTCAGGCGCAGCTCGCTGCGGGCATAGCGTACGCCGTTAGATAGGATATTGGTAACTGCTCTGCGCAGCTGGGTATCGTCGCAGCTGACCATAACGGGCTCCTCAGGGAAGTCCGGCACGATGGTGATGCCGCCGGCGGCTATCGGCTCCACGGCGCGTATGCCGTCGTAAAGCAGTTCCCGAATATCCGTTTCGGAAAGGGTAAGCCGCTGCCGCCCCATATCGATTTTCGAAATGTCCAAGAGTTCTTCCACCAGCTCCGTCATGCGGTCGCTTTCTTCCAGAATCACGTCCGCCGCGCCGCCCGCATCCATTACGCCTGCCTGTATGCCCTCCGCATAGCCCTGTATCGCCATCAGCGGCGTTTTCAGCTCGTGGGAGGCATTCTGGAAGAAGGTTTGCTGCCGCTCCGCCTCCTTTTCAATATCTCTGCCGAAGCGGAACCCCAGTAGGCACATGACGGAGGAAATCGCCAGCAGTACCGCAAAGAACACCCAGTTCAGCGTTACGATATAGCGCGTGATGGGACCGATGTCTATGTACATGATATAGGAGTAGGGTTCCTCTCCATCGCCGTAATTCTCCTGCGCAGACATGAAGATCAGATGATGCCTGTCCGTTTTGAAGGTATAGCATTGGTTGAGCGATAGATCCCACCCCTTGCAGTATTCCAGCAGTTCTTTCTCCAGACGATATGCGTCCCTGTTCCAAACGCTTGATTGATTGGCATTATCCAACTCTAAAAATACGATGCTCGGCGTAAGGAAGTGCTCCTCCGTGTCATTCCATTCATCATCAAAAAAGGATCCATCGTCGGTATAGGGGATGGTGCGGTTCTGGTACTGTGCCTCGCTGATGAGCGCCTTTTTTGCCTCACGCACAAAGTGTGCAGGTATAATGAGGTTCACCGCCAGCATGAACAGTGCAAAGAGCAGCAGAGCTGAGCAAAGGATCAGGTACACGATCCGCAGCTTGATGTTTTTCATGTACACTCCGCTCCCTTCAGCTTATAGCCAAAGCCCCAGATGGTGCTTACGCTGACGGTGCTGCCCGCTTGCAGCAGCTTTTTTCGGATACGGCGCAGCGTTTCATCGGTCACGCGGGTCTCTACATCTGAGTCAAAGCCCCACACCGCACTGAGCAGATCCTCGCGGGAATAGGCCTTTTCCGGCTGCCTCATCATATAACCGAGCAGTCGCAGCTCAGTCTGGGTCAGCGCCACCGGCACAGTTCCGCAAAAGATAGCGTTTTCCGTGGCGGAATAGTGGATGTCCCCATAGTGCAGTTCACCGCCCGCCGCTGCGGACTTGCCGCGATCCATCTCCACACGGCGCAGCAGGGCCTTGACCTTCATCAGTAATATCGTTGGACGAAACGGCTTGGTAAGGTAGTCATCGCTGCCCTGACTGATACCCATAACGTAATCCAGTTCGCTGTCTTTGGCTGTGAGCAGAATAATGGGAATGTCAGACAGCGCGCGCAGCTCCCTGCACACCGTCAGCCCGTCCGTGCCGGGCATCATAATATCCAGGATCACCAGCTCCGCAGGCTCCTGATGAAATGCCTCCAGCAGCGCATCGCCGCTTTCAAAGGAGCGCACGGTATATCCGTCGCTTGCGAGGAAGCTGTGCAGCAGTTCTCGTATGCTCTTTTCATCGTCCGCCAAATAGATGGAATGTCCCATAGTGACCTCCTTGAAAGCAGCGCCAAATGCTGCGCACAGGCGCAGCATCGGCACGATGTTGATTTTATACTATCAGAATATCTCCTTTCCGTCAAAGGGGGCAGATGCCGCTTTCGCAGCCGGTGTTGCCCCAGATGGAATTGTACAGTTCGCACAGCTGGCTGTCGATCTCCGTAAGACGGTTGTAGTCGGCGATCAGCGCGTCCTTTTCCGCATCGGTCAAGAAGCTCAGGCTGCGGATGAAGGTGGCCTCATCGTAGTTGTCGAAGTCGTAGTCGTCCGGCAGATTGAAGTACGCTTCATCTACCTTGTCCCACAGGTCGGCGTGCTTTTCGCAGACGCGGTCATACTCCTGCTCCAGGGTGTCGATCTCATCCAGCACCTTGGGGTCGGCCTTTTCCAGTGCCTTCTCGTAAAGCGGCATATTGTCGCACTCGGGCAGCTGCCCATACAGCTTTTCCATCTGGGCATCCAGCTCGTTCAGCTCCTTGATGTCCGCCAGAAGCGTTTCCTTCTCCGCTTCGGTCATCGTAGTCATGCCGCGGATGAACGCCGCCTCGTCAAAGCTTTCGAAATCGTAGTCATCAGGCAGGGCATTGCAGGCATCGTCCACCTTGTCCCACAGCGCTGCGTTTCTCTGGAAGATGGCGTCGCTTTTTTCCTCCAGGGTCTCGATCTGCTCCCAGATGGCGTCTTCGTTCTCGGTTGCAATTTTAGTAACAGGCTCCATTGGTGCGGGTGTGGCGGCAAAGGCGGAGGTTGCCGTACCGATAACCGATACCACCAACGCCAGTGCCAGTGCAAAGCTCCAAATCGTTTTCTTTTTCATGGTATGTTACGCTCCTTTTTGAAGTATTCAGGTCGTGTATCAACCTTGTCTGTATCATATCAGAAGAAGCCTTTGACTTCCCCCGCGAAAGTGCGGGGAAAGTGTCACAAAAGTGCAACGAGACCAGCCCGGAAAATGAACGAAAGCCCGCTCCACGCCTCAAGGGCAGAAACGGGCGGACGTTCTTATTCTGATTTCACTTCGCGCATCAAGATGGACCTCATTCATATATTTCCCGGTCCGTTTGGAAAGGCAAGCCATTTTGCACCGTAAAAATCAAAGTAGAAGCGCTGCCCCACCTCGTTTTCCACAAAGCGTCTTTTAATATGATACCAGCCGCGAAGCTCATCCCGCAGGGCGACGTCCATGGAGATTGGCTCTACCCATACGCAGTCGTACCCGGTAAGCTCGTCCCTTTTCAACGGCATGGTTACTGCCGCGCCGGGTGTTGCAAAAGCCGGAGGCAGAACATACACTTCGGTCGCATCTGCCAGCGACAGACGCATCCCGCTTGCGAAAAGAAGCTCTCCTTCTATCGCATTCACCATTGCCCAGCCATATCGGCTTGAGAAGACGGGTGTATCATGAAAAGCCGGCAGAGCTTCCGGCGGAATCGGCTGAAGCATATCTGCCCGATGATATCGAGCTTCCGGAAGACCCAGAAGAAAGTCCACGCTCACGCCGTAAAGCTCGGACATCTGAATCAGGGATTCCACAGAAGGATTCTTCCTTTCGCCCTCCCACGCGCTCAAGGTCGGCTGCGAAACGCCAAGCATTTTGGCCGCCGCCGTTAGCGTAATCTTTTTCTGTTTTCTTGCCAATCTATATCGCCGAGCCGTAAAAATACCCCCTTCGGCATACCGCAAAGCTTCGCAGCGCGCATTGTCGGTTATTCTTTGTCCCTATTGACATTGACGGCAACCCCGTTGAATTCCAAATGATCTTCTACCGGAACGATCAACACCTTTTGACCGTCGATGACCTTCGCTTCCACAAGATGGCTGTATTCAGGGTCAATGGAGAGTGATACCTTCTCCGTTTTCAGCTCCACTTTCTTTGCATCAATCAGGTTGGCCGGATTGAGAACGGCGCCTACGCCGAACCGTTCCCCACAGGCAGTTTGAAAAGCCTCCGCCTGTTCCTCCGAAGCACCGCAATCCAAAATAATCTTGCTCACTTCACAGGGGCTGACAGTCAGCGGTTCCAGATCCTTCGTCTCCCGATGCGCTTCAATCATTGCGGCAAGCTGACCGTGGATTGCCTGCACGATCTCAAGACTGCAGGCGCTGCCCAACGACTCGGAAAGAGCGGCCTCAAAGGCCTCCCGCTGTTCTGCGGCCGACATGGGCAAATCGGTATGGAATACTGCGTCGATAAACTCCTGATGCAGTTCTCCCTCTTTGCGGGAATAAAACAGTGCATTGTAGATGTTGGCGCTGCGGTTATCAAAGGTCGGGAACAGGAAGCCCAGCTCCGGCGCAGCGACAGTTTGACTGGCGGCACAATGAAACTCATTGTCTCCGGAGAAGTAGCCCAATTCCGTTTTTCCCGTTTTAACCGGGCAGACCGCACACAGAATATAGGAAAAGACCTCATCCGAGCCCTCGGCTCGCAGGGCGTCGTGATTTCGACAAGGTACATCGTAGCTGTCGCTTGCCAGCAGCAACAGATAATTGCTCTCGCCCATGTCCAACGATTGAATGACTTTCTGATAAAATGCCTGCCGCACCCGAGTATCCTTCGCACCGGATGCGCGCAGTTCCATCAACATTCTGTGTTCTTCCCCCGTCATGACCTGCTGGGTGGAAAACACAATATCGATCAGGTTTTTTCCGAGTGCTCCTGACAGTGCCTTTTTCAGCAGGCTGAGGTATTTTTCAGCTTCCTCCTGCGTCATCATGCCAAGCGACTCGTCCAAATCGGTCATAATCTCCTTATTGCTATTGACAAAACAGCCGTAAATACGACTGATGGCATTTTTATCCGGCTTCCAGCGGCGTCGCAGCTCGTTGAGCTCTTTTTGGTTCATTGGTTTTATCAGACCTTTCGTTATGATATTTGGTTGGTAGCATTGTGGCAGTTCAGGTACATGTTCGGCTTTTCACCGTACTTGACATTCCGCATCAGCACTATGCCTGTATTTGAGCATCATTTCTTTTACGACAGGCGGTCAGCCTCTTCACAAGAGAATTTCAAATGATGCTCTTCGCAGTATCTGCGGATCACGAGAAGCATCATTTTTGTCGGAAGTGACCTTCCGTTTTCCCATCGGTTTACGGAGGTATAGCTGACACCCAATTCTTTGGCAAGCTGAGTTTGGGACAGCCTCCGTTCACTGCGCAGTTTCAGAATCGCATCTGCAAAGGTCATTTGCTCCACCTCTCTTATGTAGCACAGTATAGCATATTATGCCTTCACTAAGCAAGCCCGGAATTATAAATCCCATTCAACAAACAACGGGAGTGTTGGTTCAAAAAATTAGAGTTGACTACGTATCCTTCCATATTGCAAGACTGCCGCTCGGCAATTTTCGCTGTCGGGCGGCAGAGCACGATGAATTATTTCGATTTAGACCCAGAGGGAAAAAAGCCTGTCCGCAAATACTCACAGGAAATGAAGAAGAAACTTGGGATTATTTAAGCCATTATGGAAGACCAAAAGCTATTGGTCTTAGATGAACCCTTTAATGCTTTAGATGAAAAATCGGTAAAGCTATTTCGAGAGCTTTTGATCGAATACAAGAAACAGGAGAAGTTGATTATCCTTACATCTCATAATAAGGAAGACATTGAATCTCTCTGCGATCACACCTATCGAATACAGTCAGGGCAGATTATTGCAGAATAATGTAAAGCAAACGCCAACGCAGGATGTGGCAACCGACGATGGCTGCTGCACCCTGCGTTTTCTGCTTTAGGCATTGTCAATGCCCGCGTTTATAGCTTCGCTGATATGCTTGTCTGCCGCTTTGTTCTTGATAAAGGCTTTCAGTTACATCGGATTTTTTGTAATCATAGCAAAACCTCCATGTATCGCAGTACCTTGGGCTTTACGCGAAGTTGGTCTGCGTACTGCATCAGTTTGTGAATGTTCTTATCCTTGGACGCTGCATAGCGTTTCATGGCTTCTCCGACGATCTGAACATCGCTGCCGCTGCCGCGAAGAATGTCACACAGCGTCCGTTCCAAATCGTAAATACGAATTGGTTTGCCGGAGGGGGATTCAATTTGAGTTTGTCCGAACTCGTAGTTCTCCGGCACAACGCGCTTGACAATTAAATTTTCCTGCTTCAAGGATGGGGCATTGTAGCCCTTGGGAAAGGTCATCGTATATTTCGCCGGGGTACGGTCTGAATAGCCCAGCAGATACAGAGCGGTATCGTGCGAATAGATCCCGCGTCCGTACTTGCGCTGCAAGAGGTAAAAATCGTCCTCCCATGCGCTGCTCCGTACATACAGACCGCGCCCAAAGCGGTACATCTCGCCGCTCTTGACAAATTCCTGTAAAACGCTGCGGTGCAGTCCAGCTTCCGTCACCTGCGCTGCGGTAATCGTGCCGTCCTCCGATGCTTCCAGTAGTTCTTCGATTTTTTCCTTGGCGTTCATGCTTCTCACCTCGCTTTGACAGTCACACATTATATTATACGGAAATAATGTGCGATTGTCAACCGCGAAACGACGAACACACATTAGATTACTTGAAAATAATGTGTGAATGTCAGAGAAGCTACAAGGATTTGTCCTGATCCTGCCCGTGATTGGGGGACAGGATGCTGTCGATGTTCTGCTTGACGGCATCGTATTCTCGCATACGTTTTTTCAGGCTTCCGTACTCAGCGTACAGCCGATCCTTTCCTTCGGACAGTCTGGAATATTCCTCACGCAGCTTGGCAAGGTCGGAGAGCTTATCACCGACGCCCGCCGCTTTCAGCGCCCGCGCCGACGCTTCAAAGAGAATGATTTCGCGCTCACGTCCGCGCAGATACTTTTCCTTGTCACGGGATTTTTTGTATTCGCTATACAGCGGCTTTGGCTCCTTGTAGGTGGTGGTATGCTTTATCAGCAGCGCCAGATCCTGATACGATTTGTTGAGAACAGCCTCGTCTTTCCCGTGTTTCTGCACACCGGTTTTCAGGTTGTCGCACTGGATGATCCGGGTGACGCCGCCGAAGTATTTGTAAGCATTCACATGGGCAGCGGTCCATGACTCCTGGTTCATGGAGAAAAAGGCTTCTACATAGCTGTAGCCGCTGTATGGCAGGGTTGCCACGAACACATAGGGCGGGATAATTTCACCGGTGTCTGTGTCAATAACAGCGGCAGTGTTGCCAGCCCAGTCCACCTGCATAACCTCACTGGGCTTGTGATTCAGGTGCATGGTAGCGTTGACCTTTGCCAGATAGTCGGCATAGTACTTGCTGAACTGGGTGGACTGGTATGGAATCTCGCCCGCCGCCCGGCACTGGTCGCAGTATTCCAGCCACAGCAGGTTCAGCGTAACACCGCTGCGCTAGAGTTCCTTGTGGACATATTCTTTCGTCGGCGAGGTGGACTTGCCCGAATAATGACCGACATGTCTGGTACAGCCTATGGGTTCCGGATGGGAATGGAAAATTCTATCACTTCTATTGCTTTTTTAACTCACACGAGCTAATGGTTTTTCATCGAAGCACTCCTGCCAGCACAAAACGGGCACCATCAAACTCATAGCTACAGGTAGAGAGCGTTAGAATGTGATCAGAGATATCAGGCGCAATCTCACTGGTGAAGCAGGAACGGTCAGCCGCATTCTGAAGCCAGACTTCAAATTCCGCTTCCGTAAAACCAATTTCCCACGCATCGTCCCGTGGCGCGGCAACATACCCCGCGAAGAACTCCACTTTATAGTTTTTGTCCGGTGTTATCAGCAGCGCGACTGGATGCTCGTCAAAGAAATCCTGCTTTTTATATTTATCAATGTCTGTAAACATTGTGCCGTTCTTCATATGATGTCCATAAATTATGGAGTGCCGGTCGGCAAAGCTTGCATCGTTTCGGAAGTCCAGGAATATACAGCCGGACCCATTCCACTCGCCGCTGAACAGGTGCTTCAAATAATAGCTGTTACCTCCTCCCTGTACAACCGGATAGTTGATCTTCGTTCCTTCAATGTAGATCCAAGCAACGATGTCAGGGTTGATCTCACGCAGTGCAGCAAAATCCACCTCAGGCCAAATCGTGTCGTCCTCATCAGGAAGTGTTTCTGCCCCGGCTGGCTTGTTGATGACAGGTGGCTGTGGTTCGGCAGTTTTCTGTGGAAGCGAAATCATGTGACTGATATCCTCGTAAGCAGCTTCACCAGCGTGATACTCAGATCTAATCACCCATATCTTCCATGCAGAAAACGACATGACTGCGAGAAGAACGGCTGTGAGGCTGCCTAATAACAATTTATTCTTCAGTTTCATGTTTTTCCTCCTGCTGCTTCACTAATCTGTAAAATGTGCTCCTCTTTAGGCCGAGCTGGCGCATTGCAGCAACTGCCGTAATCGTACCGGCCTTCCAGTCTGAATAGAATTGATTCCAGTTTGGCGGAAAGTCTATCATTGGACGCCCCAAATGCTTCCCCGCCTCTTTTGCAATGGCGATCCCCTCAGACTGTCGCCGCTTTGTTGTGATACGCTCCTGTTCAGCAATACTCGCAAGTACTTCAATCAGAATGTTGTTTATCATCTCAAAAATCCAGTCCTGCTCCTCAGGAAGTTCCACCATGGTAGTCGGGATGTCAAGGATTTTGATCCGAATGTGGTGCTCCCGGAAGTATTCCAGTTCTTTCTTGATGTCAATCTTTCTCCGACTGAGTCGATCCAGCGATTTAACAATCAGGGTATCTCCGTCGCGGAGAAAGTGATTCTTCAGCGACCGGTACCCCTCACGCTCCAAATCCTTGCCGCTTACCTTGTCCGTAATGATATCCCGCTCCTCCACGCCGGCATCCATGAGGGCCTTGAGTTGCCGATCCAGATGTTGTTCTCTCGTAGATACACGGGCATAACCGTATGTCTTTTTCAACTTGTTTTCATCTCCTTTTCCGTTTCAAAAGCTCATGCCTTTTTCGGACATATCCCAAAATGACAAAATAACTTTTTCGGATACAAAATCATATCCCGATTGTACGCCTGTTGGTAGCGCCGAAAAGGTCTACCTTTTCAGATATCCTATTACACGGAGGAGGGAGATGAATTACAGCAAACAGTTGTTCTCATTTTTTTTAGAGATAGGTTTGTTAATAAAACTGTTTGGGTGGAGTGCATTTGGAAATCGAACAGCAGGAGGCGGAATCTTATTAGAGGGTTTGCCTACTTTTAGCGATATATTCAACATCCCGATACAGGAAACGAGAAAGGTCTTCCCACCCAATGGTTCTGCGCGGAATACAATCGAATAACAAGAGTGAGCGCGGAATACATCTTCCGCGCTCACTCTTTACCAAATGGTTCTTATAAAACTTTATGCGCTGATCTTCCCGGAAAAGTTTCCTGGTGCTGATCGTTATTGAAAAGCTTGAAATAATATGTGTTGGAGTAACATTCATGCATTTGCTCCGTTTTGGCTCAATATCAAAAGGTGCTCACAGCACCTCGCCAAGTTTTGTAGAGACCTCCACAACATTATCGCAGCAGCTCTCGATCAGCTCCTTATCATGGGTGATCACAAGAATGGTTCTGCCGCGCCGCGCTTCGCTTTTCAGTTTTTCTGCGATCAGGCGCATATTCTGCCCGTCAAGGCCGCTGGTGGGTTCGTCGAGGATCAGTATCCTGCGGCCGGAAAAAATGGCGCAGGCAATGGCAAGGCGTTGCTTCTGCCCGCCGGACAGGGCAGACGGGTGCGCGTCCCTGTACTCGTAAAGGCCAAACTCTTTGAGCAGGTTCCTTGCATGGCTCTTGTTTTCTTCCGTCAATCCGGTATTCAGCAGCAGCTCCTCCGCCACGCTTGCCGTGAAGAACTGCGTTGATGTGTCGTTGCCGCAGTAGTAAATCTCCCTGCGCCGGACTGCCGCTCTTGCTTTTTTCCCGTCTATCAGGATATGCCCCCCTGTCTGCCTTGCCAGCCCGCAAAGGATCTGCGCAAGGGTGCTTTTCCCCGCGCCGTTTTGCCCCGTTACGGCGGTCACGCCGCCCTTTGGAACGGACAGCGAAATATCCTCAAAAATAACTTCTTTGCGTATTCTTTTCGAGAGCCCTGCTGTCTTCAAGACGGCAGGGCTTTCGTCCGATACGAAGGGAGCGGGAAGGCCCTTTCCCTCGTGCGGAGAGCGCAGACCCATACCCAAGATGTCTGCTTCCGGCAGGAGGAGCAAATCTTTCGGTGTATACTCACCCGCTATCCTGCCGTCTCGCAGATATAAAAACCGGTCTGCGATCCCCATCAGCCAGTCGATCCGATGCTCCGCGATGAGCAGGGTAAAGCCCTGCTCCTTGAGCTGCCGGAGGGTCTGCGTAAGCTGCCTTGTCCCGGCAGCGTCGAGGTTGGCCGTCGGCTCGTCGCACACAAAGACCTTTGGCTTCATGGCATATACGGACGCAATGGCCGCCCGCTGCTTTTCTCCGCTTGAGAGAACGTCAACTGCCCTGTCTTTCAAATGGGACAGCTGCAATGCCTCTATGGCGGTATCCGTCCTCTCCCGTATCTCCTGAGTGGATAAGCCGTAATTCTCGCAGGGAAAGGCCACCTCTCCGGCAAGCTCGGAGGAAAAGAACTGGCTTTTGGGGTCCTGAAAAACGCTTCCCACCAAACGCCCGATCTCCCATGTGGAAAGCCTTGATATGTCCTTGCCGTCTATCCTCACGCTTCCGCTGAAGGCTCCGGGATAGTAGGACGGCGCAAGCCCGTTGACAAGCCTTGTCACGGTGGTCTTGCCGCAGCCGGAAAGCCCCGTCAGCACGACGCATTCGCCGCCTTTTACCGAGAGGGAAATGTCCTGTACGCCTCTGTCTGAGTTTTCGTATTGAAAAGAAGCGCGTGTAAGGTCGATCATGCCATGCTCCTTTCCAAAACCAAATAGGAAGCCGTGACTATCGCACATACGGCTGCTGCGATATAATCCCGCGCCCCGGCCCTTTTCTCATAATAGCTGCCGCGCACGCCCGGGCGCTCCGCGCCTCTTGCAACGGCGGAAACGGAAAGCTGATCCGCAAGCTGCAATACCCGAAGAAGAAACGGAACCAGCACATACTCTATGCTCTGCACGGGATGCGCGAGCAGCTGCCCCGCTGCGGTAAGCCCTCGGTTTTTCATGGACCTGCCTACGCCTTTCAGCTCCGCCCGCATGGTGGGGAAGAAGCGAAAGACCACAAGCAGCCCGAGAATGAACGGGGTGGGCATACGGAGGCGGGATAAAAATGCGGAGAGCATTCCCGGCGGCGTGGTGATCAGATCCCATGACACCAGAAAGATCGGTGACAGATTCCAGAACATCAGAACATAAAACTCCGAAAAGACCGGCATGTGCAGCCCGTGGAAGCGGATACCGTACAGCAGCAGCGCCAGCAGCAGATAAAAGCAGCCATAGGACGCGGCAAGGCGGAAGTTCCGCTGTAAGACGAGATAAAGAAGCGCGCCGCCGGTCAGGATGCAGGTAAGCAGCACATTCCTGCCGATGGTCACTCCGGCAAAGACACACAGCAGCGCCCACAGCTTGACCGGCACCGCAAAGGATGCGTCCGCTCTCATAGAACGCCGGCCTTCTGAAAATGCCTGCGGATCAGCCGACTGCCGACCATGCAGCCTAAAAAGCCCATCAGCGTCGTGAACAGCAGAATAAAGGCCAGCCAGCCGGGAGAGGTGTAGTAACGCACATAGGAATCGATGTAGCTCTGCTCCATGCCGCTTGCCAGCGCAAAATCGTAGTAGGTGTCCCAGAAGAACCAAATGGGCAGCAGATTGACCCCGTTGTACAGCAGGCTCGCCACCGTCCAGGCGGCGGTCAGCCGTTTCGGCTTTTGGCAGGAGCCGTCCTTCCAGAGAATCGCCTCGCAGAGGATCCCCACAAGAACATAATAAGGAAGCAAGAACCAGTTTCCCATCAGCAGGAAAATCACGCCGAGGATCGTCATATAGATCAGCGTCACAAAACGCTTGCCGATCCGGCTGACCATGAGCATATAGACCGGCGCGCAGAGGAACATGGTGATCCCCACCGACAGCACCATGCTGACAAAGTCGTTGGCCATGCAGACCATGTTGACGACGAGCTGGATGACAATCAGTACTGCGGAGAGCAATACCGTTGTAATAACATCCTTAACCGTCCACTTTTTCTTTTTGTCCATAAATCCATTCCTCCGTTTTCTGTTAATTTATACTAACCTTCTATCCATGTGCTTTCCCACCTTTTAGCGTCCAGCCGATTGCCTGGCTGCGCATTCCCACAAAGCGCCTGTATAGGCCGTCTTCGCGCATCAGCTCCTTATGGTTTCCGCGTTGAACGATCCTGCCGTTCTCCAGCACGATGATTTGATCTGCCGTGCGCACGGTGGACAGACGGTGGGCAATCATCAGGATCGTTTTGTCTTTTGTCAGCTCCCGGATGGCCTTTTGCAGCTCCTGCTCGTTTTCGGGATCCACGCTGGCTGTGGCTTCATCCAAAATGACGATGGGTGCGTCCTTCAGAATTGCCCTTGCAATGGAGATTCGCTGCTTTTCTCCGCCGGAGAGGCTGGAGCCTCCTTCGCCGATTTTTGTCTGATAACCGTCGGGCAGCGTCATGATAAAGTCATGGCAGCAGGCTTTCTTTGCGACCGCTATGATTTCATCCTCGCTTGCGTCCGGTCTGCCAAACCGGATATTGTTCTCGACGGTGTCCTCAAAGAGATACACATTCTGAAATACGATGGCGAAATTCTTTAGAAGGCTGCCGCTGGTATATTCCCGCACATCCCGGCCGCCGAGCGTGATCTGTCCTTCCTTCACATCCCAGAAACGGGCAATCAGACCGACCAGCGTGGTCTTTCCGGCGCCGGAGGGACCAACAATGGCGCAGGAGCTTCCCTGGGGTACGCTTAAGCTGATTTGATGTAATACCTCCTTTTCCCCATATCCAAAGGACATATTCTTCACTTCAATATTGAAATTTTCCGGCACAAGATCAGCCCCGTTTTCGTCCAGGGATGGAATGTCCATGATGTTATCCAGCCGATCCAGGGAAGCCTCCACCGCGCGGGCAATGGAGGACATACTGCCCGCCACCTCCACGGCGGCATAGATCATGAAGCTGGACACAAGAAGCAGCAGGCACTTCTCCGGCGTGATGCTTCCTCCTGCCAGAAGATAGGGTGCAAAAACCAGAATAGCCGCCCGTGCGAGCTTGAATACCGTCTGATAGAGCGCTGTCATTTTTGAAAACGCCTTTTCAAGCACGATATTTGCCTCTTTGCTTTCCTCAATTGCGGCGTCAACTGCTTTTCCGGTGCGTTCCGCCAGCCCAAACGCCTTGACTACACCCATGCCCTGCACATATTCCAAAACGGCAGTGACCAGACCAGCCTGGGCAGCCTGACGGCGGGGCGCGCATTTCCTGCCAACCTTGCCGATAAACGAATAAACAATGAGCGCCACGGCAAGCCCGGCCAAAGAGATCAGCCCGATCCGCCACTCATAGATCATAAGCCAAACGCCAATCACAATGGCGTGGATAAACCCGCCCGCCACATTTTCCATAATGGTAACGGACTGCTGCTCCAGATCTCCAAGGGTGGTCGTCACCGCCGCAGTGATATCCCCGAGCCTGTTTTCATTGAAATAACCCATAGGCGCCTTTTTCAGGCGCTCGCCGATCTCCATGCGCTTTTCCGACCCGAACGCGAAGCTACCAAGAGTTCTGGCATTGGCAGAAAGATTGACAAATACAATTCGCCCTACAATGGAAACGATCATGATGCCAAGCGAAATCCAGATCGTGCTTTCAGGCATAACATCGCCGGAAAGCTGCTTCAGGATTCCTGTGAGCACCGTTAGAATGGCCATGATTGGGATCATCTCAAAGAATGAGCTGACAAGGTATGCAAGGAAAGAGCGGATAAGACGCTTCTTCTGTAAGCCCGAGAACAACAAAAGTCTTTGAAATAACCTTATCATCACGCCACCTCCTCTGCGGTATCTTTGCCCTGCATATGGGCTCTCCACAATTCCTTGTATAGATTGCTTGTTTCAAGAAGCTCCTCATGAGTTCCTTCCGCAGCGACATTTCCTTTATCCACGACAAGGATCTTATCTGCTTTGGTAATGGTAGACAGCCGATGCGCAATGACAATTAAAGTTTTTCCTGCTATAAGCCCTGCAATGGATGCTTGAATAACGGCCTCATTTTCAGGATCGGTAAATGCTGTGGCCTCATCCAATACCACGATCGGGCTATTCTTTAGGATTGCCCTTGCAATGGCGATTCGCTGCCTTTCTCCGCCGGAGAGATGGCTTCCCGCATCGCCCGCCAGCGTATCATAGCCCTCCGGCAGAGCGGCGATGAAATCGTGGCAGCTCGCTTTTTTTGCCGCTGCCTCGATCTCTGCGTCTGTGGCCTCCGGTTTTCCGATGCGAATGTTTTCCCGGATAGACAGATGGAACAGGAAGTTATCCTGTGATACATATGAGACAAGCTCCATTATCTGAGGAAGAGGGATGTTCCGCACATCCACGCCGCCAATACGGACGCCGCCGCTCTCCGCCTCCCAGAAGGAGGCGATGAGCCGTGCAATGGTAGATTTACCGGAGCCGGAGGGACCCACAATGGCCGTCATACCGTTTTTTGCGCAGTCAAAGGAAATTCCATGCAAAACCTCCGTCTCTTTGTATCGGAAGGTAACATGATCAAAGGATACATCGGCGTCCGCAAGGACAGCTCTCTCGGTCGGCCGCACAAGCTCCGGCTCATCCAGAAGATATCCTACCTCTTTTACGGTGGAATCCACCATGGCTAGGCTGTCGGTGTACTGCAATGCCTGAATCAGTGGTTTTACGAGTCCAAGGGCGAGAATGATGCAGGTGATCAGCGTACCCGCTTCGACGCTTCCGTTTATAAAGAGCCAGCTTCCCAAAGGCAGCACGCCCACAAGCGTTGCCGTCAGGATGGAAAGCCCCATCACATAGTAGCCGTTGGTCTGCTTGAACCAAGTCGCTTTGGCGGTCTCGTTTTCCGCCACAGCGTCGGCGTATTTTTTATATGAACGTTCACCCTGATTGAACGTCTTCACCACTTCGATGCCGCCGATGTATTCCACCGTTGCGGCATCCATGTTTTTCCCTGCGGCAAGTACTCCGGCATATCTCTTCTCGTAATCCTTCATCATTCCCATATAGCAGAAGGCACCCACCGGAATCGTCACAAGAGAGATCAGCGCCAGTCTCCAATCAAGGCTAAAGAGGTAAACGAGCATTAGAATTTGGATTAGGATGTTGGCAGTGAGCTCCGGTACCATATGCGCCAGCGGAAGCTCCAGCTTTTCCACGGTGTCCACGATGATCGTTTTGAATTTCCCGGACGGCGTATCAAGGATCGTTCCCATGGGGACACGGGAGAGCTTCTCTGTTATCGCCATACGGATATTCCGTAGAATGATAAAGGCAGACTCATGGCTTTTCATTGTAGAAAAAGTTCCAAACCACACCTGCCCGAGATAGCCCGCAAAAGCAATCAATGCCAGAAACGCCAACTTGCTGAAAGCATAGTCTTCGTGGCAGATCATAATGATCCCCCGGGACACCGCAACATAGGGGATCATGCCGCATAGCGCTCCCAAAATCGCAAGTATGACGGAACCGATCAGTTTCCCTTTGCACGGCTTCGCAAAATCCATCAGAATCGTCATCGCCGATTTTTCTTTTCCCGCCATCATTCCTCACCTCGCAAAAGTCTTACAATCTTTTCTTTCTGCCCACCGGAAAGGTCCTCTACGATTTCTCCGTCCCGGATGAACAGTATTCTTGTGCAAATCCGCATCATAAACTCAATATCATGTGTGATGATCAAAAGCACCTTGCCTTGCGTCGCAAGGCTTCGTGTCAAGGTGCCGACCTCTTCCATGCTTTTCAGATCCAGTCCGCTGGTAGGTTCATCGAACACCAGCAGCTCCTTTCCACAGATATCGCTCACCACAACCGCAAGGCGCTGCATCTGCCCGCCGGAAAGAGACAAGGGATGCCGTTCCTTATACGCCAGCAGATCCACCTTTTCTAATGCGCAGTCAATCGTGTCTTTGTTCGGAGCTTTTATGCCAAGCGCGCATTCCGCCGCCACGCTGTCGGTAAAGAGCTGGTGCCCCACATCCTGCATGACCATGTATGCCTTTTTCCGTCTCAACCGCCGGCTCATCGGTTTTCCGGCCCACAAAACAGTGCCGGAGCTGTTCTTTTGCAATCCGCAGAGCATTTTGGCGAGGGTCGATTTCCCGGCGCCGTTGACGCCCGCAATGGCGATGATTTCTCCGCGGCTTGCCTGAAAAGAGAGATTATTCAATACATTCCGGCCGCCGAGACGGACACTGATTTTCTGAACGGAAAGCAATCCATCGGCAGCGATTGTTTTCACACCGCCCGATTCGGATACCGACAGATCTCTGACACGCAGTCCCATTCTGCGAATATCCGCTTCAGGCAGCGCCTTGAATGCTGCAGCCTCCATGTCCGATGCAATCCGGCCATCCTGCATATAAACGACGCGATCCACAATGTCCATCGGATACCAGATGCGGTGCTCTGCAATCAGAATGGTCTTTCCTGATATTTTCGCCCGTTGGATCAAATCAGTCAATTCTCCGATGGCCTTCATATCAAGATTGGATGATGGCTCGTCAAACACAAGGACATCGGGAGCCGAAGCATACACGCTGGAAAACGCGATCTTCTGCTTCTCGCCGCCGGACAGTTCAAAGATACTTCGACCCCGGAGCTCGCTAAGATGCAGCTCCTCCGTAAGTTCATCTAATCGGGAGCGCAGAGCCTCTCGCGGAATGCCCCGATTTTCAAGCCCAAACACGATCTCGCTGTCCGTATCCGTATTGAAAAACTGCGTTCGAGGATTCTGAAAAACCGTCCCTACCGCATCCGATAGCGCAGCAATCTCTGTCTCCCGGGTATCCATACCGTTTACGCCTACCTGCCCCGAAAGATTGCCGTGGAAGAAATGGGGAATCAGTCCGTTTGCGAGCCGTGTAACCGTTGTTTTTCCACATCCGGACGGTCCGCAAAGCAGCACGCATTCGCCGGACCGGATAATAAGGTTCAAATCAACGACTCCGCCGTCCCCGCTTTCAGCGTATGTAAAAGAGACATTCTGGAACGATATCATAATCAAAACACCCCTTTCATGCCCGCGTATATCATGCCGGCAACGAGCGCCGCGTAAGCAATTACCACCAGCAAATCAGCAAACGAAAACGCGATTTCCTCTATACAGCTTCTTTCACCTGTGTGCTCGATGCCTCTTGTAATCGCTGCCTGCGTAATCTCGTCCGAAATTCTGGATGCAGAAACAAGCAGGGGAACATAGACATGCTCCATCGTCTGTATAGGATGGCTAATCAGTCCAGCCGCTGATGCTGATATCCCTCGCAGCGCCATGGCATCCCGTATGGAGGCCCACTCTTCTCTCATGGTCGGGAAATAACGGAGCGTAATGGCAAGAGCGATCGTGAGTCCTTTCGACAATCTGAGCTTTGTGATAGCCGCAAGAAATTTACTTACGCTTGTCGTTGCAATCAGAAAGCTGCCCAGCATAAAACAAGGAAGCAGCTTGCGGATATACACTGCAAACATATAGACGATTCCACCGAAAGTCACAGGCAGCCTTGGTACGATAAAAAGCTGGATCAGCAGAAGTGCGAGAAAAAATGCTGCGTATTTCAGCATCCTTTTCAGATTGCCGGAAACGCTCAGAAGTACAAGCGGAATCCCCGCAAGCACACACTCCACCGCGATGCTTTTATTCATAAAAACGGAAACGCTTGTGACCGCGAGAATCAGAAGCTTCGTCCGTGGGTCGAGTCTCATTTATACGACCCCTGCTTTTTCAAAGTGTTTTTTCATAAGCTTCTTTCCAATCAGTCCGCCGATGATCGCGCAGACGATCGTCCCGATAATCATTGCGGGGATCGCCCACCAGGTAGCCCCAATCGAATGAATCACTCCTTCAAAGGAGGCGAAGTCGCCTTTATTCTTCATAAAAGCATCAAACTGTGCGGGCATGACAACCATTGGAATATATGCCCCCATCGGCGCAAGCGCCATGACGCAGTAGGCAAGCAGGTTTTTCTTAAAGGATCTGAAATCAGCGGAAGCGCAGATAAAATCCGCGATCACGCCGAAAACCAGGAAGAATACGGACATCATCCAGAACATTCCCGTAACAAACAGCAAAATCGCCGCGATTACACCGAGAATGGAGAGAGCTCCCTTCTTCGGTATTTTTGCCACATAGAGCATGAAAACTGTCCCCGTAAAGAGCGCCACGATCATTGGCATAAACGGGAAAGTGACCGGCGTCATCTGCGCAACACCGCCAATCATAAACGCCACCACAGCATAGATGAGCGAAAAGATGCCCACCGATATAAAGTCCCTTGTCTCCAGCTTCTTCGCATCTGGTTTACGCATAATAAATGACCTCCAATTTTATATTGTTCAGTTAGAGTACGCTAACTCACGTGTAAAAAATTAAAGTGCTTGTGTGATTGTGTATTATTCCAGCCGGAGCAATCCTTTCCAGCCAGAGCTGAAAAACTTTGCAAGCTCCTCAATATACCGCATAGCTTCTTCTTTGGGCATATCATGGACAATCGTCTCACATACCGCCGTAAAATAGGCGCTGGTAATCATGTGGTGAAGCTGCTTTGTCATTTTCCCGGAGAGCTTTCCTCTTTTGCGGAGAAGTGCGTAGTATTCCTCTGAGCACTCTACCTCCAGTTCCACAAGCTCCTCCAAAAAATTTGCATAGCGCGTACCTTCCGCCCGGCAGAGGATCAGCTTAAAGGCATCAAAATGGGCGTACATATATTCCACAAAGACGCGCAAATACTCAGTGGACAGCTTCAGGCTGTCCTTCGTCTTTTCCTTGGAGACAAGATCGAAATGGGCGGACTGTGCGGCTTTGAACTGCTCCAGCAGTCCCTTTGCTGCCTCGCCCACAAGATCTTCAAAAAGCGCGGCCTTATCCGGGTAATAGCCGTAGAAGGCGCCCTTCGTGAAGCCCGCCTCTGCGACGATTTTATTCAAAGATGCATCCTTGAAGCCTTTTTCCAGAAATTCTTTTTTCCCAACTTCGAGGATCTTCATTTGAGTCTCTGTACGTTCCATTGATGCCTCCCGATATACTGGTAGTATATACTGCTGGTATATTATAACCGAGCAGATTGAGTTTGTCAATGGGAGTGACATATTTTATACGAAACACATATACCCTTGCCTGGAGGATTCGCGATATTCTTCTGCGCATGGAAGGGATTTCATACAGCCATATATGGAATCTCCAGCGAAATGCCTGCGGCGCTTCGCTGGAAAAGCACTTAAAACAGCACCTATGGCTGATTATTTGACTTGCTCTTCATCCCACCCATTCTATCACCACAGAATATCCTTTGCGACGCAAATGGTTCATCGGAGCGCTGCCTGCGCGAGGCGATCTCTGACCGCTTTACGAATGGCTTCGCTGGTAAATGTTGCGGATGAAACGGCATCCACATCCCAGGTCTGCGCCTCCACGATCCGGAAAGGGAGCTCATCTATTGCGCGGTCTGAGATATTTACTGTTTCGCTGTGAGATAGGACATGCACAGACAATATGCTGCGCCCGTCAAACTCTACCTCTACGGTAACCGGACCGGAATAACCTTCAGCGGAAGCCGTATAAACGCCCGCCGTGTAGATGTCTCCCGATTTGCCGCATCCTGCGCACAGCAGCAGCGCACCCACCAGCACGGAGAACAGCACTGATTGCAGCCCCTTTTTCATGTGTTCGAACCTCCTGTTTTTTTGTTCTGCTCCGTTATCCTGAAGGGAAGGCATACCGGAACGTTTAATACCGGATGTGTAATGACCTCCGCTTCTACATCAAAGATTTCCCGCAACGCCTGCGGGGTAATAACCTCTTGCGGCGTACCGGCGCTGTGTAGTATCCCGTCTTTGATCGCCACCAAATAGTCGGAAAACATGATGGCATGATTCAAATCATGAAGAACCATTACGATGGTAACACCATTTTCCTGATTGAGGCGGCGCAGAAGGTACAATATATCCAGTTGGTGCGAGATGTCCAAATAGGTCGTGGGTTCATCCAGAAACAGCAATCCGGTTTTCTGCGCCAGTGCCATGGCGATCCATGCCCGCTGTTGTTGACCTCCCGAAAGTCTCTCCATTTCTCTGTGTTCAAGGAGCCCCATGCCTGTACTGGCAAGAGCCCACTGAATGATCTCCCGATCCTTTTCACCGATACCGCTTAGCGCCGACCTGTAAGGAAAACGTCCGTATTCCACAAGGTCGCCGACTGTGATGCCGGCAGGGGCTTGCGCTCCCTGTGGCAGCAGCGCAAGTCTCTGGGCAACACGCTTTGTCGGCATTTCGTGGATCGCTTCGCCATCAAGGTATACTGCGCCGGAATCCGGGGAAATGATCCGGCACAGTGTCTTCAGTATGGTGGATTTCCCAGAGCCGTTGGAGCCTATCAAGGTGGTTATGCTGCCTTCCGGGATTTTTAAGTCAAGCCCCCTGAAGACGGTCTCCCCGTTATATCCGGCAGACAAGCCCTTTGCCTGCATACGTGAAAGCATAGATACTGTGCTTCTCGGAATATTCAAGTGCTGCGCTATCTGCGCGTCCGTCATGTCAAAGAAGTAGTACAGCAGTACCGCTTTGCGCTTTTCTTCCGGTAGCGCATGTAGTGCGTCGGCAAGTTGCTTTGCGGTAAAGCTCTTTCCGGCAACAAAAAAGGATTTATCAGCTTCATCAAACGTATAAGTGTCTGTCGTGTAAAGCTGCGCTTCTTCCTCCGGCGACAAGTTGGAAAGGAAATCTCCCGTAGCTGCCTGTTTCTAACGTCGCGCCATGCGTTGCTTGCCTCGCATCTTAACACCTTTTTGCAAAATCCGTTAAAAGCACAACGTACTTCAAACTGGGTGCGATAAGGTTCGTTCAAGGTATTCACCTCCTTTCGCAGCCGCGAAAGCGGGTGATAGGTGTATTTCCCCTTTCACTACCCACACCACTCAAAAAGCGGATTTTGCCAACTCCAAGCGATGATTTCCCTCAAAAATATGAAAGATTATGTTAAGAGGTATCCGCACACCATACATGCTGCTAATTTTGTGGGAGCAAAGGGGCAGGAAGCACGGTGGGGAACGGCAACACGCAGCAAGGAGTTTCTGCACATGACAAAAGGCACCCATACGGACATGAAAGCCCGCATGGGTGCCTTGAAGCAGAGCAAAAGCGTATAAAATATAAGGGCTGCTGCTGGACGGTGCGATAACCAAAAGCAAAAAGGTGACAATCTTAGGACCGCGGAAAAGTTGCTGCAAAACATAAACGTTGCAGCGGATTTCCAAAATTGAAATTGTCATTTGTAGAAATGTATTTTTTCCCGCGGTATCGTGCCGCGTTAGATACACCTCCTGTCGAAATATACTCGCATATGATAGTTCATCCCTGTTTGTTAGATAAGGTTTAGGCAATTGTACTTTTGTGCAGGAAAATGGAGGGCAAGGGACGATCCTTACCCACCGTTACTTTTTTCTCATGGATTGGTGCTCGCAAAATCTTTCAGATTAACGAATTGAGGATCATAATCTACTGTGCTACTTTCCATGCCTTTGCGTTCTGGCGAATATTCCAGTATTTCTGATAAATACCCTCCTGTAAAACAAGCTCGTCATGCTTTCCATGCTGAACAAGTTTCCCGTTGTCGATGACTAAAATCTGCTCTGCGTCCCGAATGGTAGACAGGCGGTGTGCAATTACAATCAGTGTCTTATCTTTTACTAAAGTGCTGATTGCCTGCTGCAAATACACTTCATTTTCGGGATCAACGCTTGCGGTGGCCTCGTCCAAAAGGACGATAGGGGCATTTTTCAGCATGGCGCGGGCAATGGATATTCTCTGTTTTTCACCGCCGGACAGAGTAGAACCACCCTCTCCAATCATGGTATTGTAGCCCTCTGGTAATAAGGAAATAAAGTCATGGCAGCGTGCCTTTTTAGCTGCTTCTACAACCTGCTCATGGCTTGCTTCCGGGCAACCAAACTTAATATTGTTTTCAATGGTATCTTTGAATAAATAGACATTTTGAAATACCATGCTCATATTTTTCAAAAGGCTGTCAGATGTAAATTCCCGAACATCTTTGCCACCTATGGTAATGCTACCGCCTTGAATATCCCAAAAGCGGGAGATCAGACGGGTAATCGTTGTCTTTCCACCGCCGGAAGGCCCGACTATGGCGGTCATTCCTCCCTGCGGAATGGTAAAGCTGACATCATCAAGAATTTTCGTTCCCTGTTCGTAGGAGAAGCTAACATGATCAAAGACAATATCATAACTTTTTAAGGAAATATCTCCGCCCCCGTCATCAATATTCTTTTCTCCCTTAATCCGTTCCACACGGTCAAGGCTTGCTTCCATGGAGCGTATCATGGCGGTCATTTGCCCCATTACCTCTACAGGATTGAAAATAGAGAATGAAGCAATGAGGATAACCGCAAGGCTTGAAAAATCCAGTTCCCCGCCTAAAGCGAAAATCTGTGATACTAATATGATAGCGCAGGCAGCTACACGGAAAACCATAGAATATGCCACATTCATAGGTGCGAAATCCCGTTCAAGAGCGTAAGACGCTTCCATACTTTTTTCATAAGCATTTTCAATGCCACTTAAATTTTTCTCTGCCATATTGAATGATTTGATGACGGATATTCCCTGCACATATTCCAACGTAGCCTCAACAGAAGCAGCCTGTACCTGCCGCTGTTTTGCAGTCAGTTCTTCTCCCTTTTCCTGCATACGCCCATAAATCAGGAACGAGCAGAGAACACCTAAAATAAAAATCACACCAAGCCGCCAGTCAAACATCAGAATGAATATGCTGATCACCACCATGTTTACCATTCCGGTTGCTACACGGTCAAGAATGTGCATGGAGTAGTTTTCCAAAAAATTAAGGTCAGTTGTAACTGTTGTTGTAATGTCCCCCATATTTCGCTCATGGAAAAAACCCATACCCACATTACGCAGCTTATCTCCTAAAGTAATTCGCTCTCTGGAAACAAACTCAAATCCCGCTGTGCTTTGAAAACTATACACTAAGTATTTGAACACCATGCGGACAACAAGAGAGATTATCAGTATGCCAAAAATTACAAGCCAGTCATTCCCTGCAAATGCTTTGTTGTTCTGTATTTTTGTGAGGGTATAGAACACATCCCCGACAGGGAACATTGCCATAATTGAGTCTATAAAGCTGAATACAAAACTCGCATAGATACGCTTTGACAAATCACCACTCAAACGCAATACTCGTTTAATTACTTTCAGCATAATATTTCCACCTCCTTGTTCATACTCCAATCCATTGCCGATATATGGGCTTTCCACATATCCAAATAGGTCTGTGAAGAAGATAATAGCTGCTCATGGGTTCCTTCCGCTGAAATCGCACCATCCTCCAACACTAAAATTTTATCTGCGTACATGATAGTGGACAGGCGGTGTGCAATCACAATCGGCGTTTTCCCTTTTGTCAAATAGTCAATGGACTGCTGTAATTTATCTTCATTCTCTGGGTCGGTAAACGCCGTAGCTTCATCAAGAATAATAATCGGAGCGTCCTTTAGAATTGCCCTTGCAATCGCCAAACGCTGCCGTTCCCCTCCCGAAAGGCGGGCACCTGCATCCCCGGCGTTGGTATCATAACCCTTAGGGAAGCGGGCAATAAAGTCATCACATCTCGCCAGTGACGCAGCCCGTTCTACTTCTGCATCCGTAGCATCCGGCTTACCGATTCGGATATTGTCCCTCAGGCTCATATTGAACAGAAAATTATCCTGTGAAACATAACTGATTTTTTCGGAAAGCTCGGATAACGGCAGATTGCGAATATCCGCGCCGCCCACATTTACCGCACCCGCGCTCACGTCCCAAAAGCGGGCAATGAGTTTTGCCAGAGTTGATTTCCCCGAACCGGACGGACCTACCAACGCTGTGACTGTCCCAGCCTTTGCCGTAAAGGAAACGCCATGGATAACCTCGATTGCTCCGTAGCTGAAATGAACATCTTTCAGCTCCACATCATTGCCGCTACTGTGTTGTGCTTCTATCGGCTCGGGCAACTCCTTTGCTTCTAAAAGTGCCAGAATACGGGGCTGTATCTCATAAATTGCGGCAATGTCATGCCAAAACTCAATCATTGCCTGTAAAGAGCCAACAAGCCCCATAGAGAGAAGAATACATAAAATAACCTCGTTTAATGTCGTAGTACCACCCGAAAGAAGTACAACGCCGACGGGCAAAACAAATGCAATCGTTGAGGGCATAACAACCTGACTGATACTCATAAAAGGATAGCAGTGCTTATACCATGCGGTAGTAATATCCCGCACTTTCAATACTGCTCCCTTAAACCGTCCCATCGAAGAAGCAGTCTGATTGAACATACGGATAACTTCCATACCATTTACATACTCAACAATGGTTGCGTTCATATCTCCATTCGCGGACATATATTCTTTCATCCTCTCGCTGCGCCCTATCATCATGCTATAATAGATAACATTTCCCAAAACAGCCGAAGCGAGAGAAGCAAGCGCCATACGCCAATCCACAAAAAGCAGATAGGCAAACACAAAAATCGGAATGAGAATACTTGCTGTCATTTCGGGAATGGCATGAGCAATCTGTCCTTCAAGTCGTTCCGTATCATCAATGACTAATTGCTTAAATTCGCCGGAAGATTTTTCCTGTATTGTCCCCATAGACATTTTTGACATCTTCCGCATAATTGCACAGCGGATATTCTGTATGATTTCATACGCTGCCTTGTGGGAGCATAGGGTTGATTTTGAATATAGAAAATGTTTTAGAAAACATCCTGCCAAAGCCACCAAGGTCAAGCTGACTGCCAATTCTATGGTCAAAGCATTGTCTAACGCTTTCCCAAGTAACACAGCTACAGCAGCGTATGGAACCATACCAAACGCAGAGGACAGAACAGAAAGGACAACGGAAATCCTCAAAAGTCCTTTCCTCTGACTGGCAAACTGCAAAATACCCCTTAAAGGCGATTGCTGTTTTTCTCTTTTGTCCATGTTTTCCTCCTTATTTGAAATAGTCAGTAATTCATCTGTTAATCCTTCAAGAAATTCTGCGTCATGGGTTACAATGAAAATCAGCTTTCCCTGTTTTTTCAGTTCACGCAGAATATTCTTTAGACGGAGCATATTCCGTCCGTCAAGTCCACTCGTCGGCTCGTCCAAAACAAGAATATCCGATTTTGCAGCGATGGACGCAGCAATCGTGACCCGCTGCTTTTGTCCGCCGGACAAAGATAGCGGGTGTCTTTCGGAATATTCGGCCAAGCCGAACCTGTCAAGAATGTTTGTTGTTTCCTCTTTTGAAGCTCGAACGTTTTTTTGCTTATTTTTTCGTGCCGCCAATTCCATTTCATGGGTAACGCTTTCCGTAAAAAGCTGATAATCTGCGTCCTGCATAACAAAGTATGTTTTTTTCAGCAGCTCTCTATCGGTCATTTTTTTGCCGTTCAGATGAATTTTCCCAGTTCGCGGTGCCATAAGTCCGCACAGCACTTTAGAAAATGTTGTTTTCCCGGAACCGTTCGCACCGACAATTCCAATAATCCGACCTTCTTCGCCCCATGTAAAGCAAAAATTCAAATCATGGATAATTTCCTGCTTTCCGTAGCAAATACAGAGGTTTTGACACGTCAGCTCGTTTGCATCAGACCTCGCAGGAGTTTTCCTTGTAGGAAAAAGCACATTTTGTATGCTGCGTAAGCCGTATTCTTGCAGCACATCGGGCGAAAGGCAAGCAGCCTCCGCCGCACCCCATATTTTTTCAATTCTCCCTTTGCGCATATATACATATCGGTCGGCAATTCCTCCAAGCCAGGAAAGGCGGTGTTCAGAAATAATGAGAGTTTTCCCCTCGGCTTTTAGTGTAAATAAAAGCTCACGGAGATTTTGTATTGTTTCTCCATCAAGGTTTGCCGTCGGTTCGTCCAAAACAATGACATCGGTATCCATTGCATAGATAGAAGCAACTGCCAGCCGCTGTTTTTCGCCGCTGGATAACCCAAATAAACTCCGATCTCGCAGTGTGTCAATATTCATTCGGGAGAATGCGGCGTCCACGTTCTGATTTATCCGCTCCGTGGAAAAGGCAAGATTTTCACACCCGAAAGCTACTTCGTCCGTTGTGTTTACTGCAAAAAATTGTGAACGGGGATCTTGAAACACTGTGCCAATTTTGCGACTAAGCTCATACTGTTCCAATTTGTTTACAGGAACACCCTCGTACAATATTTCTCCTGTAAGTGTTCCTTCAAAAAAGTTGGGTATTAAACCATTGATGCATCGTGTTAAAGTTGTTTTCCCGCAGCCACTTTCTCCCGTTAAAATAATGCACTCTCCTTTACGAATTTCCAAATCAATTCCATAAAGAGCATTTATCTCCGGTGCGGCATCATATTGAAATTGTAACTTTCTTATTGTGATCATACTCATTCTGAACCTCCGCGCTATCCGCACAATGAATAAAGAAGTGTTCCGATATTAGCGCAAATCACCATCATCAGATACACAATATCCTTTATTCTGATTTTCAGAGGAACTCTCATCCCTCTTGGCACAGGATTTTCGATTGCACGAGTGACCGCAGCCGCAGATAATTCATCCGCTACCTTTATACAGCGCATGATAAAGGGAATAATCATGTATTCTGTGGTCATGGCAGGAGCTTTTGCAAAAGTAATCACATTTAAGGGGACGCCTCTTGTTTTCATGCCATTTCTAATCTGTGCAAGTTCATGGTGAATGGTGGGAATAAATCGCAATGCGACAGCAAGCGCAAGCGTAGCTGATTTAGGGCAATGTAATTTTTGAAGCCCCATGAACAGCTCACTCACGGTCAACGCTTTTAGCGACAGAATCATTACGCCCAGTAAGGGAGAGAGCTTGCGTAATAGGAAAACGGGCTGGACTATGATTTGCGGAGCGTTGCTCTCATTCAGTAAGGCATACAATCCGACAAGGAACGCAAACCATACGCCCAGCCGCAAAGCCTCCTTCGGGTGTTGCAAATATAACAGAAAGCTCATCAGAAAAATCACTTCACAAAGCATGGCTAACGGCTTAAAAATCCAAAATGCACATATCCCTGAAAGCGCAATCTGAATAATCACTATCCGGGGGTCTATGCGGTGCATTAAATCACTCCTGCTTTTTCAAAATGCTTCTTCAACATTCTCTTTGCAATTACAGCACCTATCACAATCGCGATCAACGTAATCGGAATTGCAGCAAGCCCAGCCGTAGAATGTGCTGCTGCAATCATTGCATCCACGGTTTCCTTTGGACGGTCAAATCCATACCAAAATACGGGATAATAGTAGAGGGGTGCGATGGCACCTAAATAATATCCAACTGAATACAATCCAAAAGAAACGGTAAGCATTTTGTAATTCTGATACTTTGATTTGCTGGCAAGAACTTCGCCTACAACGCCAAACCCCAACATCCAAATCAAGACAAAAATACCGCCAAACAGCCCCCATAGAATACCGACAATAGCAAAAGTCAATAAGACTGCGCCTTTCTTATGTACTTTTGCCATAATCAGCATATAAAGTGGCGCAGATAAAACGGCAACAACCGCAACGGAATACATATTCAACACCATGCTAATTCCCATCAAAGCTCCTGCTACCATTGTCACCACAAAAAGGAGTGCGCTAAAGATGCCTATGGTTGCAATGTCCTTCATTTTTAATTTGTTTTCATTTGTTCTGCTCATAGCAATAACCTCCGAGTTTTTTGGTTAGATAACGCTAACTGCTATTAGTATAGCACGATGATTTTCTGCATAGTATCACTATCGGAAGTTCCTATATCACAAAAGAAAGAACTTCATGCGGTCTTTTCAGACTTACATGAAGTTCTTATCTGTTGTTTTTTAACATTTCACCGGGGGATATTCCATAATGCTTCCGAAAAAGCTCGATGAAATATCCCGTATGAGAATACCCCACCATCCATGTCACTTCCTGCACAGTATGTTTTCCAGTTTTCAATAATCGTATCGCTGCTTCCAGCCGTTTTTCTACAACATAATCATTAACTGTAACTCCAAAGCACCGCTTAAATCCATCCTTTAATTTTTGCTCGTTGATAGCAATCGCCTTTGCAACAATTGGAATTGTGAGGGGGTGGGCGAAGTTTTCACCAATAAATTCCCGCGCTTTCAACAGCGCATTGTAATCTTCCACACTAATACGGATGCCAAAGTCATTTGTAGGAGATTTGCAAATAACCTCGTCGCAGTAAACAGCAATTAACTCAAAAATTTTTCCTTGCAGGTAGAGCTTTTTCATTTCATCGCAAAAGTGGCAAGCAAGGATTTCAGAGAGAATTTTACTGATGTTTGGTGTGTAGGTATATACTCTTACGGGCGCTGTTTTTCTTGCATCATATAATGCCCCCCTTATTTTGATACAGGTGAAAATCTGCTCAAAGATTTTTTCATCCAAAGTAATGCTGATGCCTTTGAATTTTCTGTTTCCGCTTATTCTACTTCGGCACTCCTTAAATATTCCATAGCGTACTTGGCTCTGCTGTGCCGCAATTTGAAATTGATGAACAACCTCGTTATTGATGTAAGACCACTCCATATTGCCATCAATGCAAAAGGAAATCTGAAACAGGCTCAAATCGTCGTGTGTTGTTGTCATTTCAATATCTTCCTGTGAAACAAACTCCGATGTTGTCAACAATATTCCATCGGTAATATCAATGTTTTCAATAGTACCATCCATGAGGGGAATGAGATATTGATTATCGGCTGTTTTATTCGCCTGCATAATCTGACTTGATGCAGCAATGCTTACAGCGACGGGAACAAAACGAGCCTCAGGGTATGAAATAATAATAAGTCAACACCTCCTTGCGGTTAGCTGCCTCTAACTAATGCGCAAAAATCAATCTGCCGAAAGTGCAGGCAGATATTGATATATAAGTATAGCATTTTTTTAAGTTGTATTCAAGGTCAAGAATGTAAATGTTTTTCCTACAGAACACCAGACATTCCTGCTTTTCCTGGAATTTTCCGTGTGCCCAATGTCATCCGTGTGCCGAGAGAGAATGCCCCAGTACTTTCAGCGAAAGAGCCAATCGATTTACCCTTGCTTTCTTATTCAGTTCCATGGCTACCCAACGCAGATGCTCTCTAATCACCCGTCTTGGATGCTTGAGCATATTCTTTTTCAATACTCGCCATACAGCGCAAGGCAGGAACACCACAAGAGGTGTCCCTGCCTTTTCGGATAGGCTGTTTGGCAAATGCAAACCGCGCAAGCTGCCGCTGAAGCAACCGTCAGCGGCAGGCATCATTTCTCACTCCACCAATGCCTTGCCCAAGGCGCGGCAGGCTTCAAGCGCCGCGTCGTCGGGAGTCTCCGTGCAGATCACGCTTTCGCAAACGAGGTTCACCCCTGCGTTGTCGCAGTCGCTCTCCCAAGTGCGCATCCACTCGCCGTCGCCCCAGCCGTAGGAGCCGAACAGCGCCACGCGTTTGCCGCCGAGGCTGCGCTTGCAGGCATCGAACATGGGCTGGAACTCCATTTCCTCCAGCACCTCGCTGCCCATGGCAGGGCAGCCAAAGGCGATGGCGCCGTAGGTGTTCAGATCGTCGGGTGCGACCTCGGCGGGTGTGAGCAGCACAGCCTCCGCGCCCGCGGCAGTCATGCCCTCGGCAACGGCACGCGCCATCGCCTCCGTATTGCCCGTACCGCTCCAATAAACAACAGCAGTTTTCATGTTTGTAAATTCCTTTCTTTTAATGATTTTATATGATCAAACTGCAACGGCAAGCTACTCAAGCTTCAAGCCGCTTTGCCAAAGGGTTCAGTAGATCTCTGTGTATTTTTTGTATTTCTTGAATAGCGAGCGTGCTTTTTCCTCGTCGCCGTAGACCTTCCAGAGTCCGGCGCATTTGAAGCCGTTCGCGCGGTGGTCGATGAAGCCCCTCACATCCTCCGGCGATAGCTGAGAAACAGCCCTACCTCGTGCGGAAACTCTCCGCTCTCGCGGAAGCGCTGTGCAAGCCGCGCCACACAGCGCGCAGCTATCGTCGCCGTAGCCCGCCTGACGCAGCAGCTCGGACGCCTGCGCGTCCAGCAGATCCCGCCGCAGTCCAGCGGGGCGGTATTGGTAAAGGAGCACCCGCCCCGCTAAAAAGCGGAGCGGCAGCAGGCAAGACCCCTTGGGCGACAGCCACCAGTTCAGCCGCCGGATGTCGGCGAGCAGCGCCTCGCGATTTTCGCAGGGACAGGGAAACAGACTCCCCGTCTTGATGCCCGCGAGCGTCGGTGCGCCCTGACGGATCAAAATTTCTTCAGACATTTGCTATCGCCTCCCTTGTTTTTTAATTGGTTAGCATGCTCTAACCATATTGCCCTTGAGAAGCCGACCGCAGGCGGCTCTTCAAAGATCACCGCCTGCCGCCGCGCCCCAATGCCATGGTTCTCAACCAAGTAAGCCTCGGATGCAGACCGGCATTACTGATGTCATCGATGCTTTACTTAATTCCCAGCAGCAATGTTGAGCCGCGAAGCATCAGGCGTTTGGCTTCCTTCGGTGTCATGAAGCTGCCGTCGGTCGTGTCGATCAGCTCCACGCGCTCATAGCCCATATCCCTGAGCTTTTGGACAAACGCCTGCATATCGCCGTATCTGCGGGGTGACATCAGGTCGTGGATAGCAAATGTTCCGCCTTTTTTCAGCACCCGCAGTGTTTCCATCAGAAGCGCCTGCTTGTCTGCCCCTGTGATATTATGATAGACATAGTTGCTGGTCACCGCGTCGAAGCTCTCGTCGGGGAAATCCAGCTTTAAGGCGTTCCCGCGCCTGAACGAAGCGTTCTTCACGCCCTCCGCAGCAGCGTTTTTTTCGCACAGCGGCAGACTGAAGGAGGCGTATTCCTTACCCCAGCAATCAATGCCGACCATTTTTCCCTGCGGATTGCGCTTTGCGCAGGCAATGGTAAGCGCACCGCTGCCGCAGCCGATGTCCAGCCCCACGCCGCCATCCGGCAGCGTGATCTGCTCCGCCGTACCGTCAATGATCCGCTTTGAGATCTTGCGTTCGCCCTCATAGGAAAAGCTCCGATAGGCATACACACACCACTCGGTGTACTTTGCACAGACGACAAAGGCGATGCCGAATACCACGCCCAGCACGACGCGCAGCTTTCCGCCCACACCGATGCCGAATATGCCGAAAGCAAGCAGCAGCGCAAGGGACAGCACCGTCCCCGCGATGAGCGAAAACAGCATTCCCTTGGGGATCCAGTTTTTGTAGTCGGGCTTCATTCTTGGGACTCCTTTCTTTTCTAACGGTCTTCATGCAAAAATCGCAGCGGTCGTCGCCGCGTCTCAGTGTTTTCATTCGATGCCAGACGAGCTTCGGGTGAAGCCCGTCATAGGTGATATCATCGCTGTCACAAAAGAAGCGGCACCTCCGCGCCTACCCCAGCGCCACATCCAGCGTCATCATGACGCTAAAGCCCACGGCAAAGAACACCGTGCCGATGTTGGAGTGCTTTCCCTGCGACATTTCGGGGATCAGCTCCTCCACCACCACATAGAGCATGGCACCCGCTGCAAAGCTCAGCAGATACGGCAGCGCCGGGATCACAAGCTGCGCCGCGAGAAGCGTCAGCACCGCGCCGATAGGCTCGACAACGCCGGAAAGCACGCCGCCGAGAAACGCTCGGCCCTTGCGTTCCCCCTCCGCCCGGAGCGGCATGGAGATGATCGCACCCTCGGGGAAATTCTGAATGGCGATGCCAAGGGATAGCGCCAGTGCGCTTGCCGCAGTAATCTGCGTATTTCCCGAAAGAAAACCTGCATACACCACGCCGACTGCCATTCCTTCCGGGATATTATGTAAGGTAACAGCCAGCACCATCATGGTGGTGCGCCCGAGCTTGCTTTTCGGACCCTCGGCCTGTTCACTTCCCACATGAAGATGGGGAATCAAACGGTCAAGCAGGAGCAAAAACAGCACGCCGCTCCAAAAGCCGATAAAGGCGGGGAGAAAGGACAGCTTCCCCATATCCTCCGACTGCTCAATGGCGGGGATCAGCAAACTCCAGATGGACGCTGCCACCATCACACCGGCGGCAAAGCCGGCAAGGGAGCGCTGCACCAGATCGCCAAGGGATTTTTTCATAAAGAACACGCAGGCCGCGCCCAGCGTTGTACCCAAGAAAGGGATCATGATTCCAAGAAAAGTTTCCATTTGTCTCACCGCCTTTGCATTACAGTATTATTTGTTTCTTCTGAATCCCGCCTCGTCCCGGTATTCGGGATGTCCCTTCAAGTACGGGTCTTTATCGCCGCAGATGGTGTAGTCGCATCGGCAGCCATCCACGCAGGTAGTCGTCCGCACCAGCCTTGCGTGGAGCAACTCCATGGACGCATAGTCCACATTGCACAGGGCGGGCATAATATCCGTAAGGCCGTGCCGGATAGCGAACTCCGCTGCCGGACACGACGTAAACTCATAATAGATGGGCTTGCCGTTTTCGTAAGGCGCAACCGACATCTCGTAATCGTGCCATTTGTCGCAGCCGCCTTTCGCCCGTACAAACGCCCTGTACATCAGCTTCCTCCAGAACGGCTTGTTGCAGTCCACAAACCGCAGCCTGCGGAAGATTGGAAGGATCAGGTTTTCCTCCATCTCCTCGATCTCGCGGAAGGATGTGACGGCTTTGCAGACTGTGTAATAGCTCATAATGGCGATGCAGTCGTAGGTGCCGCCTACGCCGTTGTGGAAGTTCTTTTTGCCGCCCAAGTCGGTGCGCCAGTCGGAGAGAAAGACCGCGTACTGTCGCTGCACCTTTTCCCATACTGTCTCCCGCTCCGCCTCCGGATAGTGCAGGGCGATTTTCGCCAGGATTTCTTTCTTGCAAGGCTTTGAATACAGCACATGGCTTTTGCGGTCGAATAGAAGCTCGTTGTCCTTCATCTGATTGCCTCCCTCCTTGTTCTTTCTTGCGTGCATGAGACCATCTCAGATTTAACCCGCTTTTCGACAGACAAACCACGCCATGCTTTTCAGGTTTCCCATGTCCACATCCGCATACATTCCATCCAGCCGTACTTTCAGACTGGAAACCGTCTCATAGTCTGATAAACCGGCATGGTCAAAATACCGGTTCCGACAGGCACCTCAAGCAGCTTACCGGAGAAATGCTCCGGGATACCGGACATTGCCTTTTCCAGATAATCGTCGTTTTCCGCCTTGTTCATTGCCCACACCAAGCGGCACACCGCTTTTCCACTCAGTGTGGTGCAGGTGATCATGCCGTCATAAAAGCTGTTTCCTCCTGTCAGTCGGTATGCGCTGCGAATGGCCTCTTTGCGTTCCATGGTTTTTCCTCCGTGTTTCAATCATCACGCAACCGTTTCCGGCCTTATTTTTTCAAAATGTCCTCGATTTTCGCAAAATCCTCCTTTGCCTCCTTGAAGATCGGTAGCATACAGTAGCAATGCACCATCTTCGGGCGGGCAGACACCGTATAGGGGACAT
>ERZ840371.774-NODE-774-length-37317-cov-10.110649_pt1 | contig 37317 bp, 34 predicted proteins | sample MGYA00519937_ERZ840371 | MGnify/ENA primary metagenome ERZ840371 (study PRJEB31850, sample SAMEA3708873) | human gut metagenome | biome: human gut; feature: human-associated habitat; material: faeces | place: China | collected 2014 ... | reverse complement strand
AACTCCTGAGCCTCCTGCTCGCCGAGCTGAAGTTTACCGGCGATGGCATCCTTTACAGCCTGTGCAAAATCATCAATATTCAAAAAAGCACCCCTTTTCTTTGCAGAGCAGTCATTATAGTATTATTTGATTATTCATCTTATTTATAAAATTTAAGGGCAACCTCGGTTGCCCTTGTTTATTTTGTTATTTTTAATAACTTTGATTAATTTTTATCGTCCTCATCATCAAAGAAAGAGATTGAGTTTACGATATTGTCAACAGCCTCGTCTGAAATTACATTCGGCTCGTCAAGATATTTTGATCTTTTTTCAATGCTGTCAATAGCCATCTGCATCTGCTCCTGGGGAGTTGACGGTTTTTTCGGAGCGTCGTAAATCTCGTTATCCTCCGGATTTGAGATGTTCACATACTCCTCTTTTTTAGGCTCTTCTTTAACCTCGGGTTCTTCCTCAGGCTCAACGATTGCAGGCTCATTGCCGTCATCGGGAACTTCAACTTCCTCTGTCACATCTTCCGCAGATTCCTCTTTTACGGGTTCTTCCGCTTTTTCGGCAGATTCGTCATTTTTTTTTGACTTGTCAACGCCAAAGTTCGGAGCATCGTAATTTTCGTCAATCTCCTCTGCGGCAGCCATAATTACCTCACCGGGAGCGTCAATCTGCTTTTCTCTTCTCGCCTCGGCAACAGCCTTGAGTTCATCAAGGTGATTTACAGGCTTTTCAACCTTTTCGCTGTCCTCATCAAAATAGATATCATACCATACGAGGAACACATAAATTGTCCAAACTCGTCTGCTGTTATCTTCTTTTCCGCTGAAATGACTGTCGAGCCATGAAACAAGGACATCTGTATTGAAGAATTTCTCGGCAGTTTTGCCCTTGAACTTTGTCTTTACAACATTATAATACTTCTCGTCACGAAGCCATACTCTTGTCGGTACAGGGAAACCGAGTTTCTCTTTTTCGGCAGTAGCCTCAGGCATATGGCGAACGGCAGCCTTACGCATTGCATACTTTGTGTTGTGCTTGTTGCAGCGCAGTTTTGTCGGGAGCGATGACGCAACCTTGAAAACCTCCTTATCAAGGAAAGGAACACGAAGTTCAAGCGAGTTAGCCATACTCATTCGGTCGGCTTTAAGAAGGATGTCACCGACCATCCACATATTGATGTCGAGATACTGCATTTTTGTAACATCGTCATACTTACGGCAACGATAATAATATTTTCTTGTAAGATCCTGTGGGCGTGTTGCAATTGACGGATCTTTCAAAAGCTCCTGCTTCTGCTTGTAGTCATACATAAATGCGTTACCGATATAACGCTCCTCAAGCTTGTCACAGGCACGGATGAGATAATCTCTGCCCTTGATGTCGGGGAGCTTTCTGCAAATTGCTCTTATTGCCTTTCTGATGCAATGCGGAACAATTGTCTGATAAACCTTGAACACTCTCGGATCGTTGTAGCAAGTGTAACCGCCGAACAATTCGTCTGCACCCTCACCCGAAAGGACAACCTTTACATAATGGCTTGCAAGACGGGATACAAAGTAAAGTGCGATACATGACGGATCTGCAAGCGGCTGATCCATATGGTACTGAACAGTCGGAACAGCGTCCCAGAATTCTTCACTTGAGATAAGGTGAGTGTGGTGTTCAACACCGATTTTTTCGCTGAGATTTTTTGCCCAGCTGATTTCGTTATATTTTTCGCCAAAGTCAAAGCCGACTGTAAATGTTTTCTGGTCGGCAAAATATGTTGAAACATAGCTTGAGTCAACACCGCTTGAAAGGAAACAACCAACCTCAACATCGGCAATTTTGTGAGCATTTACGGAGTTTTCAAAGACCTTTTCAATTCTGTCAACAGCCTCTTCCTCTGTCATTTCTTCATTGGGATTGAAACGAGCCTCAAAGTAACGGGTAGTTTCAACCTCGCCGTCCTTGTACCAGAGATAGTGACCGGGCATAAGGCAGTAAACACCCTCAAAGAAAGTTTCGGGCGGAACTGCATACTGGAATGAAAGGTACGAGTCAAGTGCCTTTCTGTTGAATTTCTTTTCAAACTTAGGATATTCAAGAATACTCTTGATTTCACTTGCATAGACAAAGTCATTGCCTATCTGAGTGTAGTGCATCGGCTTAATGCCGAAAAAGTCACGGGCAATAAAAAGTGAATTATCCTTTGTGTTGTAAATAGCAAAGCCGAACATACCACGGAGTTTTGGGAGCATATCTTCTTTCCACTCTTCAAAGCCGTGAACAAGCACTTCACTGTCTGTATCTGTATAGAACTTATGACCTTTTGCGATAAGTTCTTTTCTCAAATCCTTGTAGTTATAAATTTCACCGTTGAATGTGAGAACAAGGCTTTTATCCTCATTGTATATAGGCTGATGACCTGCACCGAGGTCAATAATGGAAAGTCTGCGAAATCCCATGGAAATATTGTCGTCCGTAAAAAATCCGTCCGAGTCGGGACCACGGTGAGTGATAACCTCTGTCATATTTCTGATGACATCGGCTCTGTTTTCAACCTGTCCCATAAAGCCGGCTATGCCGCACATATCACAATTCCCCTTTCAAGGTAATTTTCAAAATTAACCGCATTAGACTAATGCCCTATTTTAAACATTTTATCACAATTTACTCCCAAATTCAACTGTTTGCAGGCATAAGTTTCAAATCAAAGCAACGCCCCTCAGCCTTTTTTATTTTTTAAGTATTCATCAAGCAAATCCGCTGCATATCTGCACAATTCAGGACACGGACGGGCGGCATAATATTTTTCTGTTCTCTCAGACGGAGTCGGGTTGTCCTTTGCCTTTGCTCTCATACCTAAAAGGTCACGGCAGATTATTGAACCGTTGTCCTCTTTGAACCTTTCGGCAAGCTGCTGAACCTCGGTGTAGACACGCTTTTTGTCTGCATTATCCTTGCTGTCACTGTAACCCCTTGCAAGACCTAAAGCCATATACATTCCCGTAACAGTACCGCAGACCTCACGCATTCTGCCTATTCCGCCGCCAAACGGCGATGCAAGCATAAGAGCAGTCTGTTCATCAAAGCCCAAATCGTCACAAAATGCAAGCAATACAGCCTGAGCGCAGTTGTAGCCCTGCATAAAATTATTCTTAGCAATTTCACCTTTTGTCATACCAATTTCTCCTTTTGACAAAGCAATTTCATACAAGCCAAGTATAGCACCGAAAACCGCATACTGCAACGATTTTTTGCTTGTAGAAGAGGTTAGTGTATGATATAATTTATCATACAACAGCATTTCGCAAATTGTCTCGTTTACAAGCACATTGCGAACGCTTTAAATTTGCTTGCTTTATTCGTTAAAATTGTTATAATCTAAGTACAGATATTTCACACATTTTTTAGAAGCGTGAAATATCCGTGAGTTTAGCCGTGGAATAATCCACAACCAAACTCACGAGGAGCTGACGCTCCTTTGTACTGGTTGCAATCTGTCGCAAGCTCTGCTCCTTGCAAGCAAAGCAGAGCGTTGCTCGGATTTAAATCTAAATACAGATTAAAATAAAGTACAAAAAAGACATTAAAGAAAAAGGTGATTAGCATTGTCTTTTCCACAGGATAAAATAAGAAATTTCAGCATTATTGCTCACATTGACCACGGCAAGAGTACGCTTGCGGACAGAATTCTTGAGCAGACCAACTCCGTTTCCGAAAGGGATATGGAGGCACAGCTGCTTGATGACATGGATCTTGAGCGTGAGCGCGGCATTACGATTCTGGCTAAGAACACCGCCGTCCGCTATAAGGACGTGAAGATCAACGTGGTGGACACCCCGGGCCACGCCGACTTCGGCGGCGAGGTGGAGCGTATTTTGAAGATGGTCAACGGCGTTATCCTGCTGGTAGACGCCGCCGAGGGCCCCATGCCCCAGACCCGCTTCGTGCTCTCTAAGGCTCTGGAGCTGGGCCATCGGGTCATCGTGGTGGTCAACAAGATCGACCGCCCCGATCAGCGCATCCACGAGGTCATCGATGAGGTGCTGGAGCTGCTGATGGACCTGAACGCCACCCCCGAGCAGCTGGATTCCCCCATGCTGTTCTGCTCCGGCCGTCAGGGTACCGCTTCCTACTCTCCCGACGTGGTGGGCACCGACCTTACCCCGCTGTTTGAGACCATTCTGGAGTATATCCCCGCTCCCGAGGCGGATGTGGATCAGCCCTTCCAGATGCTGGTCAGCTCCATCGACTACAATGAGTTCGTGGGCCGCATCGCCGTGGGCCGCATTGAGCGGGGCACCCTGAAGCAGAATCAGGAGATCATGGTGTGCAACTATCACGATCCCGATGCTACCCCCAAGAAGGCCAAGGCCGTTTCCATCTATGAGTTTGAGGGTTTGGCCCGGAAGCAGGTGACGGAGTCCACCGCCGGCAACATCATTGCCATGAGCGGTATTCCCGACATCACCATCGGCGATACCGTCTGCGCCCCCGGCGCCGTGGAGCCGCTGCCCTTCGTGAAGATCAGCGCTCCCACGCTGGAGATGACCTTCTCCGTCAACGATTCCCCCTATGCCGGCCGTGAGGGTAAGTTCGTCACCTCCCGCCAGCTCCGGGATCGGCTGTACCGTGAGACCCTGAAGGACGTTTCCCTGAAGGTCTCCGATACCGACCGCGACAGTGCTTTCAACGTGGCGGGCCGCGGCGAAATGTCCCTGTCTATCCTCATCGAGACCATGCGACGGGAAGGCTATGAGTTCCAGGTATCTCCCCCCCGTGTGCTGTACAAGGAGATCGACGGCAAGAAGTGCGAGCCCATTGAGCGTCTGGTGGTGGACGTGCCCGGCGACTGCGTGGGCAGCGTCATCGAGAAGCTGGGCCAGCGCAAGGGCGACCTGGTGGAGATGACTCCCGTGGGCGACCGCATGAAGGTGGAGTTCCTGATCCCCGCCCGCGGTCTCTTCGGCTACCGGAATGACTTCCTCACCGACACCAAGGGCGAGGGCATCATGGCTTCCGTATTTGATTCCTATGCGCCTTACAAGGGCGATATTTCCCGCCGCGGCATGGGCAGTCTGATCTCCACCGAGACCGGCGACTCCATCACCTACGGTCTGTTCAACGCGCAGGAGCGCGGCACCCTGTTCATCGGCGCCGGTGTCCCTGTGTACGAGGGCATGATCATCGGTGTGGCCAACCGGGGCGAGGACATCGTGGTGAACGCTTGCCGTAAGAAGCAGCTGACCAACACCCGTGCTTCCGGCTCTGATGACGCCCTGCGTCTGGTGCCTCCCCGCCAGATGAGCCTGGAGCAGTGCCTGGAGTTTTTGGCGGATGACGAGCTGCTGGAGGTCACGCCCAAGAGCCTGCGGATGCGCAAGGCCATTTTGAACCACGAGCAGCGCATGAAGTCCCTGAAGGGCAAGAAGTAAACACACCTTACAGCCCGCCGGATGACCTTCGGCGGGCTGCGTTTTGAAAAGGAGGACCTTATGAAAAAATTACTGGCTGTCTGCGCGGCCGCCGTGCTGCTGTTGAGCCTGGCCGCCTGCGGCAAAACGGATACGGCGGTTGTCATAACCACCAAAAAGGACCCCACCACAAGCAATGAAGTTCAGGGCGTAGGCACCCACCATGCGGAGATCGACATTCAAGACTACGGCACTATCACCGTGGAGCTGGACGGCGACGCCGCCCCCATTACCGTGCAGAACTTTATGGATCTGGCCAATGATGGGTTTTACGATGGCCTGACCTTCCACCGCATCATCGCCGGTTTCATGATGCAGGGCGGCGACCCCAACGGCAACGGCACCGGCGGATCTGAGAACACCATCAAGGGCGAGTTTTCTTCCAACGGCGTGGAAAATACGCTGTCCCATACCCGAGGGGCCATTTCCATGGCCCGGAGCCAGAACCCCGACAGCGCCAGCTCTCAGTTCTTCATCTGCCACGCAGACAGCACTTTCCTTGACGGCCAGTACGCCTGCTTCGGCTATGTGACCGACGGCATGGACGTAGTGGACGCTGTGTGCGAGGCTGCACAGCCTACGGACGGCAACGGCACCATCCCTGCGGACCAGCAGCCGGTCATCACCGCTATCCGGGTCATAGACTGAGTTGAGCGATAAAGGTCCCGCTGAAATTTTCAGCGGGATTTTTGCGGAAGGTGGGAACTTTTTCCGGCTGCCCTCCGTCTATCCAGGCAAACGGAGCATTTTTCCGGAGGCTCCGACCCTGACGAAAGAAAGGAAGATCATCTATGAAATTTTCTGTGAAGCTGATCGCAGCGGCCCTGTGCGCCGCTATGCTGTGCGTCCCCGCTCTGGCAGCCGTTAGCGCCACCGGCGCGGGGGCCTACGTCCCGAACCCTCAATATACCGTGATCTCGGGAACCGTTGCCCATCAGAAGGACGGCGGCTTGCTGATGAGCACGTCCACCGGAGAACCAACGGAGGACTATATCCTGTGGACGGAGGGCGTTGCGATCCTGGACGCCGTCAGCGGCGAGCCGGTAGATGCAAAGTCCATCAAGGACGGCAGCACCGTCTATGCGTGGCTGGGGGCGCAGACTGCCATGACCATGAGCCTGCCCCCGCAGGTCACACCGGAGCTTCTTCTGGTGAATATCCCGGCGGACTACAAGGTGCCGCAGTACGATGTGATCGTCCGCGCGGACGGCCTTACGAGCGTGGAGGGCAAGCGGAGCGGAATGTCCGTTACTCTGTCCGACGGAACGGTGTATCAGGTGTGGGAGGACGCGCAGGTGAAGCCCTATCTTACCCGCAACCGGGTGACGTATCAGGATCTGCTGCCCGGCACCCGGGTTCTGGTGTGGACCGATGACAAGGGTCAGGCCAGCAAGGTCATTGTATTTCCTTACGAGTACAAGGGAAGCATTTCCTTGGACGGCTACGGGCGGCTGTATGTCAACAGCGGTGCGGTGGCGGAGCCGTCAACTCTGCGCCGGCCCTACGGGGATGAACGGCTGTATGTGCCCATCCGGGCGGTGGCGGAAGCCGCCGGGTACAGCGTCTCTTGGGATAAGGAGTTCGGCGTGACAGTGAAGGACGGCGGCGAGATGGTTTTCCAGATCTGTCCGGACACGGATCTGGCTCACGGTCCCGCTGCGGCTGACCGGCAGAGTCTCTCCGGCCCCTGCCTCATCGCCAACGGCGTCACCTATCTGGAGGCCGGGGATCTGGCCCACCTGTTAGGGATGTTCTACGGTGGCTGACGGCGATTATTACAAACATGATATGAAAAAGCCCCCTGCTGAGAAAACCTCAGCAGGGAGCTTTTTCTGTCTGGACAGGCTGAATCTGGGGAAAACCTGCTTCGGCGGGATCACACATAGTCATACAGTCCCCGGACGGAGACCTCTCCAGAGGTCAGAGTCTCCATGGAGCCGTCCTCCCAGCGGACGGTCAGACCAAAGTCATCGGAAATACCTGTGGCGGTGCCGATGCGCTCTCCTGCACCGGAGATGACCTTTATCGGATTGCCCACCGTCAGGCAGTCCCGGCGAAAATGGTCCAGATAGGCGGCATTTTGGGCAGGGAAGTCGTCATATAACGCATTCAGCGACCGGATCACCTGGGCGGCCAGCTCCGTCCGGTCCGGGGCCGTTCCGAGGGCCTGCGCCAGAGAAATGGCGATGGGGGCTACCTCCGGGCCGAAATCGGCTTCATCCTGACTGACGTTGATCCCTGCGCCGATGATGACGCAGGAGAATTCACCGCTCTCCGCCTCCCATTCCAGCTCCGTCAGGATGCCGCAGAGCTTTTTCCGGTTCAGCACCAGATCATTGGGCCACTTGATGCCGGGGCGGACGCCGCAGGCGGCTCCCACCGCGTCGCAAAGCGCTACGGCGGTCCAGGCTGTCAGGGTGCTGATCTCAGAGAGCGGGCACCGGGGGCGGAGGGCCGCCGATAAATACAGTCCCTTCCCGGCGGGGGACACAAAGCTCCGTCCCCGGCGTCCCCGGCCGCCGGTCTGCTGGTCTGCCAGAATCACCGTTCCATCTACGGTGCCGCTGACCGCCCGCCGTTTCAATTCGTTGTTAGTGGAGTCGATGATGTCAAAGCACAGCAGCTCCCGGCCGATCCGACAGTCCCGAAATTGCTCCGCTAATTCTTCAGGGCGGAGCCGCGCTGTCACGCGGGTCAGGCGGTAGCCTCGGTTGGGGACGGATTCAATACCGTAGCCCTCTTGCCTTAACTGCTCCACAGCCTTCCACACCGCCGCCCGGCTGACACCGGCCTGTCGGCTGATAGCCTCGCCGGACAGAAATTCCTCTGTATGCTCCCGCAGGAGTTTTAAAACGATTTGCTTCGTCATGGTACATCCCTCCAACGGTACTATACGGCGTCCATGCCGGATTGTCAACCTGATTTTCACAAATGGTTGACAATCGGGACCGCGTCTGCTACACTTTAGGCGCATCAAACCGAAAAGGAGTTTTTCATTATGAATCATCATGATATGACCCGCAATATGGTCCTCGCCGCCCTGTTTGCCGCCCTGACCGCCATCGGCGCGTTTTTGCAGATCCCCACAGGCACCGTACCCATTACGCTGCAATTTCTGTTTACCGCATTGGCCGGTCTTCTGCTGGGGTGGAAGTGGGGAGCCATTTCTCAACTGCTCTATGTGGGCATCGGCCTGCTGGGCCTGCCGGTCTTTACGCAGGGCGGCGGCATCGGCTATGTGCTTCAGCCCAGCTTCGGCTTTTTGCTGGGGCTGATCCCCGCCGCCGCCGTGATCGGCGCGCTGACGGCCCGCCGCACCGGTTATCTGACCGTCTTGGCGGCGGTTCTGGTGGGAGATCTGATCCTCTACGCCGTGGGCGTCCCCTATATGTATCTCATCCTGCACGTTTATATGCAGTCTGCCAAGACCTTTCCTGCGCTGCTGGCGGCCATGCTGGTGTATGTGCCCGGCGACACGCTGAAGATCATTGTAGTGACAGCGCTGGCGCCGGTCCTCCGCCGGACCTTGGTGAAGGCGGTGCCTAACTTGTAAAAACGAGGTCATCCGCCTGCGAGAACGGCAGAATGACTGGCTGCCCTCTTGCTATCCGAAGCCGGGTATGATAAAATATTTTATCAAATTTTGAGAATTCGGCGGGAGGGCTGTCTATGAATCGCATTAGCAAGGAAAACTATTATCTGGATATTGCCGAGACCGTCTTGGAGCGGGCTACCTGCCTGCGGCGGATCTATGGCGCCATCATCGTGAAAAATGACGAGATCATTTCTACGGGCTACAACGGCGCCCCCCGGGGCCGGGCCAACTGCGTGGACATGGGCTATTGCTCCCGGGAAGCCATGAAGGTACCCCGCGGCGAGCGGTACGAGCTGTGCCGCAGTGTCCACGCCGAGGCCAACGCCATCATCTCTGCCTCCCGGCGGGACATGGCGGGCGGCACTATCTATCTGGTGGGCCGCAACGCTGCCACCGGGGAGCTGCTGAATGACGCTACCTCCTGCCTTATGTGCCGCCGCATGATCATCAATGCGGGTCTGGATCGGGTGGTGATCCGCCGGACGGAAACGGAATTCGAGGTGGTCCCCGTGGAGGCGTGGATCGCGGAGGATGATCTGCTGACCCCGGAAAATGTGGTCATGGACCTGAAATGAGCAGGAGATCTGCGGAAAGGAAGTCGTTTCGTTGAAGGCGGGACTTGTTACCTTCTATCATATCCACCATTACGGCGCTTTACTTCAGGCGGCGGCCACGGAGCGGGCTGTGGAGCGTTTTGGCTGGGACTGCGAGATCGTTGACTACTTCGTCAATCAGGACAACGCCCTGTTCAAGCGGCCCACCGGCTTGAGTTCCGCCGCCCATGACGCTCACACGGCTTTGCACTATCAGGCGCTGTCGGAGCGTTACCGGCGGTTTGAGAAATTCAGCCGGGACCATCTGCGGATCTCGGATCGCCGCTATGGGCGTTTTGACGAGTTGGCCGAGGAGACGCTGCCCTATGACCTGATCCTCTCCGGCAGCGACCAGATCTGGAACCCCAAGATCTTCCCGGACGGCCGGTTTGACCCGGTGTTTTTCGGCACATTTTCCCAGAAGCGCCGTGTTGCCTACGCACCATCCTTCGGTGTGCCCACCATTCCGGAAGGGATGCGGGACGAATTGAAGGGTTATCTGGACGGCTTTTCCCACCTCTCCGCCAGGGAGACTCAGGGGAGCGCCATCATCCGGGATATCGCCGGGAAGGACGCCCCGGTGGTGCTGGACCCCACGCTGCTGCTGACGGCGGACCAGTGGGACTCCATGGCCGATCATCCGGCCAATTACCCCAAGGGCGGCTATATTCTCTGCTATTGTATCAACCGCCCTGGCGCACTGACACCCTATCTGGAACGGCTCCATCAGGAGACGGGGTTGCCTGTGGTGCAGCTTTGCGGCATCCGTCAGAAGGTCCATCCCAAGGCAAAGCAGATCTTGGACGCTGGTCCGGCGGAATTTTTGGGCTTGTTCCAAAACGCCGCCTATGTTGTGACCAATTCCTTCCATGGCACGGTATTCTCCGTTCAGTTTCACCGCCCCTTTTTCACCACGGTCTCTCCGGCGGAGCTGTCCGCCCCGGAGCGGTCCCGGACGGTGAGCATCCTGAGCCGATTGGGGCTTGTCAACCGGGTCATCGGCAAGGGGGATACGGCGGAGCTGCTGGACCCCGTTGACTGGGAAGCTGTCGAAGCGGCTTTGGCCGCTGCCCGGAAGGATTCCCTGAATTATTTGCAGGCAGCGCTGGAAGATCGGCCCTTTGTGCCGGAATCACCGCTTTCTCCCCGGAGCTTTGCCCCCAAATTGGCAGAGCAAAGCCGCTGCACCGGCTGTACTGCCTGTGCCGCAGGCTGCCCCCATGATGCTATTACGATGGTCCGGGACAAAACTGGCTTTGATTTCCCGGAAGTGGATCTGGAAAAATGCGTCCATTGCGGACGCTGTACCCGGCTGTGCCCGGTTTTGCAGGGGCGCGGCCCGGCGGCTCATCTGCCCGCTGCCTTCGCCGCCTGGAACCGGGATGACGCCGTCCGGAAGGACTCTACCTCCGGCGGCGCGTTCACTGCCATTGCGGAATATGTGCTGGAGGGCGGCGGTGTGGTATACGGCGCTGCCATGGACGGCCATCAGCACCTGCGGCACGTTCCCTGTTTCCGGAAAGAGGATCTGTGGCGGCTGCGGGGAGCCAAGTACGTTCAGAGCGATCTGGACGGCGTGTTCCGGGAGATCCGGGAGGTGCTAAAGACCCGCCCGGTGCTGTTTTCCGGGACGCCTTGCCAAGTAGATGGCCTGTACCGCTTTTTAGGTTGCCGTCCGGAGAATCTCACCACCTGCGACCTGGTGTGCCACGGCGTACCTTCTCCCGGTGTGTGGGAGGACGAGGCCCGGTTTATCGAAGGAAATAAAAGGCGGCGGCTGGCAAATGTCCGCTTCCGCAATAAGGTAGAGGGGTGGAAAAACAGCCACTTTACCGCTGTATATGACGATGGCACCGCGGATTCCGCACCCTTGTTTGCCACCGGCTTTGGCCGGGCCTTTGGCCGGGCGCTGTTCCTGCGTCAGAGCTGCCATGACTGCCAGTATACAAATCTGAACCGTCTCGGCGATTTTACGTTGGGGGATCTGTGGGGCCTGCGGCCGGATGAGTTTCCGGAGCAGCAGCACGCGGGCGTCAGCCTGCTGTTGGTGAACACACCCCACGGCAGCTATCTGTTTGACCAGCTCAAGCTGAACTGTCAGCCCTTCCCGGTGGAGCGGGCCGTGGCGGGGAATCCCCGGCTGGCACGGCCCATCGGTCCGGCGGCGGACCGGGCATCCTTCTTCGCCAGCTATGCGGTGGAGCCCTTTGAAGAGGTCCGCAGACAGTTTTTCCGGCTTCCCAGTCTGCCGGTGCGGGCGGCGGGAAAGCTGCTGTCCCCGGAGGCCAAGGCGAAGCTGAAGGCCAAGCTGCACAGATAAACTTAAAAGAAGCACGTTCTCTTTTTTGAGAGAGAACGTGCTTTTTTCAGGCCAGCGCCGCAATGAGCCAAGCAAGACCGATGGTCCCGGCGCCGATCAGGGTGTATACGATGGGATTCAGGGTCCGCCATCGACTGGAAAAGCGGTTGGCCCCGCTGGATGCGTAATTGTGGGCCACCCGTCGGGCTTCCTCCACCAGCTCCCGGGAGGTGATCCCCTCTCCTGCCGCGTCGTTGCGGACGATGAAGATGGCCTGTTCGAAAAAACGATGTTCCGGCGCGTCTACCACCACGACCCGCCGGGAAATGCCTTTTACCATGAGCCTTGTCCTCCTCAGTTGATCTATTTCCATTTTTCCGCAAAGGAGGGAAGTCTATACCAACCGACGACGGCTTTTTGAAATTTTCTTTAGGCAATGCCGCATAATTGGACAAGCGTGATTTACAAGTAAACTTTGCGCACTGGCGAGGCAAGGTTTCGCGGTAATACTTGAAGTATTGCCACGAAAGCGCAACAAAGTCAGAACACTAAATTTCCGCAAAGCACAGGAGCTTTCCTTGTGCGGCGTTGTCTTTATACCGGCTGTTCCGGCTCCGGCAAGCGGTAGAGGACCTGCACAGCGCAGTCATCCTGAAGTCGCTCCCGGCGGATACTTTCAGAGAGGATCAGATTGGCCAGCGTCTGAGGATCGTCCCCACCCCAGCCCGCCAGCAGGTCTTGGAGCCATTCGTCCCGGCTGGGGTCTGCCACGCCGTCGCTGATCATCACGGCGAAGCTGCCAGGCTCCAGCGTCACGGTGGTTATATCCGGTGTAGCGGGGGTGCCTCGCAGTCCCACCGGCAGGCTGCTGCCGGTGATCCGGCGGACGGCGCCGTTCTTCTTCAGATAGCTGGGGGCAGCGCCGAACTTATAGAAGGTGGCCTCCGAGCTTTTCAAAACGCACAGATCCACCGTGGTAAAGCTGCCGGTTTCCGCACCCCGGAGGGCCATAGCGGAATTTAAGGTAGTGAGGGCAGCCTCCGGCTGGATGTCCGCCTCCAAAAACTGCCGCAGCAGCCGGCAGGTGAGGGAGGACTCACGCCGGGCGGCGTCCCCGCTGCCCATGCCGTCCGCCAGCAGCAGGCACCAGAGGCCGCTGTCCGTGCGGAAGGCCTCCATAGTGTCGCCACAGACCATTTCCCCCTCCTTGGGCCGCAGAGCCGCGCCGATGACGCAGGCGGGGATCTCTCCAAAAGCGGGGGTCGCTCCGCTGAGACCTGCGGCCGCCGCCGTCAGCAGGTCTGACATCTGGGCGTATTGCCCCTTGGCGCTGCGACGTGTTTCTTCCAGTTGGCGGCGGTACTGCTTCCGCAGCAGAAAGGCCGACAGTTCCCCATTGATGGCCTGCAACAATTCTGACAGATGGATGCAGCGGTCGGCGAAGTGAACAGGGAAGTCCTTGGCCTTGGCCTTGCCCCGCTCGAGGAGGTAGGGGGTGGCGTCATTGAGGGCATTGAAGGTGGTGGTGTAATCCTTCTGCCAGCACAGCTCGCACAGTGCGCACCCACGGCATACCTTTTCAGCCGCCCGGTCAAAGATGACGGCGGGGTTTTCCTCCTGAGGCGGTGGGGTGCGGCTCATGCTGTCGTACAACTCCCGGAGCGCCTCCGCCGCCCGGTTGAGATGAGTTTTCAGGGCTGTGCGCTGTGGGGCGTCCGGTACCGTTTCCCGCAGGACCCGCTTTCCACCGAAGATCCGCCGGGGCAGGGCCAGAAACAGCAGAGAACCGACCACCGTTTCCAGAAGAAGCGTCTGGGCCAGTTCCTCGCGGGAGGTCAGCATGGCTGCCGCTGCGCCGAAAAAGAAGGCGAGCGCCGCCATGCTCCGCCGTCTGCATTTTGCGGCGCACAGTCCCGCCACGCCGTAGGCGGCGGTAAACAGTCCGCTGGTCCCGGCAGAGAGGTCCGTGATGAGTCCCAGCCCCAGCCCTGCCGTCACACCGGTCATGGGACCTTGATCATAGGCGGTGTAGGACAGCAAGGCACACAGCAGGACCCGGCCCACGGAGACGTTCAAGATGGTCAGGTCTCCTAAAGCCAGCGTCAGGGCTGCCCCTAAAAACAGCAGCCCCTCCGGGGCCAGCCGGTCCTCCTCCGGCTGGAAAAGCCGGGTGAAGAAGTGGGCGGAAACGCCCGTCAGGACCGATGCTGCGGCACAGGGGGCGGCGTGGCTTAACGGGTCTAAGGATTGCAGCACATAGATGCCGCCCACTGCCAGGACCATCCCGGCCGCCAGCACCGGCAGCACCCAGGGTTTTTGCAGAAAGGCAGTGTCCCGGAACGCTGTGGCGGCAGTCAGGATCAAAATGCCTATGGCGGCCAAAGCCAGGACTTGCTGAAAGTCCAGAAACAGCAGCGCTCCCGTCACGCCGCCCAGCAGCGCTGCCGCCCCGTTTGCTCCTGGTCCGGCAGCCGCTATGCAGCCCAAGGCAAAGGGGGCATAGCCGCCGTCAGTTTGGCTGGCGGTGAGGGCCGCCGTCAGGAAAAAGCGGATGCCCCAGTTCAGCCACCGGCCGGACTGGAGCTGTTGGATGCTCATCGAACCATACTCCATGAAGGATTCCTCCTTTTGTGTAAACGGAAGGTTATAGCCCCAGTTTACAGCCTGTCCGGGAAGAAAAGCGTCGCAAACAGGATCGGGGGACGCAATTTCTGTTATCCTTGCATTTTTGCCGAAAATCCGCTAAACTATTGAAATCAATGTGCTGCGGAAAGGGGTGTGCGTCATGCGCATCGGAACTGTGGAGATCTCTTCAAAATTAGCGCTGGCTCCTATGGCGGGGGTGACGGATGCCGCTTTCCGGCAGATCTGTTCCGAGCTGGGAGCGGGCTACACCATTACGGAGCTGATCTCATCCAAGGCTCTGTGCTACCATGACAAAAAGACCTTTTCCCTGCTGACCCAGTTTCCCGGAGAACATCCCGCTGCTGTGCAGATCTTCGGCAGCGATCCCATCTGCATGGCGGAGGCTGCCCAGATCGCCATGGAACACACCGGGGCGGATATTTTAGATATCAACATGGGCTGTCCCATGGGTAAGATCGTCAACAACGGTGACGGAGCGGCACTGATGAAGGACCCGGAGCTGGCGGGACGCATCGTGGAGGCGGTGGTGAAGGCCTTGCCCGGTGTGCCGGTCACGGCCAAGTTCCGCCGGGGCTGGGATCTGGGTCACTGCAACTGCGTGGAGCTTGCTCAGGTCTTAGAGCAGGCGGGAGCCGCCGCCGTAGCGGTCCATGGCCGCACCCGGGCGCAGGTCTACGGCGGCACCGCCGACTGGAACTGCATCCGGGCGGTGAAGGAGGCTGTGTCCATCCCCGTTATTGCCAACGGCGACATCTGGAAGCCGGAGGACGCGGAGCGTATTCTGCTCCACACCGGAGCGGACATGGCCATGATCGGCCGGGGCTGCTTCGGAAATCCCTGGATCTTCCAGCAGGCCAAAGCCGTGCTGGAGGGACAGCCGGTGCCTCCGCTGCCGCCGCTGGCGGAGCGGTGCGAGACCGCCGTGCGGCAGATCCGCATGGCTGCAAGCTACAAGGGCGAGCGGGTGGCGGTGCTGGAGGCCCGGAAGCAGTATTGCTGGTATCTCAAGGGGATCCCCCATGCCAATTACTATAAGGAACAGATCGTACAGATGAATACCCTGGAGGATGTTGACCGCATTACGAAAGGCATCCAACGGGATCTGCGGGATTAGGAGGGGCCATGAACGATCAGGAACACAACTTGATACAAGCGGCCCGGAACGGCGATCAGGCGGCCTTCGGAGAGCTGGTGCAGCAGTACCAGAAGCGGGTGTTCGCCCTTGCGGTGCGGATGTGCCCCACGCCGGAACTGGCGGAGGAGGCGGCGCAGGAGGCATTCCTCGCCGCGTGGCAGGGCCTGCCCTTTTTCCGGGGGGATTCCGCCTTTGCCACATGGCTCTACCGGCTGACCTCCAACGCCTGCGTGGATCTTCTGCGGAAGGAAAACCGCCATCAGGGACCGTCCCTGGACGATGAGACCGTCAGCGCCGAGGTTCCGGATCCCGCTCCCACGCCGGAGAAGGCTGTGGAGCAGCAGGAGCTGCGCCGGCAGATCGAGGCGGGACTGCAAACGCTGTCCCCGGAGCACCGGGAGGTGCTGATTCTGCGGGAGATCCAGCAGCTAAGCTACGATGAGATCGCTGACGTTTTATCGCTGGATCTGGGGACGGTAAAATCCCGGATCAACAGGGGACGGCGGCAATTACGGGAATTTTTGCTGAAACAGGGGAACTTTTTATCGTCCGCTGCGTCTAACAAAACAGAAAGGGGGCTGTGAAATGAATATCCATGAAAACACCGCCCTGCTGGACGCCTTTGTGGACGGCGAGCTGACCAGTGAAGAAATGATTTCCGTCCAGTCCCATCTGGACGAGTGCCCGGAGTGCCGGGCCTATGTGGATGACGCGCTGGCGATCCGGGCGTCCTTCCCCACGGAGGACGATGCGGAGCTGTCGGCAGATTTTGCGGAAACGGTGATGAAGGCTGTGGCGGAAACGCCTCAGTCCCGGCCTAAGAAGCGGCAGCCCTGGGGCAAGCTGGCGGCGGCTGCCGCGTGTCTGGCGGTGATCGTACTGATGCAGCACGGCACGTTGGGCAGCATCAGCGGCAGCAGCAATACCTCCGCTGCCTGTGATACGGCCCCGATGGAGGCCGCCGCAGCGGAAAGTGCTCCCGAGGAACGGTGCCTGACCGCCGCCGGCGGGGACAACGACTCGGACAGCTTTGCTGATACGAACACGGAAAGCAAAAAGACGGATGTGTATTATGCCTGCGCTCTGCCGCCGGATCAGACCACTATGGAGAATGACAGCGCGGCAGCTATGACCGACGGTTCCTCCGCTCAGGATGACCTCCCCACGGTGACGGTCAGCAAATCGGATCTGGGCGAGCTGCTGGATGACCGGGAACCCACCGAGGTAAAGCCGGGCGTGTGCCGGTATCTGCTGACCCGGCAGGAGTTTGAGGACTTGGCGGCGAAGCTGGCCGACCGGGGTGTGACACTGAAAACAGAGGACACCGACAGAGACCAGATCTGGCTGGAAATGCTCGACGAATAAACCGCGTAAACGGAAATGCAGAAAAAGCAATGCCAAAAGGCATTGCTTTTTTGTTTGAATTATGCTATACTGCCTTTTCGACAGGTGCCATCTCCCTGTCCAAGCGCCTTTGACCGGGCGTTCGTTCGGCAAGCCAACATAGGCCCGCCGTTCTCTAAACAAAAAAATGGAGGTTTTTTTATGTCCAAATGGTCTACCCGGCAGATCGCTACTGCTGCCATCATCGCCGCACTTTACACGGTGATGTCCCTGCTGTCCTCAATTTTCGGCCTGACCTACGGCCCCATTCAGTGCCGCTTTTCTGAAGCACTGACGGTGCTGCCCTTTTTCCTGCCGGAGGCGGTCCCCGGCCTGTTTGTGGGGTGTCTGGTGACAAATTTGATGAGTACCGTTGGCCCGTTGGATATCATTTTCGGCTCCATGGCCACGCTGCTGGCAGCGCTGTGGACGGCGAAAATGCCCAACAAATTTTTGGCGACCCTGCCGCCGGTGATCTGCAACGCCGTCATCATCGGCGCAATGATCGCGTGGTATGAGGGCGGCTTCTCCGCCCAGTTCCCCGCCCTGTTCGCCTACAATGCCCTGACGGTGGGCATCGGCGAGGCCATCGCCTGCTGTGTACTGGGATTGCTCCTGCTGGAGGTCATGCCCCGGATCCCTGCCCTGCGGGGACGGCTGGCAGTCCGGTAAAGCCTGCATGCAAAAAGAATCCGCTTTGACATGATGTCAAAGCGGATTCTTTCGTATGTGCTGCTGAAATGATAAGCAAATCAAGCTTTGCTTGCGAAATAGGCCCGGGCATCATCGGCGTTCCGGCGGATCTCCGCTTTCAGAGCGTCCAGAGAGTCGAAGCGGATCTCGTCCCGGAGCCGCTTGTAGAATTCCACCCGGATGGACTGGCCGTAGAGATCCCCGTCAAAATCCAGCATCCAGGATTCCACCGTCAGGTCGCTGCCGTTGTTGACGGTGGGGCGGGTACCCACATTGGTAACGGCGGCATAGCTGCTGCCGTCCATAAGGCAGACACGGGCGATATAAACGCCGTCTCCCGGCACCAGTACATGAGGGGGCGGCACCAGATTCACCGTGGGGATGCCGATGGTGTGGCCGATGCGGCGGCCATGCCGCACCGTCTGGGTCAGGATATGGGGATGGCCCAGATACTCCATGGCCCGCTCCACCTGTCCAAGGCTTACCAGACGGCGGATGTAGGTAGAGCTGACGGTGATGCCGCCCACCGTGACCTCCGGGATAATGTCGCAGCCAAGACCCAGCTCGGCGCACTTGCTTTTCAGCAGTTCCGGAGTGCCTTGGTTCTTGTGGCCGAAGCGGTGGTCATGACCGGCCACCAGATGGACGGCGTGATACCGCTTGATGAGAATTTCCGTTACGAAATCCTCCCAGGAGGTAGTCATCATCTCCTTGTTGAAGGGGACCATGATGACATCGTCGATGTCGTAGAGACTTTTGGCCAGCCAGGCCCGGTCCTCCGGGGAGTTGATGAGGGGCACCGGTACGCCGGTGACTACCTCCTTCGGCGGCTGCGCCCAGGTGAACACCGCAGAGCGGACGCCCCGGCGCTTGGCTTCCTCCACGGTACGGCGCAGCAAGGCGCCGTGGCCCAGATGGACCCCGTCGAAAAAGCCCAGAGCAATGACTTTTGGTTGAATGGACATGGTTTTATGCTCCAAAAAAGTTCTTGATAGATGTCAGCGTGCCGTTTTCGGCACGGGAAAGACAGAGAAATTCACCGTTTTTGCCATGGACCCGATAGGTGCCGTCCGCCAGCTCCGGCACCGTAATGGGGTTGCCGTTGCGGACCCGGACTTCCTTGCCGGGAGAGGGCAGGGTGTAAAGGGGATAGGCCGTGAACATGGACTCCACAGGCCGCAGCAGAGCTTCTCCTTGGGCCTGTACGTCCTCAAGGGAGACCGCTTCTACCAGCGTGTACCCAGCGGCCATGGTGCGGCAGAGACTGAACATAGTGCCGCCGCAGCCCAGCGCTTGCCCGATGTCATGGCACAGCGTCCGCAGGTAGGTTCCCTTGGAGCAGCGGCAGCGGAGCAGATAGTCCGTCTCGCTGACCTGTTCCAATAGCTCTAACTCAAAAATGGTGATATTGCGGGGCTTCCGCTCTACCTCCTTGCCCTTTCGGGCCAGATCATAGAGCTTTTGGCCGTTGATCTTGATGGCGGAATACATGGGCGGGATCTGCGCGATAGGGCCGGTGAAGCGGGGGAGGACGGCTTCCAACGCCGCCCGGTCCACAGTGACGGGATGGGTCTCCAGCGTTTCCCCGGACGTATCCTGGGTGTTGGTGACCAGCCCCAGCCGCAGACCGGCGATATACTCTTTTTCGCCGTTTTCCGCGAATTCTACGGCACGGGTAGCCTGTCCCACAAACACGGGCAGAACGCCGGTGGCCATAGGATCCAGCGTGCCGCCATGGCCTACCCGCTTTTCCTTCAGGATCCCCCGGATCTTGGCGCAGACATCCATGCTGGTCCAGCCGGGGGATTTATCGATTATTACAATGCCGCTGGCCATAGGCGGTTCCTCATTTCTTGAAATCCGGGACGATCCGGGCGATGGCGTTCAGCATTTTTCCTTCTGCCTCCGCCTGGGTAACGCCCTCCAGCGTGGCTCCGGCGGCGCGGGCATGGCCGCCGCCGCCCAACAGACGGCAGACCTCCGTAGCGTTGACCCGCTCGCCAGTACGGAGAGAGAACTTCCAAACGCCGTCTCCCAGCTCCCGCATGGTCACAGCGCAGTCCACCCCTTGGATCTGGGGGCCTAAAGCGGAGAGGTCCTCCGCATCGCTCTCCGTGGCGTGGAATTTTTCCAGCAGAGACTGGGGAACAGACAGCACCGCCGTCCGGTTGTTGTCATAAAATTTTGCCTCTGCCAGCATGGTGGCCTCCAGCTGCATCCGCACGCGGGATTTCGTCTGGAAGAACAGCTTGTTGACGGCGCGGTAATCGATGCCGGTGTCCATCAGCGCCGCCGCAGCCCGGTGGGTGGCGGCGGTGACGTTGGAGTAGATGAAGCCGCCGGTGTCGGTGGAGATGGCCACATACAGCGGCAAAGCGATCTCCGGCGTCAGGGGCGTCAGCTCCCGGACAATGTCCAAGATCAGCTCGCCGCAGGCGGCGGCCTCCGGACGGACGATGTTGGCTTTGCCGAAGCTCTCAAAGGAGGGATGGTGGTCGATGGCCAGATCCACCTTATCCGCGTAAGGCTTGGCATTGTCGGGGAACAGTCCTACCGTGGCGATGTCCGTGGATACCACTTTCTCCGGCACGAAGTCCGCCGGAGCGCTGTAAGGGGTAAAATAGGGGGCGGTATTCTCCGTCAGTCCGGGATTGGGCAGCAGGTAAGCGGTCTTGCCTATGGCCCGCAGCGCGGCGCACAGCCCCGCAGCACAGCCAACGGTATCACCGTCGGGCCGGATATGGGTCAGGATCAGGACGCGGTCAAAGGAGCGCAGCAGCGCGGCGGCCTCGGAAACGGTCAGCATCCCTTATTCCTCCTCCGGTAAAACGGCGTCATTGTCAGGGTTCACCGGCTTTACCTTCTCCGGATCCCGGAGGACCTCCAGAATGTGTGCACCGTAGGCGATGGAATCGTCAGCGATGAACTGAAGCTCCGGGGTGTAGCGAAGCTGCAAGGCGTGGCCCAGCTCCCAGCGCAGGAAGCCGGAGGCGGACTTCAGTCCCTTCAAGACGTCCTTTTCCTGATTCTTATCCAGAACACTGACATAAATTTTGGAATAGCGCAGATCTCCGGTGGTGTCCACACGGGTGATGGAGACCATGCCTACCTGAGAGACGCGGGGATCCTTCAAACGGCGAAGCTGGTCTGCCAGCTCCCGCTGGATCTCCTCATTGATGCGTCCGATACGGTTAGATGCCATAAAAATTCTCCTTTCTGATAGTGGGAGATGAAAACCGGGCGGCGGCATAGCCGCCGCCCGGGGTCAGTTGGAACAGATTTTTTGAGAGGGTTTAGCGGGGGATCTCCTCCATGGTGTAGCCCTCGATGATGTCGCCCAGCTTGATGTCATTGAACTTCTCCACGGTCAGGCCGCACTCAAAGCGCTCCTTGACCTCCTTGACGGAGTCCTTGAACCGCTGCAGGGAGCCGAGGACGCCCTCGTGGACCACGATGCCATCCCGGACCACACGGACGGAGCAATCCCGGCGCAGGCAGCCGTCCTGCACGTAGCAACCGGCCACGGTACCCACGGAGGAGACCTTGTAGGTCTCCCGGACCTCGGCGTGGCCCAGGACCACTTCCCGGTACTTGGGAGCCAGCATACCCTTCATAGCAGTTTCGATCTCGTCGATGGCGTCATAGATCACGCGGTACATCCGCATATCCACGTTCTGACGGGCGGCGCTTTCACGGGCAGCGGAATCCGGCCGGACGTTGAAGCCCACGATGATAGCGTTGGACGCGGCGGCCAGCGTCACATCGGACTCGTTGATCGCACCCACAGCGCCGTGGATGACCCGGACGTTGACCTCGTCATTGGACAGCTTCTCCAAAGAGGCCTTCACAGCCTCCACGCTGCCCTGAACATCAGCCTTGACGATCAGAGCCAGCTCCTTGCGCTCGCCGGACTTGATCTGGTCGAACAGGTTCTCCAGAGAGACCTTCTGCACGGGTGCGGCGGCCTTAGCGCGCTCCTCTGCCTTGCGCTGCTCCACCAGCTCGCGGGCCATACGCTCGTCAGCCACGGCGAAGAAGGGCGCACCGGCCACGGGAGCCTCGGACAGGCCCGCGATCTCCACGGGGACGGAGGGACCGGCCTCGGTGAGGCGGTTGCCCCGGTAATCCAGCATGGTGCGGACACGGCCCACGGAGGTGCCGGCGATGATGATGTCGCCCTGCTTCAGAGTGCCATTCTGCACCAGCAAAGTGGCCACAGGACCCCGGCCCTTGTCCAGACGGGCCTCGATAACGGTGCCCTGACCGGCCCGGTTGGGGTTGGCCTTCAGTTCCTGAACTTCCGCCAGCAGAACCAGGTTCTCCAGCAGATTGTCAATGCCGATGTGCTTCTTGGCGGAGATTTTGCACACGATGGTCTCGCCGCCCCACTCCTCGGGCACCAGACCGTATTCCGTCAGCTGCTGCATGACCCGGTCGGGGTTGGCATTTTCCTTATCAATCTTATTGACGGCCACGATAATGGGAATATTGGCGGCCTTGGCGTGGTTGATGGATTCCACGGTCTGGGGCATGATGCCGTCATCTGCGGCGACCATCAGGATGGCGATATCGGTGACCATGGCGCCGCGGGCACGCATGGAGGTGAACGCCTCATGGCCCGGGGTATCCAGGAAGGTGATGGGCTTGCCGTTGATCTGCGCCTGATACGCGCCGATATGCTGGGTGATGCCGCCGGCCTCGCCGGAAGCCACGGAGGTGTTCCGGATGGTATCCAGCAGGGAAGTCTTGCCGTGGTCAACGTGGCCCATGACCACCACCACGGGAGCACGGGGGACCAGATCCTCGGGACGGTCCTCAGTGGTGTCAATGAGCTTCTCCTCGATGGTGACAACCACTTCCTTTTCCACCTTGCAGCCAAGCTCCTCGGCCACGAAGGAGGCGGTATCGAAGTCGATCATCTGGCTCAGAGAGGCCATGACGCCGTTTTTCATCAGGCACTTGACTACCTCTGCGCCGGTCTTCTTCATGCGGCTGGCCAGCTCACCCACACTGATCTCATCGGGGATCTGGACCTTGACGGGGGCCTTCTTAGCGATTTCGAGCTGCAGCTTGCGCATCTTCTCGGCCTCGTCCTGACGGCGCTTGTTGGAAAAGACCTGACCGCCCTGACGGCCCTTGTTGTTGCGGAACTTCTCCTTGCCGCCCTTCTGGGCCATGCGCTCACCCCGCTGACCGCCCAGCTCTTCCAGACGCTGGTCATACTTGGCCAGGTTCACGTCGCCGCCCTTGCGGGTATCCACCAGCTTTTTCTCAGGCACACGGGTGGTGGGCTGAGCGGTGGCTGTGGACTTGTTAGACTTCTGCTGGGGGACTGCCTGCTGCTGCGCGGGCCGCTGGACCTGCTGGACCGGCTTCTGCTGAGGCTGGGCCTGTGCGGGCTTCTGCTGTCCCTGCTGGGCAGGACGCTGCTGGGGCTGCTGTGCCGGCTTTGCGGTCTGCTGCGCCGCGGCGGGCTGAGCCTTGGGAGCCTCGGCCTTAGGCGCTTCAACCTTGGGGGCTTCCGGCTTCTTAGGCTCGTCAGCATAAATGGCAGCAATATTGGAAATCTGGTTGTTCTGGGTCAGATGCTCAAATACGATGGACAGCTCATGGTCCTCCAGCGCCTGCATATTGCTCTTGGGCGCAGTGGCATACTTATCCAGAATTTCTGTGATGACCTTGGCGGGCATACCGAAGTCCCGCGCCACATCTCTTACTCTATATTTTTCAATAGCCAATCAAAACACCTCTTACACTCTCCAACCCGGGGGCTGGGCTCGTTCATCTATGAAAACACCGACAGCCTATCAGCTTTCCTTCTTGCGGAAGGAGCCTTTGCCCTTTTTCACCGGTCGGCTGTGGGCGTATGGATTCGGCCTCCCCTTGGGTTTGGGGCGGTTGCTTTTGGAAGGGCGGGACCCGCTCTTGCGGAAGGGCCTGCCGGTGCGGTCATCCTTGGCAAAGGACTTTGCTGCTCCGCCGTTTTCGGCGGTTCTGCGGGGACCGGCCTTTTCTGCGCGCTTGTCGGACACTCCTGCGCTGCGGCGCTGCTTCTCGCCGGACGGCTTACTGGAGACGCCTGCGGGTCTGACCTCTTTCGCATCGGGCACTTCCTGCTTTTTGGGGCGCTTGATGCCCCGGCGCAGGTTCTTTTCGTGCTGGGCGGCTTCACTTTTCCGCTCTGCGGCACGCTTGGCCTTTAGTTCCAGCTTGGCAAGATCTTCGTCATATTTCTCCGGGTCCATCTCCGCCAGGCGGCGGACCACGGTGACTGCAAGGCCGATGTCTGTAATAGCGACCACGGCGGCGGAGCCACGGCCGGTGGCCTGCCCCAGTTCCTGCTTGGTAAAGGGAATCCGCAGCCACACACACTGACCGGCTTCCGCAAAGTGCTGCACCCGGCGGGCGGTATTGTCCGCCGCATCAGACGCCAGCAGGAGCACCCGTGCGTCTCTGGCGCGGGCCACAGCTTCCACCGGTTCTTCGCCTACTTCCAGGTTCCGGCCCCGGAGGCACAGGCCAATGAGGGAGAGAAACTGTTCATTCCTGTTCATTGTGTCCCTCCAATTCCGCTTCCATGGCGTCATAGACCTCCGGGGGGATGGCTGTGCTGAAAGCACGTTCCAGCGCTCTGGATTTCCGGGCTTTTTTCAGACATTCCACATCGTGGCACACATAGGCGCCACGACCGGGCTTTTTGCCCACAAAATCCAGACTCACAACGCCCTCCGGGGATTTGACCACCCGCAGCAGGCTTTTTTTATCCTTCATCTCCCGGCAGCCCACACATTGCCGCTGGGGGATCTTTTTCACTTTCTGCATTCAGACAGCCCTCCCTTACACATGGCGCGGCGGACCGCGCCGGGCTTTATCTCCTTCTGTTTCTTCTGCTGCGCCGCAGGTACAGCACTGCGATACCCGCAGCCACGCCGCAGAGAAAGAAACTCAACTGTGTCACTGGACGGGTTCCTCGTCCACGATCTCCTCATCGTCCTCACCCTGATAGCTCTCCGGCTTGATATCGATCTTATAGCCGGTGAGACGGGCGGCCAGGCGAGCGTTCTGGCCCTCCTTGCCGATAGCCAGAGACAGCTGATCGTCAGGCACGATGACGCGGCAGGCCTTGCCTTCCTCCGCCATCATGACGTCCACCACATCGGAGGGCGCCAGAGCAGCGGCGATGAACTGGGCGGGGTCCTCGCTCCACTTGATAATGTCGATCTTCTCGCCCCGCAGTTCGTCCACGATGGCGGCGACACGCTGGCCCTTGGGACCCACGCAGGCGCCGATGGGGTCCACGTTCTCGTCAGCAGACCAGACGGCCATCTTGGTGCGGCTGCCGGCTTCCCGGGCGATGGACTTCACCTCCACGGTGCCGTCATAGATCTCGGGGACTTCCAGCTCGAACAGGCGCTTGACCAGGCCGGGATGGGTCCGGGAAATGAGAATCTGAGGGCCGCGGGTGGAGCGGCGGACGTCCACCACATACACCTTCACGTGCTGGCCCTCCACCAGTTCCTCGCCGGGGACCTGCTCGCCGGAGAGCAGCAGGGCCTCAGTGGACTCCGTGCCGGTGCCGATCCGCAGGGACACGGCGTTGGTGCGGGGGTCGATCCGGGTCACCACGCCGGTGAGGATCTCGTGCTGCTTGGAGTTGAACTCGTCATACACCATGCCGCGCTCCGCTTCCCGGAGGCCCTGGATAATGACCTGCTTGCCGTTGCCGGCAGCGATGCGGCCAAACTCCGTGTTGTCCACAGGGATGTTCACCACGTCGCCGATCTCGTATCTGGCGGAAATGGTCTTGGCCTCCTCAACGGGGATCTCGTTGAAGGGGTCCACATAGTCCTCCTCCGCCACCACGTTCTTCTGCACGTACATCTTCAGCCGCTGATGCTCCTCGTCCACGTCCACAATGACGTTCTCCACGTCCTTGTGGTCCCGCTTGTAGGCGGTGGTGACAGCCTGGATGATCTTATCCATCATGAAGGTCTGGGGGATGCCCCGTTCCTTTTCCAGCATAGCCAGAGCTGCGAAGATCTCCGGGATGTTCATACCCGCGGGTTCCTTCACCTTTTTCTTGCCTTTCATTGCGATTCTCCTTTTTACTTTATACGTCTTTTTTTCGAGACAGGGATAACGGATTAAAATTCCACCCGCAGGCGGCACAGGGCCACATCCTTCTTGCCGAAGGTATAGGCGGTGCCGTTGAGGTCCACGGTGAGAGAACCGTCGGCCTCGTTGTAGGCGGTCAGGGTGCCGGGAAATTCCTTGCGGCCGTCCACCGGCTTGTAGAGCTTCACCAGCACGGGGCTGTTCAGATACCGCTGGAAGTCGGCGGGACGCTTCAGCACCCGCTCGGCACCGGCGGAGCCTACCTCAAGGGTATAGCTGCCCTCAATGGGGTCGGCCTCGTCCAGCAGATCACTGAGGGTACGGGAGATATTCTCGCAGTCCAGAATATCCACGCCGCCCTCCTTGTCAATGAGGACCCGGAGGTACCAGGTGCCGGCCTCCTTCACATATTCCACGTCCCACAGGGAGCAGCCCTGTTCTTCCACGATGGGTGCCGCCAGACGGGCGGTGAGATCGGTGACCTTTTCCATGGGATTCTCCTTTCGGTTTTTCATTTGCAGCGGAGTGCGGATGCCACAAAAAAGAGCGGACCTTGCGGTCCACTCACAACTTACACTCCTTTAATATGTATTAAGATAACACACTTTATGATAAATTGCAAGGGCGTTTCCGGACTTTTTTGAAAAAATCACGCTGTTTTTTTACAATTTTCGGCCAGTTCCGGAGAAAAAACCCCGGAACCGCCGAAAAACAGTCAACGTACCCGGCAGCCGCCCCACTCCACCGCCGTGAAGCCGGTGCGCTCCGGAGCGGTAAGGCTCTGGGCGGGGATCTCCAAGAACTTGTCCAAGGGCTTCCAGGCCATGAATATCCGCAGCAGGGTATCCGGGGCCGGGTCGATGGTCAGCTTTGCCGCCTGCGTATAGCGGTCCGACTGGAAGGCGATGAGATTATAGGGATTCTCCTGCATCTGGGGCAGCCAGTAGACGATGAACTCGTTGGCCTCCCGCCGGGTGAGGCCCAACTGGGCCAACGCATCCTCCAAAAAGGCAGCGGTGTCGGTTCCTGCCACGCAGAAGCCTTGGGAGAAGTCATACGCGATGGTATCCGCGCCCTCCCAGTAGAGATAGCTGTAAGTCTGTCCGGCATCGTCTGTCAGAGTCCCGTCCGGACAGGCGGTCACTGTCCAGCCGTCGCCGTAGGCAGGATAGGTACAGGTCAGCGTTCCGGCGTAGTCCAGCTTTACCGTGACGGTGGTCTCCTTCTCCGGATAGAGGTAGATCACAGGCTTGGCGGCGGCCTGTTCTTCCCGGCAGGCCGACAGGCTCAGAATGCAGGCCAGTGCCAGAAATGCTGCGAAAAACCGTTTCATAAAGAAGCGCTCCTTTCTGCTCCGTGAACCGAGGGGGTTGATTCCATTCTACCTGTATAGACGGGAAAAAGGGCAGTTAGGTTCCGCACGGAAGCAAAAAAAACAGGGCGGAACTTCTTTTGAGAAGTTCCGCTCTGCTTCACACGGTAAAGAACATAGCGAGGATGGAGGTGATGATGCCGCAGACGCATAGAGCGATGGAACTCATGGCGCCCTGAAGAGGACCGATCTCCAGCGCCTTGCTGGTGCCCACCGCATGGCTGCACGCGCCGATGGCCACGCCCTCCACCACCGGATCGGTGACATGGAACACCTTGGCAAACAGCGGGGCCAGCATAGCGCCCTCGATCCCGGTGATAATGACCGACGCCGCAGTCAGAGCCGGAAGACCGCCGCTGCTCTCCGCAATGCTGACGGCGATGGCCGTTGTGACACTTTTGGGCAGCAGAGAATTCAGCAGGGAGGCCTCCGCTTGAAACAGGCGGCAGAGCACCTGTACCAATAGCATGCTCACGAGACTACCCACAAAGCAGCCCAGCACCACCGGCCAGAAGTTCCGCTTCAGAATGGCCCGCTGCTGGTAGATGTTCAGAGCCAGAACGGCGGTGGCGGGAGCCAGCAGCAGTTTGATAATGCTGCCGCCGGCGTTGTAGTTGTCCAGAGGGATGTGGAACAGCAGCATGATCCCGATGACCAGCAGACTGGCCACCAGCACCGGATTGCAGATCAGAAGCCCCGTCCGCTTCTGGAACCGGACGGCCAGATACCAGCAGAGCAGCGTCACGCCGAGACCGAAAAAGGGCGTGGAAGTCAGCGTATCAATCATGGGACACCTCCTTTGCATGAAACAGCTTCATCAGCAGCCGGACGCTCCAGGCTGTTGCCGCGTACACCAGCGGTGTGCTGACAAGGGAGACCACCAGAAAGGGGACAAACTGCAGCTTCAGCACGTCCAGATATTCAAGAGTGCCCACCACGGAGGGAATGAAAAACAGCCCCATATTGTCGATGAGAAAGTGGGAGGTCCCCTGGATCGTCCGCTCCTTGACCCCGCCGCTGAGCAGCAAGATCAACAGCAGGATCAGGCTGATGACACTGGCGGGCAGCGTAAAGGGCAGCAGCGCCGCGATCCATTCACCTGCCATACAGATGAGAAATACGATACAAAATTCTACAATCAGATTCATAACGATCACCTCGGTAAAAAGCAATCCTCAGTTTATACGCGGCGGCCGGGGAAGTCAATGTGAGAAACAGAGAAAGAAACGGCGTTTTTTCGCAGATTTTTAGCAGGAAAAAGCCGACGGGGCGAAACTGCTGCTTCGCCCCGCCGGATCAGTTTTCGATTTTTTAAAACCGGGAGCCGCTTGGCTGTTCTCCGGTAAGGGGAGTGAACTGTCATTTCCGCCGGAGAGCGGCCAGCAGGCAGGCAGCCAGAAAAACCGTCAGGTCCGCCGCCACCACCGTTGCCCCCACCGGGGTAGAAAAGCCAAAGGAGATGGTGAGTCCCACGCAGAAGCACACCACGGAGGTCACGGCGGCGCAGAGGATCACGCCACGGAAGCTCTTGAACAGCCGCATGGCGGTCAGAGCCGGGAAGATCACCAGCGAGGAGATGAGCATAGCGCCCATCATCCGCATTCCCAGCACGATGGTCAGGGCCGTGAGGATGGCCAGCAGGGTGTTGCAGGCGTCCACCTTCAACCCGGTGGCCCGGGAGAAGCTCTCATCAAAGGTGACGGCGAAAATCTGGTGGTAAAAAAGCAGGTACAGCGCCAGCACCGTCACCGACAGGATCACGGACAGGGCCACGTCCCCCTTTGTCATGGCAAGGACGCTGCCGAACATATAGTTGTCCACATCAGTGGTCATGCCGGTGGTCCGGGAGATCACCAGAATACCGATGGCCAGCGCCGAAGCGCTGACGGCGGCGATGGCGGCATCGCTGTTCCAGTGAGGATGGCTGGCCATCCGCAGTAGAAAGAAGGCCGCTAAAATGACCACCGGAATGGAGAAATACAACGGCATTACTCCCAGCGCCACGGCGATGGCCAGCGCACCGAAGGAGACGTGGCTCAGGCCATCGCCGATCATGGAGTACCGTTTCAGGACCAGCGGAACGCCTAACAGGGCAGCGCACAGGCTTACCAGCACACCGGCAATCAAAGCCCTTTGCATAAAGGGGTAAGAAAACATCTGTAAAATATTCATGATTCCAGTTCCTCCCGGAAGCGGCGGCCCTGGGGACTCGCCAGATAGTCGGATGCCGTGCCGGTAAAGAGGCCCTTTCGTCCGATGTGCAGTACTGTGCGGGCGCTTTTCAGCGCCGCCTTCAAATCGTGAGTCACCATCACGATGGCCATGCCCTCCTTTTGATTCAGGTAGGCCAGCGTTTTGTAGAGGTCCTGAGCGGCGGCGGGGTCCAGACCGGTGATGGGCTCATCCAAAATCAAAAGCTGGCTGGCGGCGCACAGGGCACGGGCCAATAGCACCCGCTGCTGCTGCCCACCGGAGAGATCCCGGTAGCAGGCGTCCTTCAGCTCCAGAATTCCCAGCTTGCCCAGGTTCATCATGGCCTCGGACCGCTGGGCCGGAGTGTAGAAAAAGTGCAGCCCCTGCCGGTTCAGGCAGCCGGAGAGCACCACCTCCAGCACGGTGGCGGGGAAATCCCGCTGGGCCCGGGTCTGCTGGGGAAGGTAGCCGATGGCCCCGTGCTTCAACGCCGGGGCGTGCTCAATGGTGCCGCTCTGTGGTTGGATCAGTCCTAAAAGTCCCCGCATGAGGGTGGATTTGCCGGAGCCGTTGTCTCCCACCACGCAGAGGTAGTCCCCCTTTGCAATCGTAAGGTCCAGATCGGTAAGCACCGATTTTCCCTCATAGCCGAGGGAAACGTCTCGGCAGACGATCAGTTCGTTATCCTTCATGCTTTGCCTCCTGACAGTGGTCGCAGAGCCCGATCAGCACGGTGCGGCGGGGGTCAATGCGAAAGTGGTGTTCGGAGGACAGATGGCGGCAGACGTCCTCCAGGTGCCGGCAGTCCAGATGGACCATTCGGCCACAGCCCTCGCAACGCAGCAGAAAGCAGTCGTGGGGATGTCCGGCCTGGGGACAGTATTGGTAGAGCGCCCCCTCCTCCGTGGTGACCTTATGGACCAACCCCTGCTGAGTCAGCTTGTCCAACTGGCGGTAAACGGTTGCCAGCCCTACGGTGAGACCGCCGTGCCGCAGTTCCTCAGAAAGATCGGCGGCGGAGAGACATTCCTCCGCCCGCAGCTGTAAACAGCGCAGTACCGCCTGCTGCTGTTTGGTTTGATAAGCCATCCTTGCCTCCAATATGAAAATGATTATCGTTTTCATATTATAACCGGAAAAACAAATCTGTCAAGACCGTTGCAAAAATTCAAAAAATAAGGTATGGTAGAGGGAAATATAGAACGGCGGCAGTGCCGCCGGGCCAAATATCGAATAGACAAGAGAAATAAAGGAGAAGCAATATGGCTGTTTCTTTGGTGATCATGGCGGCAGGCCTCGGTTCCCGGTATGGCGGCAGCAAGCAGGTGGACGGCATCGGCCCCAACGGCGAAATTCTGATGGAGTATTCCATTCACGATGCCCTGCGGGCCGGCTTTGACAAGGTGGTGTTCATCATCAAGCCGGAAATGCGGGAGATGATGGACGAGCTGGTGGGCTATCTCAAGGAGAAAAAGACGGCGAAGGGCCAGCCGGTGCAGGTGGCCTACGTCTATCAGGACTATACCTCCGTACCGGACTTCTATCACATTCCTGAGGGACGCACCAAGCCCTTCGGCACGGTCCACGCCCTGCTGTGCGCGGAGCCGGAGGTGGACGGACCCTTCTGCGTCATCAACGCCGATGACTATTACGGGGTGGACGCCTACCGGACGATTTATGAGGAATTGGTCAAGCTGCCTGCCGAGGGCAAGGGAACCATGGTGGGCTATCTGCTGAAAAACACTGCCAGTCTCCACGGCACCGTGTCCCGGGGCGTCTGCAAGGTCAAGGACGGAAAACTGGATACCATTCAGGAGGCGCTGAAGGTCCAGCTTTATCCCGACGGGCACCTGACGGATCTGGACACCGACACGGACCTGGCCCCGGATACGGTGGTCTCCATGAACTTCTGGGGTTTCATGCCCTCGATCTTCCCGGCGCTGCGGACCTATTTTGAGAACTTCCTCCGGGGGCTGCCTGATGACGCGGTGAAGGCGGAGTGCCTGCTGCCGCTCATGGTGGGCGAGGAGGTGAAGGCGGGGCGCATGACCGTTTCCGTGCTCCATTCCAAGGACCGGTGGTTCGGCATGACCTACCGTGAGGACCGGGCCCGTGTGGCGGAGGACCTGCGGCAGCTCCACGAGTCCGGCGTGTATCCGCCCTCTCTGCGGGACTGAATAGAAGAATACGCATTGGCCCGGAGGCAGGACGGCGGTCCCGCTTCCGGGCTGATGTCTTTATTGTGAAAAATTTGTCACCAAATTGTTATTGAATTTTTTCCAAATTGTATCGACTTTTTTCGGTAAAAAGTGTCTAATAGGAGATACACTGCGTTTACATAATGTCAAGCGCTGAAGGAAAGGGGGGAATGTGTCCGTGACAGGTAAGCGTATGAGGAAAAATCCGCATGGCTGGATGCTGGCTGCGGTGCTGCTGTTGGCGGCTGCTGGCCTGCTGGCGGTACATTCCCATCAGACGGCGGCGGTCCCGCCGGCGGAGCCGGCACAGGAGGAGCCGTCCGTAACGGTGATCCCCGCGGAACCGGAATTGCCGGAAGAGCCAGTGGAGGAAGAACCTGTCCCGGAGGAACCCTGGGGGCCGGTGGCGGAATCGGCGCCGGTGGATGACAGCTATTTTGATGATGTGGCTTTTGTGGGGGACTCCCGGACTGATGGCTTCCGGCTTTACAGCGGATTGAACCGGGGCACGTATTTCTGCGTTACCGGAGAAACAGTGGCCTCCGCTACGGAACTGGAAAACTGGAAGGGCGAAAATGGGAAAAAGGTCTCTCTGGCAGAGGCCGTGGCCGCCGCAGACTGCGGAAAGATCTACCTGATGCTGGGCGTCAACGAACTGGGCTGGAAGGGGACGGACATCTTCCGGGGCCATGCGGAAAACCTGATCCGCCGACTGAAGGCGGACCATCCCGACGCGGAACTGGTGATCCAGTCTCTGCTGCCGGTTTCAACAGAGCAGGACGCCAAAGGCTCCTATGTCAATAATCAGCGAATTCTGGCCTATAATCAGGTTTGGCGGGAGCTGGCAGAGGAAAACGGCTGCGCCTATGTAGATGTGGCGGAGGCCCTCACCGGAGAGGACGGCTGCCTGCCGGAGGAGTTGAGCTTCGATGGCGTTCATCTGAACCGGGCGGGCTGCCGGCTTTGGCTGGACTATCTTCGGACGCACAGCGTAGCGGGGGAAGCACTGGGAGAATCTGCGTCCGCGCCGACGGAATCGGAAGAAGCCAGCCCTGCACCTGCGCCGACGGAATCGGAGCGGCCGTGAACGCGCGGAGCTGAGACCGTTGGATCAATAAAAAACAACTGCCTGTACCGGGTTTTGAGAACCGGTACAGGCAGTTGTTTTTTATGGGAGAATATGTAGAAAGACGGACGGCTCACGCCGTCCGTCTCTCCGTGTAAGATAGAGAAAAGAGAGGGAAAATGAGATTGGTTGGGATTGCTTCTATGGCTTTATCATACGGTGTGAAAACGGAAAAGTCAACAGGTGATGCCGATTCTTCATAAATTGTTCACAGAATAACAAAACGAATAAATCTGTTCATAAAATGTTCAAAAATACAGGTGAAATATTGGGTTGACGAATGTTTTAACGTATGATAATATTTAGCATACTAAAAATTAGGACACTAAATGTAAAGGAGCTGATACCGATATGAAACCAGCCTGCGGACCGGATTTTTTGGGGCCTTTGTTAGGCCACGCGACCCATCTGGCACGGGAACGGATGGATGCCCGGTTATCCCGGTATGACATGACTCCCTCCCAGACCCATACGCTGCTGTATCTCAGCAGTCACGGCTACACCGCCCCCCAGCGGGATGTGGTGGAACACCTGCGGGTGCGGCCCTCCACTGCCAACGGTATTCTGGACCGGATGGAGGAAAAGGGCCTGATCCGCCGCACGGCGGATGAAAATGACCAGCGGCAGAAGCAGGTCACGGCCACGGAGAAGGGCCGGGAACTGAACAGTCTGGTGCAGGCTGCCTTTCAGGAGGCGGAAGCGGTCATGGTCAAGGGGCTGCGGCTGGAGGAGACTGAAGCGCTGCGGCTGCTTCTGTATCGCGTTATCGAGAATTTAGAGGAGGACCGAACCACATGCTGAAAAAACTCGGGCCATACGCAAGGCCCTATTCCAAATGGATCGCGGTGGGCGTTCTGTGCAGCGCTGCCGAGGCTATTTTTGAGCTGCTGATCCCGCTGGTGATGGCGGATATTGTGAATATCGGCATTGAAACGGCGAATCAGAACTACATTCTGCAAAAGGGCCTTCTCATGATGGGGATGGCCGTCATCTCCCTGTGCTTCGGCCTGGGGGCTGCGGCATCTTCCTCCGTTGCCGGACAGGGTTTCGGCGCGGAACTGCGGCGGGCAGAATATGAGCACATTCAGGATTTTGCCTTTTCCAACATCGAGAAGTTCTCTACCGCGTCCCTTGTGACCCGGCTGACCAATGACGTCAACAATATGCAGATGACGCTGATGATGGGGATGCGGCTGCTGGTGCGGACCCCGGTGATGCTGGTGGCGGCGCTGGTGCTGTCCATCCGGCTGAGCCGTGACCTGAGCAACGTATTTCTGGTGGTGATCCCCCTGCTGCTGATCGTCATCGCTCTGATCCTCACCAAGGCGGGGCCGCTGTTCCGGTCCCTTCAGGAACGGACGGACGCTTTGAACCTTGTGGTGCAGGAGAACCTCACCGGCATCCGGGTGGTGAAGTCCTTTGTTCGGGAGGACTATGAGGAGGAGAAGTTCGCCAAGCGCAACGGCGATCTGAAAGAAAGCTCCATGCGGGCCTTCGGCATGGTGGTCATCAATATGCCGGTGATGATGCTGGTGGTTTACAGCACCATCATCGCTGTCATGTGGTTCGGCGGCAAAATGGTCTACGCCGGGACGCTGCCAGTGGGCGATTTGACCGCCTTCTTCACCTATATCACTCAGATTTTGATGTCCTTGATGATGGTTTCCATGATGTTCATGATGATGACCCGGTCCATCGCCTGCGCCAAGCGGATCGTGGAGGTTTTGGATGAGCGGCCCGCCATCACCGACGACAGCGCCAAGGCGGACGCCGCCGTGAAGGACGGCAGCATCGACTTTGACCATGTGTTTTTCAAATACAGTGAAACCAGCCCGGAGTGGGTGCTGAAGGATGTGAACATCCACATTCCCAGCGGGGCTACGGTGGGCATTTTGGGAGGCACCGGCAGCGGCAAGACCAGCCTCATGAGCCTGATCCCCCGGCTGTACGAGGCGCAAGAAGGCACCGTCTCCGTAGGCGGACGGCCGGTGGCGGACTACACCATGGAGCATTTGCGGGAGTCCGTCAGCGTGGTGCTGCAAAAGAACACCCTGTTCTCCGGCACCATCCGGGAAAATCTGCTCTGGGGCGATCCCAACGCCACGGAGGACCAGCTTTGGGCCGCCTGCCGCGCTGCCTGTGCCGACGAATTTCTGGAGCGGATGCCTGACGGTCTGGACACTGATCTGGGACAGGGGGGCGTCAATGTCTCCGGCGGACAAAAGCAGCGGCTGTGCATTGCTCGTGCTATTTTGAAAAAACCGAAGGTGCTGATTTTGGACGATTCCACCAGCGCTGTGGATACTGCCACGGATGCGAAGATCCGTCAGGCGTTCCGGCAGGATCTGCCGGGAACCACCAAGCTCATCGTGGCCCAGCGGGTGACGTCCGTCATGGACGCCGACCTGATTCTGGTGATGGATGACGGCGCGGTGGCGGCCCAAGGCACCCACGAGGAACTGATGAAGACCTGCGAGATCTACCGTGAGGTCTACGAATCCCAGCAGGAAGGAGTGAGCATCGGTGGCTGAGAACAATACGAAACGCGGACCGGGCCACGGTCCCGGCGGACCCCGGGGCGGCTTCCGAAAGCCCAAGGATCTGCGGGGCACCCTAAGCAAGCTCATGGGCTATCTGGGGCGGTATAAGGCGCTGCTGGTGATCGTGGTGATCTTGCTGTTTATCAGCGCCGCCTGCTCCGTGGCAGGCTCCTATCTCATCAAGCCCCTCATCAATGATTATATCCTCCCCGGCGATTTTATCGGCCTTGCCAAAATGCTCTGTGTCATGGCGGGGGTCTATGTTGTGGGGGCAGTGTGCTCCTACGGTTATGCGCGGATCATGGTCCATGTGGCCCAGAACACCGTGGCAAAGCTCCGGGCGGACCTGTTCAACAAAATGCAGAAGCTGCCCCTGAAATTCTTCGATACTCACACCCACGGTGAGCTGATGAGCCGATATACCAACGATATCGAAACGGTGTCCGAGGCTTTGAACAACAGCTTCGCAAGCCTCATTTCCTGCTCCCTGACTTTTGTGGGGACGGTCGTGATGATGATCGTCCTCAGTCCCATCCTGACGGCCATCACCGCCGTGATGCTGGGGGTCATGCTGCTGGTGGTGAAAACCATCGGCGGCCGCAGCCGCCGGTACTTTGCCGCCCAGCAGAAGGCCATCGGCGCGGTGAACGGCTATATCGAGGAAATGATCGAGGGTCAGAAGGTCATCAAGGTCTTTAACCACGAGGCAGCGGCCAAGGCAGGCTTTACCGGGTTGAACGATACCTATCGGGACGCCGCCACCCGGGCGCAGGCCTACGCCGGGGCTATGATGCCCGCCATGGGAAACCTGAGCCACATCAACTATGCCATCACCTGCTGCATCGGCGGCCTGCTGGCCATCCGCACCGGCGATCTGGGCGGGCTCTCCGCCTTTTTGCAGTACACCAAGCAGGTGAGTCAGCCCATCACCCAGATCTCTCAGCAGGTGAACACCATCCTCTCCGCCGTGGCCGGTGCCGAGCGGGTCTTTGAGATCATGGAGGCGGAGCCGGAGGTAGATGACGGCAAGGTGACACTGGAGCGGGTGAAGGAAAACCCGGACGGCACCCTCACCGAGGCAAATTACGACACCGGCGCGTGGGCGTGGAAAAAGCCGGACGGCAGTCTGGTGCCCCTGCGGGGGGATGTGCGGTTCGACCATGTGGTGTTTGGTTACGATGACCGGAAGATCATCCTCCACGACATTTCCCTCTTTGCCAAGCCCGGTCAGAAGATCGCCTTTGTAGGCTCCACCGGCGCCGGAAAGACCACTATCACCAGCCTTATCAACCGGTTCTATGAGATCCAGTCCGGCACCATCACCTACGACGGCATCGACGTCCGGGACATCCAGAAAGACTCTCTGCGGCGGTCACTGGGCGTGGTCCTACAGGATACCCACCTCTTTACCGGCACGGTGGCAGATAACATCCGCTATGGCCGTCTGGACGCCGCCGACGAGGAGGTGGAGGCCGCGGCCCGGCTGGCGGGAGCGGACGGCTTCATCCGCCACCTGCCCGACGGCTATCAGACGGTCCTCACCAGCGAGGGCGGCAGCCTCAGCCAGGGCGAGCGGCAGCTTTTGAACATCGCCCGTGCCGCCTGCGCCAACCCGCCGGTGCTGATTTTGGACGAGGCCACCAGTTCCATCGACACCCGGACGGAAAAGCTCATCGAAAAGGGCATGGACCGGCTGATGGCGGGGCGCACTGTGTTCGTCATTGCTCACCGGCTCTCCACTGTCCGAAACTCCAAGGCCATTATGGTTCTGGAGCAAGGCAGTATCATTGAGCGGGGCGACCACGAGGATCTGCTGGCCCAGCACGGCCGCTACTACCAGCTCTACACCGGTCAGGCTGAACTGGCGTAAAAAAAAGTCCCGCCATATAGGAAAGTCCCTGCGTACATAGTACGCAGGGACTGAGGCTGTCGATAAAGTAGTAAATTCTCCGCGACGGTAAGGAAGGGTGTGCGCGG
>ERZ840371.770-NODE-770-length-37376-cov-33.844002_pt1 | contig 37376 bp, 45 predicted proteins | sample MGYA00519937_ERZ840371 | MGnify/ENA primary metagenome ERZ840371 (study PRJEB31850, sample SAMEA3708873) | human gut metagenome | biome: human gut; feature: human-associated habitat; material: faeces | place: China | collected 2014 ... | reverse complement strand
GTGAAGGCGAACCCGTCGAGGCGGCAGCTGAGGGTGAAGGCGAACCCGTCGAGGCAGCAGCCGAGGGCGAAGGCGAACCCGTCGAGGCAGCAGCTGAGGGTGGAGGCGAACCCGTCGAGGCAGCAGCCGAGGGTGGAGGCGAGAACATCGAGGCATCTCAGGGGCGCCGCGCAATGCCGGCAGGTATGGCGTGGCATGAACACAATATCAAACCACAATCAACAATTTCAACGATGAACAAAACGTACAAAGAACTGATCTGTGACCGTGAGTTCCAGAATCGGTTGGAGGCGGTGAATGCGGCGTTCCGTAGTGGGAGCACCGTTATGGACAACACGCCGGAGAACGTCGAGACGATGCAGATTCTTGCTTCGTCCATGCTTGCTGACGAGCGTATGGTCATTCTGGCCAGCGCTTGCAACTTCACGAACGGAGTGACGCATGAGCGCAAAAACGGTCTGTATATGCTCGTAGAGTGCGCGGCCGGTGGTGCGGCTGCGGCTACGCTGACCGCGGCCGATCTGGGCGTCATCAAATGGATGTCGCTGTTCTTGGAGAAGCTGCTCCCGAACAACACGTTCATGCGTTCGATCCGCTTCGTGCCCATGTCGGATCGTGAAGGCGCGATCTACATCGAGAGCGGAATCAATCCGGCGACGTACACTGGTGCGGTAACTCCGGTTAACGCGCCGAAGTACTTCTACGACGACGTGAAGCGGACGATCGCGCGTCAAGTGTTCTCGATCCAGCCGATCACGTTCCAGAACGCCGACATGGCTATTTTGGCCTACGACAAGCAGTCGTGGGGTTGGACGACTGCGATGGATTCGCTGATGTCGGATGTTTGCACCTACATTTTGCAGGTGGTTGCCAACACGGCCGGCATTTCGAAAATCCCCACCACCGGATCGTCGTTCCCGTCGAGCGGCCTTTTCCCGATCGAGGCTCCGAGCTCGGCAGTCACGATCAAAGGTGTGGTCGCCGACGACATCATCATGACGGAGGGCGCCTTCCTGTTGCAGAACTACACGCTGAACAACCGCAAGGTCGAAATTGTCCTTCCGGCTAACCTCTACACGAAGCTGGCCACCGATGCGACGTTCAAGACCTTGCTGACGCCTCACCTCTCTGGTTCGGTCGGCAGCGGCTTCGAGTATTCGGGCTCGCGCATCACGGCTCGTAACCCCGTGGCTCGCTACAACCTCACCTCGGCGGCCGCAGAGCTCGATCCGGCGATGTACGCCGACGGCACGGTGGCCAACGACGGCAAGATCACCGACGTATCGCCCGCATCGACCACTGCGAAGCATGTCGGAGCTGGTGTGGCCTTCGTCGAGGGCGAGGTCATTGCCGGTGTTGGTACGATCGATGTTATCGTAATGCCCGATCCGCAGAACTACGGATACACGATGTCTGGCTGGATGTCGACCGGTGCGACGGTAGCTCGTTCGAACGGTGTAGGCGCTGCGCTCATCGTTCCTACCGAGGAAGCAGGCGCGTAGTGTAACTTTATGACCGTGGAGGTGGGGAGGGAAGACACCTTCACGGTCATAATAAACAAAACAAGATGAAGACGAAGTTTAATAAACAACAGATTCAGCAGATCGCAATGCAGCTTTCCGTCTACAAGAAGCTGTACGTGACGACCGAGGGTATGATGTTCCGTACCCGCGATTCGGTCGAAGCAGCGATCCGTGTCAAGAACATGATTATCGACGATGCGTCGAAGTTCGTGGGGTATATCGAAATGACGGCCGACATGGTTTCGATCGACCGTCTGCGGGCATACGGCCGCGACACCGCAGAGTTCGATCGTCTGTTCGAAGTTGCGATCGTACCGCGCCAGAAGGTTCTCGAAGAGACGACGGTGCGGAAGGTTGCGAAGGCCCCCGCTGTCGACGAACAGACAGTGGACAACATCGCCGAAGCACTCGGTGCGTCGGAGGATGAACCTAAGAAGTCGAACAGAAAGAAAAAGTAATGCCTTATGGCAAGAACAGGAATTAATATCAACATCTCCAATACGGTATTGGCCCCTCCTGCATCGGTCAATTCCAACTCGATGCTGATCGTCGTCGGTGCGAAGGCAACATCTGCTAGCCCCGGTACGGTCGCTTTCGAGCTGGACATGCCGTATAAGCTGACCTCGGCCAATGATTTGGCCAGCTACGGGATCACGGAGGCGAACAACAAGGACTTGTACGAGCAGGTCAACGACTTCTACCAGCCGAAGGCCTACGTGAACAACTCCGGTACGATACTGTGGATTGTCGGTCTGGCGGACTACACCAGCAAGATCGAAGATAAGCTGCCCTTGTGGGTGAAGTACACCACGGTGGGCGGCAACGAGTATCGGCCGCGTCAGATTCTCATTTCGAACGACCCGACGAAGATGACGTCGGCGCCAGACGTGACCAAACTCCAAGCCGCGGTTATGAAAATGTACGCGCAAGCGTTTTCCACGTGCATCATCACGGACGTCGGCGTTATCACCGGCGATATCTCCGAGTTGGAGGATTTGTCCACGAAAGCGTCAGGTATGGTGGGCGTCGTGACGTTCACCAAGCGTCAGGGCAGTCGTGCGGCCGTCGGGGCTGTCGGCGGTTGGGTCTCGACGCTTTCGGTAGGTACGTCGATGGGCGACGGGTCGTTGTCGGCATTCGGCACCGATCTGTTTTTCGTAGACGGAGCGGTAAGTGGCTCGACGGTTACTTGGGCCAACTCTCCTTGCGCTTCGGCGTCCCAGGCGACGATCGACGCTCTGTCGGACAAGCAGTATATCTTCCCGATCTCGCGGCCGCCCGAGAACGGTTTGTGGATCAACGACGGCTCTACGGCCGAAGATTCCAGCACGGCTTTGTGTACGATCGAAGCTGCGCGTACTATCGCGTCCGTCGTCGATGATCTGCGTGCATTCTTTAACAAGTACCTCAATACGAAAATCCCGACTTCGAAGTCTGGGGACATCCAGTCGACGTTCAAGCAGGTCATGCTCGATGCAGCGCGTGCATCGGTCATTCAGCCGTACATCGACAGCGGGGACATCTCTGACGCGACGATCCAGATCGTCGCAAAGAACAACGACATGCAGGGTACTCGTACTTTGGAGGTTACGTTGGGAATCCAGCAGGCGATCACTCTCCGCTGGGTAGAAGGTTTCGTTTTCTATGTAAAAAGCGTAGAGTAGTATGGCACAGAAAGTTATTGCGGCAAGAGACTTTGAGCTCTACCTCACGTTCAACGCAATCGGTACGCCGATTAAGATCGGCACCGGTGCGAATTTCAGCTCTGTAATTTCCGGTCAGACCGACGACATCGGCGCGTTCTCTACGGACGAGCCGATCGGGACGGACAACGGAGGAAACACCTACGATATTTCGTTCTCTATTCAGACGGCCGAGTGGATCACGATCATGGACGCGGTCAGAGCGGCTACCGCGGCTACTGACCATCCGATCGTGCATATTCGGGACATCGTGGAGAGCTTGACGATCACGGCGGTTTGGAACAAACGCAACGATGTTCCGGCCACGTCGACGACCAAGACCTTCACCAGTTGTACCGGTGTTGAAGAGAGTGATGATGTCGAACGACGGGGTACGGAAACTCTGCAATCACTCCGTTTCCGCGCCCGAGGAATGGCGGTTGCCACGACGCTGTTGTAGAGTGCGAGTATCTGGTTCATGGGGTTTGATCGCCCCATGAACCGCTAACCAAAAACAAAACAGGTATGGGAAAAGAGTTGGTATTGCGTAAAGTTACGCTTAAAAATGTTCTCACACCCACGGGTGAGCGGGACATCGAGGTTCAAGTAGTGCCGTTCGACCGGCGCAAAGACGAGCATACGGATTTTGCGTATGCTTACATCGACATGCTGGGGCGCATGCCTTCCGAGTTTCGGAACATGTCGGATGCGTCGAAAGCCTATGTTCGTCAGTTCATGGTGCATAAAGCTGAGGACGAGAAAAATCCGGAATCGGACTTCGCGTGTGTTCTGTCGGACACCCGAGCAGCTCGAACACTTCTGAACACTGACGAGACCCAGCAGGAGTTCCACGCTTTTTTCGAGAACGCCTAACATATCCGATACGTGATATTTTAGGCGTAGAGGAATCGAAGCAGGAAGACGCTAAACGTATCGTTCAGAATCATCTGATTCTCAAAAGAGCGCAGCAGGAGGACCCTTTGTTCCTTCGACGGGTTTTCGTAGCACACTACTGCAACATTCCGTTCCACTTGCTGATGGATCATACGCTGTACCCTCGGACGCTGATCGAAGAGCTCTTCGCGGCATCGATGTACTGGTGCAGAAACTGCGAGTTAGCTCCTTACCAACAGGACAACTTTGACGACAAGTTAATCGACGATCTGGAAAATGGCAGGTTACAATATTGTTTTGAATCTGGGCGGTAACGCCGTATCGAACTCTGAGCGTCTGGCGACCAATCTGGCCGCTGCGGCAGCCAACGCGACTACGTTGGCCTCGGCGCTTCGCTCTGTCGGTGCGGCGTATCGCAGCATCCCGAATCGTCGGTTCACAGTTCCTTCGGCACCGCGGCAGAGCCGGCCCTACGCTCGGCCGCTGCGGACGGCGTCCCGTCCCGCGACGGCGCGTCCGTATGCTCAGGGGGCGCCTTACACGCGCCACCGGTCGACACGCATAGCGTCATGGGGGTATGGGCTCAGCCTCGGAGGCTTCAACGCCCGCTTGTCATCGGTGTTGCAGCCTGATGAAAACGGCATGTTGTTTGGTATGGACGCCGGCCGCCTGATGCGGGGTGTCAATGTCGCGGGGATCGCTGGAAACATCATGACATCGATCGGGCGGGCGTTGTTCAAAGCCACTAAGATGGCAACGTTCTCCGGCCCGATGATCGCCGGAGGGGTTATGACTGCGGCGCTCCGTGTCTTGCAGTCCGACTGGTTTGCCGAGGGCGCGAAGCTGATCTCACGTCGGCACCAGACCAGGGAAGGTATGGGGCCTCAGTACGAACAGACGCTTCGGAACGCAGACATCATATCGGCGGCCTATGGCTTAGACCGATCCACGACGCTGAGTAGTATCAACGTTCTGGCAGGCTTAGGCGTCGGAGCGAATAACCGCAAGATCACACTGGGCGAGGCCACGGGCCTCACGAAGGTCGGTGGCCTGATCGCTCAGCATGCCGGTGTTTCGTTCGAGCGAGTCATGACCAATATTCAGCAGCTGCTGGTCACGACGGCGCCCAACATGCGAGACATCCGAGAGCTGTTGAACCAGGCTCCGATCTTAGGTAAGTACGCCTTGAAGGAAATGGAAGAGCAGGGGCTCAAAGGCGTCGACGTTCGTACCTACCTCAAAGATCAGGGTGCGCTGCTCTCTGTGTTGAAGCGCTACGAGTTGTCGAATGCGTCGAACGCTGGTATGCGGGCCCGAGGCATGATTAACATGGCCAGTCAGGACGCTGCGGCGTTGATCGCGTCGAATAATCCATTTTGGTCCTATATCGGCAACGCCGGTTCCGGTATGATAAAGGCCTTAGCGACCTCTGCGAACAAGTTCATGTCGATGCTCGTCGATAACCGGAGCTTCCTCAACATGGTCAAGTCGTTGGAAATGACGATCGACAAGATGGGCGACAAAGGCACCACGCTGGTCGATAAGCTCATAACGCTGGTCGATCGGATCGCTGCCTATTTTAAGATCGAGCTTGTCGATAATAAGGCCGTGAAAGAAGCGGTCGATAGGGAGCAGGCGGTTCGTATGGCTATGGGCAGTTCTCAGATTCGTGAGCGGTTATATCAGGGCTGGCTCAAAAACGGGAACTATACCAGCAAAACCGAGGCCGGTCGGCGGGAAGAGTTCGGTATGCTCTACGAGCAGCTCACCGAGCAGGCTGTGCATAATCCGAGGATACTGGCTCTTGTAAAGGCCAGCAACGATCTGCAAAGCATAGAAAGTCTTCCGTGGGGTGCGCGTGTTGCAAGCAAGACGCTGTCGGCTTTGCAGCCGTTTGCTCCCGTTGCGGGAACTGCATCCAGTCTGTTCTTGTCGGATTTGTCGGCAAAGAATAAGGCCAAAATCTATCGTGCTCAGCATGAAGCACTCAATGTTCGGGACAGCACATTCCGGTATTTGCCGTATGCAGACACGCTGCCAAGCGACATGACAGCTCCATTGTCGGCGTCGAGTATGCTCACGGTCGGGATAAATGAAATCGTGAAGGAGCTGCTTTCGAGCATGGCGCAGCTTATGTCTGTCGAAGGTTTCGATCCGAGCAAGTTCAATCTTGGCTCGGCCGCCGGAGGTAAGGACCTGACCGGTTTTAACCGAGATCGGCGGGCGCTGGAAATTCACTTCCACGACAAGCTGGTCGAATGGAATAGCACGATCAAGACCGACGACCCGCAGCAGGTCGTAAACGAGGTAGCCGATACGATGGACCAGTTGGTCGCAGCGGCTATCCAGCAAGCACTCTTAGGTTCCACTGATAAAATGGCGACACGGTTCTAATGGCAATCGATCTTAACATAGGTGCGCAAGGCATCGCAGCCGATACGCTGCGGCGGGCAGAGAGCGTCGTAGGCGAGCCCGTTACACTGGCTTTGTCTAAGGCATGGATCGGCATCTCGACGGTCGCGCCGGCGCGGACCAATGACGACGCGCTGTTCTCGCTGCCCTCATGGGTGAAGACCGAGGACGATGCGGTCAAGGCGCGGACCGTCTCTGTCGAGACCGAGAAGATCGACCGGTACGACAGCACGAAGTTGTATTCGCTGCAAATCGGCGATTACTTCATGCCGGTGTCGCAAACCTTCGATCTGAGTGCGTCGAAAAAGCTGAACTTCTCGGATTTGGTCGACGGTCCGACGATCATCCAGCAGACCAGGAAGCAGTCCAAGACGATCAACTGTACACTGCGCCTGACGCTCCGTGACAACCAGCCGAACCTGAGCATCGTTCAGGCAGAGCGTGCCCAGGAGGCGGAGAACGCGATGTTCATGCTGGCGCAGTTCCTCCAAGAGTTCTACGAGCAGGACACCGTGCTGGCTATTTCGAATCAGACGATCAACGAGGTCTTCGGGGTGAGCCACGTGATGATAACCGACTACAAGTTCACGCCCCGAACAGGTATGGGTACCTTCATGTTCGAGTTCAAGCTAACCGAGGTGCTCTACGGTGAGAATGTGGTAACGTTTAATTTAACGACGCTCGACGCAGACCTGCCGAGTGAGGGATAGGATGGACACGAACCTGATGATATGTCAGAACGAGGTATTCATCGAGGGTGAATCCGTCGGGCAGTTCGAGAGTTTCGAGCTGCAAAGCGATGCGTTCACGTTCGGCGATTCGGCTGTGCTGACGATCCCGCTGTACGCTATCGGGGTTGGTCAGAGCGGGCCGGCCAAGAGCCGTATTCGCTCCGTGTTCAAAAATACGCGGATTCGTCCGACGGCTAAGGTCGAGGTGTATGTCTGGTACAAAGGACAACCCCGCCTTCGGGCCTTTTTGGGATGGATCGAGCATGTCGGCGAGGGCTTCCCGACGAAGCTGTACCTTCGGGACAATACGTTCATCCTTCGCTTCGGCTCCATTACGAAGGCATGGGACGGCTCGGCGACGGTGCAGTCGATCATCAAGGACTGCATCCCGATCGCGCAAGAGGCGTTCAAGCAGGAGCGCCAGAAGCAGGGCTTCACGGGGGAGGTGCCTCAGCTGACCTACTCGACGAACAAAACGAACGTGCAGGCCATCACCACGTCGCTGTCGTTCCGCAACTGGGGCGGCCGCAGCCCTTACGACACATTGCAAAAGCTCATGCAGCTGCTCGTGCTTTACGGAGGTGTGTCGGACGAGTACAATGTCTACATCGGTACGGGGCGACGGGACAACACGCGGCCGATCGAATCGTTCTCGACGAAGTACAACGTGTTCAGCCGAGACATCGTGCCGGTCGACGGCCGGTTCGTGAACTACGACGTGAAAGTCACCGGCATATTGTCTAACGGGAAGCAGTACACGGCCACGGGCGGCTACCGGACCTCTGCGAGCAAGTCGTCGAAGAGCGAGTTCGACAAAACCTATGGTGAGCCGGTACGGACCTTCTGCCCGCTGCAAACCGTCGACGGGATACAAAAGTTTGCAGACCAGATGTTGGAGAAGCTCAGGGGCTTTCGTAACCGTGGTACGATCGTGGCGCCGCTGTATCCGAAAGTCCAAGTGCTCGATCAGATACATTATACGGATACGATCTTCCCTGAGCTTGGCCAAGAGCGGCTGTACTACATCATGCGCTACCGCCTGGCGTGTGGTGTGAACGGGTACTTCCAGCACCTGACCGTAACGGATCAACAGTACTTGATATGATCGACCTTACCCACATACGGAGCATCGGCGAAGAGTACGGTGAGCAGGTCGGGGGCATCCTCTCGTCGCTGCGGATCAAATGCGCGACGGTGGTCTCGGTCGACGAAGAGAACGCCTATGTTCAGATATTTGCCGACACGACGCCGCTGCCGGTGCCGCTGAGCTTCCTGAACTCCGAGGATGCGGACCGGCGGATCGTGCCCACCGTGGGGTCGATGCTGGCCTTAGGTATGCTGAACGGCGACGACAACCGACCGATCATTCTCGCGTGCGAGCAGATCGACCGGTTCGAGTTCCGCCGCAACAAGATAGCGATCCATGCGTCGGTCGACCCTGACGACGAGACCAAAGATGAGGTGACGGTCACGGTCGGTAATTCGTCTTTGCGCATCGCTCAGGACGTGATCGAGTTCAACGGTGCGCAGAACAAAGGTCTCGTGCTGTACGAGCCGCTCCGCGAGAGCTTGTTGAAGATAAACCAGTTCTTAGAAGCGATGAACTCGGTGATCTCCGGATCGCCGATCGCGGAGGCGGGGAACGGCAGTCCGTCGGCGTTCCAGACGGCGCTGCGGTCAGCTCTCTCGGGGCGGTCGCTGGACCAATACGACAACATAGCAAACGAAAAGATACTGCAATGACGGGTTTGAAATACGACTTCGACATAGGGGATTTGGTTGTCTCTTCGACGGGTTCGTTCGCTGCGGCCGTCACGGACAACCAGAACGTCGCCTTGATCGCGGTATCGCAGATATGCCGCCTGACCGTGCCGTCGCTCGGTGCCGCGATCGGCCGCCGCCTGATGAACCGCTCCGTGAAGAGCGTGCAGCCGGTGCTGACCTCGGCGTCGAAGATGGCGCAGAAGGACGGTGCGAAAAACGCGAAGGTGACGATAGTCGACCAACACTTAGAATTCTCCGGTGAGTATGAAGATTGAACCCAATACTACGATCGTAGACGTCTCGTTGAACCTATCCGGCTCGATTACGGGCATACCTGCTGCATTGGATCAACTCCCCGTAGGCGACCGGATAGGCTTCGACGACTTGCCCGACCTCGGCGAGGACGTCGAAGACATCGGGCAGACGTGGACGCCCGATCTGGTGGGCCGGCAGCTCGACATCGAGTTACCGCTGTACGACACGCTGGGTCAGGAGAAGCAGCCGTACAGCACAAACCTTGTGAAGATGAAGTCTGTCGTCACCGACGGTGAAGGGTGGGTGCAGCCGATAACCGAGGGCCGTCCGTTCTCGTCGCTCAAAGCAGGCGAGAAGGTCGACTTGCCGCATCTGTCGCTCTTAGGCAGAGGCGACAACATGCGTTTTGCCGGAGAGGTCGGCAGAGTATACGGGATCGGCTTCTCGCAAGACAAAAACGACACTTTCATCAACGCTCAACTGTCTTTCGTCTACGTCGTCTCGTCGGAGGACGGCGACGGCACGCTCCTGATGAACCTGGTGGGCAATGTCATACCCGTTTTCTCACATGTCACAGAGAACGGGGTGACACGGCTCGTCAAGTGGCTCGAAGCCGCATATATAATGTTTCAGGACCTCTACGTCGTCTTCGACACCACGGGAGCCGTCGAGCCGCCGGCGCCTGCCGAGGCGGGGAAGTGGAGCTTCGACAATCTGCTCATCGACAACTTAGAGGCGTCCGTTCTGGACGAAAACTGGCAAAGCGCGCCTATCGACTTCGACGCGCCGTCGTGGGATGACTTGTACGAGTTCCTGATCCAGTCGACATATCTCAGCTTCGATCTGAAAGGCACGTTCAACGAGCGTCATGTGATCCAGTCGAAAGTAGCTAAGGGTACGTTCGATTTTTACGGTATCAACTTCATCGCAGAGGGTTCGGAATATAACTATTCGCAAAGCGACAATGCCATATATGTAACCAATATTCGTGAGGTATACCCGGTAGACTATATTCTAAACAACTGGCAGACCGCGGCTAAGCGGATTGTCGGGAAATGGATCAGCCACAAAGGGATTACTGCGTATGACGGTAATATAAATTTATCGGCCTGGTCAGCAAACAGCTTCACATTCTCTCCTGATCCTGCGAACGCCTATCTGAGGGTCATTTGCCGCTACAAGTTCAATCTGAACAAGTACCAGGAATCCGCCGAAGCGACGACCGTAGACGGCTACATCCCCAACTCAGTGTACATGTACAACCCCAGTAAAGCGCCCACGCCTGCGGAGGCCACTGTCAAAATCCGTATGCGTTTCCGGCCCGTTTACGACGAAACCAAATAAGCTATGCGTTACTTCACACTCAAAGAGCTTACACACTCCGATACGGCTCTCCGACTGGGCCTCGACAACACACCTGGCGTGACCGCGTCCGTCAACCTGATCTACCTCGTGGAGAGGCTGCTGGACCCGATCCGAGAGAGGTACGGGGCCCCGATCATCGTCATCTCGGGCTACCGAAGCCCCGCGGTGAACGAGGCCGTGGGCGGCGTGGCTACGTCGCAGCATCTGCGCGGCGAGGCGGCCGACATCAGCGCCGGCGCCGTCACGCTGAACAAGCAGCTCTTCGAACTGATCCGTACCTCGGGTTTGGAGTTCGACCAGCTGATCGACGAGAAAAATTACCAATGGGTTCACGTATCGCTTACCTCCCGTGGTACGAACCGTAACCAAGTATTACACTTATGAGCGCAGTCGACACTATCCAAAAGGCATTGAAGCTTCTGATCCCGTCGCTCGACTATACGAACGCATCGATCGAGAAAAAGATCATCGACGTGGTAGGCAGCTATGCCGACACTGAGGCTATCGAGCGGCAAAATACGCTCGCTACGATCCAGACGGCCTTAGCGCAGCAGAAGGTCACGGGCATCGAGTACTACCGCCGCCGCGCTGTCGCGTACCAAGAGGGCGACGAGCTCCTGATCGATCCGGTAAGTCAGGCGGGCTACTACGCCACGGTAGACGAGGAGGCGCAGATCATCAAGCAGGCTTACATCGTCGGGCTGTACCCGCAGTACACGCTGCTCGTGAACGTCATCGGCGACGACGGTCACTTAGCGGCGCTAAGTGAATCGCAGCTTGCGTCTTTCAAGACGTACTTCACGGCGTACCAGCCCATCGGTCTCGACCTCAACATCCTGTCGCTGCCGGTAGCTCAGATCACGGACCCAGGTATCGTGATCTACGTCAGCAAAGGTACGGACGCTGCGGAGGCCGTCGCTACGATCCAACAGAACCTCACGGCTCACGAACAAGTGCTTCGTAAGAACAACGTCGTATCGCTGACTGAAATCGAAGACGTCATACAACAATTCTCGCAGGTGCAGGCAGTAGGCTTCTCGGACATCGTAGCGACCGAGACGAGCTTGTCGGGCGAGCAGGTTACGGTGAGGCCTATGAACGGGATATTCAATCTTACGAACGGAGCTTTCACCTTCGCTACGCAGCTCACGACGTCGAACATTAAAGTGCTGGGGTGATGTTCCGCTATATAGACATGCCGAAGCTGGTCGCGTACTACCTGCGCGAGTTCTCGTACCGGAGGGACGGCACGACGTCTACTCTGTACCAGTTCGTGTTCAGCTTATGCCTGCCATTCGTGTCCAAGCAATTCCGCTCGGCGCGTCTGGCGGCATTGGCCATTGCCGAGTGTACGAACAGCGCAGACCAGATCAAGCGGCTGTTCGACAAGCTGATGGGTGGCGACGCGAAGCTCACGATCCTGTCGCATAACAACGACTTCCTGCTCTCATGGGACGGCACGGGGGCGGAGCCGCTGTTCCCGTTCGACGGCAGCGCGGCGACGAACGATCCGCAAGTACCTTACTCACCGTCGCCTAACTTGGTCGACTTGACGGTAACGATCCCGAGTATCTACGACGACGCGAAGTTCGAGAGCGTGAAGCAGACGGCCGCGGCCTATTTGCAGCTTCTGATACCGTTCTACATCCAAACCAATATTAACTACATAAAAGCATAGCAGCATGGCAAATTTCCTTACACTCAACTCGGCGAACCCCGCGCTGAAACGCCCGCTGCGGGTATCCGATTTGCAGAACATCTACGACGCGATCAAAGCCGTCGTCCCACAGTCCAGCCTCACACCTAAAATTCTCTGGGGTATGAGCCTCGATGACGACGGCTTCATCCAAGCCGGTGCCGTGTCCTTCAAAGGTGAGGTGTACACATGGGACCCCGTAGCGCAGAACGATCAGCTTCAAATCGGGGACGCGATCTACGCTGCGAAAATTGCCTCGGGCGACGTCCGAACGATGGAGGGAGGTACGCAGCAGGAGTTTTCCTACAAAAACATCCTTACCTCAAAAGCTTCCGGAGAACAGCTCTCCGGAAACGTGTCGCTCGAAGACATCACGGAGTGGCAGATGCCGTACATTCCGGCTTTGGGGATCACTAATGATATGATCGCGCCCAACACCATTACGAACAGTGAAATCGCGCATGGCACGATCTCTCAGATCACCTTATCGAAGGAACTCGCACCTTGTAGGCTGGTCCAGTCCCGCCAGTACAACATTACTGCGGAAATAACGAATATAAGCCTCGATGCTATTTGCACATGGCAGAACACCGGATATTGGAGGTCTTCGATGCTTATGGTCGCAACGGCGCTCAACCAAGCACCTACGATCAACATCGTCGGTGCTTTCGAAGGCAACATAGCTCCGAATGAAGTTAAAGTCATAATTCACTCGGCAGGGCTTCCCACGACGGGCGCAACGATCGGCTTCGTCAGCTACCGGCCTCAAAGAACCACCGATTCTGACCAGACACGCAAAGTCACGAAGACAGTGACGTTCACTAAGCCTAACAACGAGTCAGTTGTAGCAACTTTCTCCAAGACCGACCCACCGATCACTCCGTCGAGTCCGTCGGTAGCATTGTACACACTCACCTCTCTCGTCACCTTTTTAGCTGAATAGTATGAAACCGTTTTTCATTTACAGTCGCTACCTCCCGTTCGGGAAGTTCGACTACCTGACCTTCCTCGTCTGGGTCATCATCAAGAAGCAGTACAATCCGGCGACCGGCGTATGGGAGCGCCCCGTCATGTCCGATTGGGCTGTGAGGCATGAGACGTGGCATGTATGGCAGCAGTGCTGCCTGTTCGTGTTAGGTGTGGTTTGCGCGATAGCCTCCGCCGCGACGTTCGCATTGGCCGGTGTCCCGATCCCGTGGTGGGTATGGGTGACACCTGTCGTGGCGCCGTATGCCGTCTATGCCGTCTGTTGGTTCGTAGAGCTCCTGCTCCCGCCCTACGATAGCGCATACCGTGACGTCTGCTTCGAGAGCGAGGCGCAGTACCATGAGTACGACGAGAACCCGCAATACTGCCCGTTCTCGTTCCTGCGGTTCATACCGAATAAGGATTGGAGGGCGCTGGGCCGAGAACGGTTCAAGAAGCAGTGAATACGAGGGGCTTTCAAAGCCCCTCGTATTCATTTATCGTTTCGAAAATCCGCAGCGCCACCTGCGGGACTATCGCGTTGCCGTAAGCTTTGATCGATCCTTTGCGCCATGCCGGAAAGGTAATTCCGTCCAGTCCGGCGGAAAGCCCATCATCTGGGCCACATATCGGGGATTCAGTCGGAAACCCTTCCCAATTCGAGACGGATGCGAAATCATGACGTCGTGGACGACTCTGCTCTTCCGCTTGGCTTGACTGGGTGGAAGATTGGAATTTATAGCATCGTTGACCGTCGGCGTCGACAACAGCCCCATCCGCGCTGCAAGCGCGAGCGTCGGCCGAGCAGTCGCACCCTTCGACAGGCTCTTGTTCACACGCCCGCTCCCGCAATCCAACGCGACCGGTGTCGGCAGTAGAGCCGGCGGCAATGGCTCCGAATCGCTCTTGCCATGAACTTTCAGCCCTTGCGTCACCACGGTGGGCAACAAACCATGTTCTGTATCGCAGGTGGGGGGCACCGACGCCCGCAGCTGGTATAAGGTACGCTTGCACCTCGTATCCCGCCGCTTCCAAATCAGCACACACCTGCTCGAAAACCATTCCCTGCGACCAATTAACGATTCCGAGAACATTCTCGCCCACGACCCAGCGCGGTCGAACAGTCCGAACAACTCCGAGCATTGCGGGCCAGAGGTAGCGGTCGTCGGCCGTACCCTTGCGTTTGCCCGCGAGGCTGAACGGCTGGCACGGGAACCCGCCGGTGAGCACGTCGACGCGATCTCTCCAAACGGTAAAGTCAGTTGTTTTGATGTCTCCATATTGTTCCGATTCGGGAAAATGATACTTCAATACGCGCCGGCAGAACGGGTCGATCTCGCAGTTGAAGACGTTCGTCCAGCCGGCCCACGCGGCCGCCAGGTCGAAGCCGCCGATGCCGCTGAATAGAGAACCGTGCGTCATTAGTACTCCACCGCTGCCCTGCGATCGATGAAGAAATGAATACCCGGTGCGCATTCGCTCCACCTGTAATCGTCGAAATCCGGAACTTCAACTGTGGCACCGACGGTGTAGACGAAGTTTTTGTCATGGTCGGAACGAACGGTATCCTCAGTTGCCTTGGTGCCGTCCATGTTCTGAATCTCCATGACGTATGCTTTATCGCAACGGCATTTGTGTCCCGTTGCCGAACTGCGCCGTGCATCTTCCGGAATTCGTAATTTTACGATATGCCCAGAGGCTTTTTTCCAACCGATGAAACTACCCTCAGTCGGACATGATAGATAACATCCCTTGGCATCGCGCAGGTCGGCACCGCACAGGTCGGCACCGCACAGGTTGGCACCGCACAGGTTGGCACCGCGCAGGTTGGCACCGCGCAGGTCGGCACCGCGCAGGTTGGCACCGCGCAGGTCGGTATCGCGCAGGTCAGCACCGCGCCTAATAGCTTCCAAAACCGTTTCGGTGATTGTGTTTCCCTCTTTCGTGTATTCAAATACGACCGAGCCAGTCCAACGGTTGCGGATTTCGATTTTAATCTGTTTCGTTGATTCCATTGTGGTAAATTTGCTTATTCGAATTCACGTATTGCTCTCTCGATAAATGCTCAAATCCATCCAGCTGGGGTGTTCCAGCTCTCGGAAGTCGCAGGCCCATATCTTTCCCTTCCAGTACTCGACTGTTCCTGCCTCGTAGTCTTCGATAACGACCTTCAACGTGTACTCGCCGTTACGAATGAACCCGATGTCGCAAGTGTCTAACTTGCGCTGCAATTCGATGCGCACCTGCTCCGGCACTGCGTAGAGGGGTACGAGGACTTCATTTTTCTTTGCCATAACCTATCTGTTCGTTAAACATGTTAGCTTCCGTTTGCTTTTTAAGCAGCACTTTCATAATCCGTTCGTCGATCGTAGCTGCGGCCACCAGATGCAATATGCTCACGGTGTCGCGCTGACCGCGGCGATGCAGTCGCTTGTTCAGCTGTGCGTACAGCTCGGCGTCGTAGGTGAGCGAGAACCATACCAGTGTGCAGCCGCCGTCTTGCAGGTTCAGCCCGTGGCCGCAGGACTGGGGATGCACCAAACCCATAGGTATGCAGCCTGCGTTCCACTCCTCGATGTCGGCCGCAGTGTCGAGCGTCCAGCTGCGGGGGAATGATGCTTGCAGCTCTGCGAGCTCGCTCCGGAACTGGTACGCGACCAAAATAGGCCGGTCCTGCGCCTCGGCGATGTCTCGCAGCGTTTCGATCTTGGCTCTATGCAGCCGCTGGTACTGCACGCACTGCTCGTCGGTGTAGAGGAACCCCGATGCGAACTGCCGCAATTTGAGACCGAGCGATGCCCGAGAAAAAGCGATCAACGTTCGCTCCTTCCCATCGAAGGCGTCCGTACCGGTCTGTTCTCGGTAAGTCAGCACCGACGAAGCCTCGAAATCTTTGTAGCGCGCCAGAACAGCATCGGGAAGCGCGACAGCGATCGTCTTGTAGAGGATCGGCGGCAGCGCGACGTAGTTGCGTACCACGCATACGATCGGTCGGCAGTCCTGAGCCAGCAGGTGTGTCTTCTGAGGATCGACCTCGTAGACCGAGACCACGCCGTTTACTTGGAACTTCACGCGCTCATACCTGCGGCGGAACTCGGTCAGGCTCCGGCCCAGCGCTGCGCCACCGTCGACTAAGAGGCACTGATGCCACAACCCTTCATACCCGTTATGAATAGGTGTTCCGGTCAGGAGTATGCGATACGGGACTTTGTTGCATATCCGCCGCGCCTGCTTCGACCGGATCGATCGCGGGTGCTTGAACAGCGTGCTCTCGTCCAAGATAACCGCGTCCCAGCAGCCGTGAGGTATCTCCCCGATGCGGGTCACGCTGCATACGCATAGCTTCCGGTCCGATGGCTCCATGAGGAACAGTTTCACGTCCAGAGCCCGCAAGCAGAAGCGGACGTGAAGCGACGACTGGAATTTCTCGGCTTCCTGCACCCAAACCGATTGCGCTACGCGCTTAGGCGCAATGACCAAGACACGCCGCAGCTCGGGCAGCTGCTCCAACGCATGCAGCGTCGCCAGCGTCTTCCCCGCGCCCATCGGAGCGACGATCATTATCCGACGACGGGTAACGATCGCCTGCTCGATGATCCGCTGGGCCTCATTCAGTTTGACGTTCATCTCTCGCTGATGTAGTTAACCGTCCCGTCCAAAAACAGCAGATGATGGCTGAGCTCCGTCGAGAAATCGGTCAGAATGCTCTCTGTCGTCGGGTCGAAATATTCGAGTGCGATGCCGTCGTCGATCAGCCGGACGATCGTCATCACCTCGTTACGGGACAATGCGACAAGTGTCATGTCGGCTGTCGAGTTATCGATCGGCTCACTAGGTTTAATCGGCGATGCTTCGGCGAACTGTGCCCACGTTTGGAGAGGTGCGTGGCCCAGCACGCGCAGCCTCTCGGCTACGGCGTCTATGCCTTTCTGCAATGTCTTATACACGTCGTCCAGCATCAGGTGGATCGAGTAGAAGTGCGGGCCGGCAACCATCCAGTGCCGCGCCTTGATGTTGGTAGCCGATACCTCGGCTGCCGCCAGAATTTCATTCAGCTTTTTCATTTTCAGTAATATAAGTGCGATAACCTTTATAAAAAATGTCGTAGTAGTTATAAATCCTCGTGTCCAAGACGTAGGTCTCGAACCCTAATTCTTTGAGCCGCCGATGAAAAGCGATCTGCGCCTCGGTGCAGCGCTCACCTGTGGTCTTCGTCTCGACGAAGATCGCACGTCCGCGCAGCATAACGAGGTAGTCAGGTACGCCGCGCTGTGTCAGCGGGTGGTTTTTCATCGCCAGGCCGCCTTGTTCGCGTACCGCTTCCCGCATACAGCGAGCGACATAGTGCTCGCTGTACACTGTCTTCTGGTTAACTCCCTTCTTATACATAGTCGGATTCTTTTAAACTGAGGTTAGATAAAATACTTCTTTTTCGTATAGCATAAACTGTGGGCACTGAGAGTTCAACACGCTTCGCGATCTCCGCAGGCGTCAATGTGGTGCGGGTGAGAAGCGCGTCGGCCGCGACCATTCGAAGATGCCGCATCGCATACGGCATAACAATGCCCCAATACTCCGGATACGGGTAGAACTCGTTCAGCATCTGTACCACCTGCATATTCTCCGGCGTCTTCGGCAGCGGCTTAATCCCGTAAAACGCAGCCTTCAAGATTCTGTAATTCAGCTCGTCAGGAAACATGTCGATAAGGGTCTGTAAGTCCTTACGCTGACAAAACCGCTGCGTGAACCACGCAAGATACGGGCGCCGTCCGAGCCGAAACATCTGCTCGAAAAGCCACTTCGGGCAGCCTGTATGTGCTAAATGCTCAAAAATCAAATCCTTTACCATTTCTATTCCTCCTTGATGTCGTCTCTTCTTTTCCAACATAGCATAACTCCGTATTGTGAGAACCGGCGCTTTTGTGTCGTCATTTCAAACATGCAGGTGCGCCGTATTGCCTCTGCAACTTTTCGACCGAGCGACGGCGACATATCCTTTCGCTCGTATTCGTAGAACTCACGAGCCACCTCGCTCGTGCAGATGTACTTCCGCGGCGTACCTGACCACAGCGCGCGATCGTTGTTCCAATACTGCCGGCGCTCGAAGATGCTGCGGTTGTCCCAGTCGTCCGGCACCGGCATGTTCAGGTATTCGACCAGCGACCCCTGCTCCGTGTCTTCGATCCGGTGCGCCTCACGCAGCTGGTTCACCTCACGCTCAGCCTCGGGCGACAGCACCGGCAGCATACCCTCTAAGTAGTAATGCACAGCTTCGGCCCAGTACTGGTCCACAAGGTCCAAGAAGGTCTCCGAGTGAATGTCGATGCGGATATGCTTCCGTTGACATACCAAGCCCCACCAGCGGCGCCCCTCTTCGGCCGGATCGTCCAAGAAAATCATGTCGTTTGATGAAGCGATGAACACGCACTGCCGCTTGTATGTCTTCGTATATTTCAGGTATGCGGCGCGGTACCGATCCTCGCTTTTGGTGATAAACGCCTTTCGACCATTTGTACTGCGGCTCTGCACGCCTCGAAGCTCGGGGATCTCCATGATCCACACACCGCGGAGCTGCTCGTAGGCCTCCTTGCCGCCGTTGAACGTATAGAACGTGTCGCTGCCCCAGAGCTTCGCCATGCGGCGGATGAACTTCGACTTGCCTAAACCTTCCTCCGAGACCAGCACGGGGATATAGTCCATCTTGGCCGCAGGGATGAACACGCGGCGCACGGCTCCGACGAAAAACTTCACACCTACCTCGCGGGAATAGAGCGTATCCGGTACGCCGAAGCAATCGATGAAAATCCGCTCCAAGCGCTTCCTGCCGTCCCATTTCAGCGAGTTCAGGTAGTCGCGCACCGGATGAAAGGCGTTCCGGCTCTCGACGATGTTCAGCGCATCGTCCAGCACGGCACGGGCATTGAACCCGTAGGCCTCCTCGAAGTAGAGCCGCAGATAGCTCTCGTCCGTGTCGGTCATCTCGGCGTTCACCTCCAAATTCTTGCAGTCTTCGCTGTTGGGCCGTACATCGAAATTGCGCCAGAAGGGCGGCTTGCGCAAGACCGGCATCTCGGAGAACTGGTCGTATGCGAACACGCCGCGGAGCTTCGGGTCGTAGGTTAAAATGAGCTGCGCGTTTTTCAACGAGGGGAGCAGGTTGCCGTGTTTGTCGAGCTCCAACCGTTCGTTAAGAATCGCCTTAACGTCGTCATCGTCCATCTCGTCGATCGTCGCTCTGTGCGCCATACCTTCGTCGGGGCGGATGCCCAGCGATTCGCAGAGCTGAGCCATCGCCGCTTCGCCCTTCTTGCCCTCGCCGAACTTGTATAGCCGCACTGCATCGTATGCGTTGTGGCATCGTCCCAAGTACGGATCGGACGCATGATTCGAATAGAGGTATAAATTCTCGTAGATCACACCTCCGCCGAACGTCGAGGCGCCTACCAGTGTGTAGCGGCCATTCTTAGCCGGCTCCCATATCCCCTGCAAATACGTTTCGATAGCCTCACGGATAGGTACGCGCTTGCAGAAAGCTCCGATAATCCCGCGTTTCGTTAACGGGTTCTGCACCATCACTTTCATCGGGACTGGGACGTCCGACAAATCTCGCCAGTCGTCGGGCCGGTTCAGCAGCTCCGAGACGCACAGCTCCGAGCCAGTCTGCGCTTCGAAAAAGTAGTCCGCGTCCTTCGGCACCGATGGCAGAAACATGATCCGGTTGAAGTCGAAGGTAGCGATGTCCAGCGGCAAGTGGAATTGATCGTAGAGCACCCGCATGAGCGCACCGTACTCGTCGGCCACGACGATGCGATCCAGTGGCGCAATGACCCGATAGCGGGGTTTCTCCGGTGTCGAGCTGTGCGTCGAGTGAATGAGGTACGAATGCCCGCTGAGCCACGCACGCAGAGCATTCAGAACCTCCGGCGACCCCTCGTCGATGTCCAATGCTATCAACTGTCGAAAACTTACCTTTCGTTTTACGGCCATACCGCCGATGAAAAACCCGACGTCCTTAATCTCCGTCTTCTGGGCTTTCGACAACTCGGCGTATTGCTTCATTGTCTCTTCGGTATGGACGACCCTTCTGAACCGGTCCACGATCTCCTGCCATTCCCACCGGTATGGTGTCGTCGTCGTGTTCGTCCGCTTCGTTCCTAATGCAACTTCAAAAACCATTTTTATTTCATGTATCTTGAATCGATAAAACCATCGCCTTTGGTCAGCAGACCCTTCGCCCAACTCACCGGTGCCGACATCGCACGCAGCAGCACGTCCAACGCCTCCGTATCCTCCGCACGCACCAAGTACCAAAGTTCGTCATGCACCGTGCCGATTAGCTGCATCTCTGGGTGAGAGCCTGCGATCGATCGCATGATCTCCGCGAGAACGTCGCGGGCGATTCCCTGCACGATATTCTCCACCAGCACGCCGTGCCACAACTTCGTCATAACCGGCCCGCCGCCGCGCGAATAGTCCGTATAGAACATGTCGTCGGCCGACTGAGTGTTAACGTTACGGTAGTACAAGAACCGACCCGACGGCAGCTGTATGCACGTCGTCGACCCGTCGTGCCTGAAAACGATCTTCGTACCCTGCGCTACGATCAACGGGTAGACGCCTGACCGCTGGCAGCGGAGGAAAGCATCGCCGATGGCGTACCACAACTGGCATATCTCGGGGTTCGCGCTGCGCCACCGCTGCACTGTTTCCTGCACTTTCTCCGCGCCGTTCTCGGCACAAAACTTAGGTGCGACGCGTTGCAACGCTCCCGCACCGCCGCCGAAGCCCAGTCCGAGCTCAGCGCATTTGCCCGTGTACCGGTAGGGGCTCGACTTGTCGACGTGCTCCAACCCAAACATACGTTCGGCCGAACGAGAGTAAATGTCCTCGCCCGCAGCGAACGCCTGCATCCGCCACTTACAATTAGCCATCCACGCCGTGATGCGCGCCTCGATCTGCGAGAGGTCTGCACAGACGAACCGGTAGCCGGACGGAGCATAGATGCACAGACGCATGTGCTGACGCAGGTGGTCATAGCTCTTCACACGCGACAGATCGGTCGACACCTCGTCGGCGATGCGGGCAAAATTTTGGAGTTGCACGCCGCGACTGCTCCACCGTCCGGTATGCGCACCGTACCCAACGAACTCGCCGTGCAGGCGGCCATCCGCACAGATGCGTGTCTGCGCCGTCTTGATCTTAGCGAATGCAGACCCTGTGGCCTCGTCGCGCAGCTCCAACAGCTCGTGCTGTATGTCGCCCCGCTCCTTCTTATTGAGCGACGCAAGCCGCACGCCCTCCCGCTGCAACGCCTCCATTACCTGCTTCGTCGACCGAAGATTCTCGACCCCGTACTTATCCAACGCTATTCTGCCCGCACGTTCGGCGTACCCGTCAGCCAGCGACTGAACCTGCCGAGCGAACTCGATGTCGAACGGTACGCCGTTGCGGTTCATCTCAAAGGTAAGCCGCATGATCTTACATTCGAACTCCGGCAATGCAAGCATCTTTTTGTAGCACTCACGCATAACCGCGACGTCGGTGGCCGCGTATGATTCGAAACGAGCGGCCTCAGCGGGGAAATCCTCCATTTCGTTCCATACCACGAGGTCCCTGCGCTTCGGCGTCCGCACGGGCTGCGTGAAAAAATACATCTCTTCGGTCGAAGCCTTGCGGTGCGTATGCAGCACGTCGGCTAAGGCGCTCAACTTACGGGGCCAGCCGAAATATGCCGCCTGGTAGGCCGTATCGTGCCACATGTCGAACCCCGACGGACAACCCAGTACGAACTCCGCGATCGCATGGTCGAACTCCGCATTATGCGCAATCTTTAACACCTCGGAGCTCTGGATCGCTGCGAACACCTCGTCGGGCAGATCGCGCGAGACCCGCACCGGCTCGTCATCGAATGCATAGGCGATAAGCAGCATCTGTGTCGACTCGTGCTGCGCATACCGGTATGTCCCGCACGTAGCCAGATCGAGACCGCTCCGCGTTTCAAAGTCTAAATATAAGATTTTTTTCATACAAAACAGCTTTTGTTTCGTGGCATAGCAGGCGGTCAAACCTGCTATGCCTTTGCGCCTGCTTCAACGAGTGTCAACGATTAATAATTATTGCCTGCATCGGCGCTCATGCAGTTAGTGCGATCTATTCGTAGTCCGTAGGCGTGATATAAGAATCGACGTCGGTCGGCATGCCTGCGATGCGCTGGCCCTCTTTCGCACGCATGACCGCATGCACGTTGCATCCGATGCCCTGCGCGACTCTGTTGTAGGCCCAGAAGGATATGTTAGCGAAAATATAGTCGCCATCGTGGAGCTCCTCATCGGAAATATGTTCGACTGCAAGCCCAGGCATGGGCACTCCATTGAGGATGACACGCTTCTGCAAGTCCGTAACGATCGGACGGAAGTCGCCGGACTTGCAGTTAAGAATCATGTATCCGCGGAACATGTCCTTGCCGTTCTGCGTGTCGGCCAGCTTGTCACCGTCGATCAGACAGTTGTTTTTCGGGTTGATCGCATCAGGCGTTTTGCCGGTGAATTTCATGGTTTGCAGCTCACGAAAGGCTTCCATAAAGGCCTCTTCGATCTGTGCGATCTTCTGTTTATCGTCCTTCGGAACGAGAATCCACGCCCCGTACTTCGGCGTACCGTCCGTACCTTTGGGTGCACGCTTTTCGAAAAGTCCTGCGGGGTAAACGATGCGGCACGTAGGCGCACCTTTAATCATAAAGTTTTTCATAAAGTTTTAATTAAATGGGTTTATAATGGTTGCAATTTTGCATAACTCATCGATCGCATCGGGGTGCCAACTGTAATAATAGGAGCTTTTATGCAACAAATAGGTCGGTGTCGGACACGGGTTCTGCGGCGTGAAGCCGGCATCGCGGAACAGCTGAATCAGATAATGCACGTTGCAATGGTTCATGAACGACTTTCGGCGGTGAAACCCATCTTTTGCCGGATCTCCGAAATATACGTCGTCGAAATCCGCCACACACAAAGTGTTGTTACACTCTATGTACAAAGCATCGAACGCTCCCGCACGCAGCATCGAAACGATGCGATCACGCTGCACGATCTCGCGGAAATCCGTGGCATAGAATATCCGCTCCCGTTCGTCCTTCTCGACGATATACCCCACGCACGGGGCATCGTGAACCAAGTCAACCGTGTCTAACCGGTAAACCGAGCCGTTACGATCGAAACGCAGCTCCCTGTCGATCTCACCTACCGGTAGGTATGGGAAGGGTCGCAATAGGAACTCCTTCGTTTTCGGCATGCAGAAGATCGAGAAGCCCACCAGATCGGGCAAGCATTTCGTGTGGTCTGTGTGGTGGTGCGTAAGCACTACGACCGTTTCGGCCCCGAGTGGCTTATTGATCGGGTAGCCTGCATCGATAACCAACCAATCATCGATGATCGTACAGTTACCCGACGAGCCGCTATGTAAAATTTGTACCTTCATCTCGCATCGAAATAATTTACGTCATAATGTTCACGCTCTTCGGCGTTCAGCCGGTCGTAGCAATCCCAGCACACGCACGGATAACCCACCATTTGAACAAACGGCCGCCCGCACAAGGCACAGCATACCCCGAGGTTTATATCCTCGGCGATCGTGTTTAAAATGTACTCAGGCTCCATGAAACAATCCACTTAAAAGCACCGGCAAAAAGAACACCGCAAAAAACACTATGTATACAATGGCTATTTCTATTATCGCGACAGCGGCGATGCGAACCCACTTCGATTTTTGTAACTTGTTCATAGTAAATGCTTTATAACAATTACGGCTACGCAGGCCAGTCAAACCAAAATATACCACACGGCAAGCCACGCGCTGACGCGCTCGTCGTCTTCATCATAGATACGCATAGCTACTTGATCGATTGTACCGGCACCTCGAACAGCTGCCCGAAAATGTTCAACAATATCGTAGAATCCGGCCGCAATATGATCGTCGTATTTTGGAGAAATGCGTCATACATCGCCAGACCCTTTAAAAGTTCTTGCTCTTGGCTTGACATAAGCGCTAACCCGTATTTGTCGAAATCCTCGTACACATCGCCGCGCGTACGGAAAAAATCGCACCACTCACGGCATTGTTTCAAACTGTCCCTATACGAATTGATCGCATTTATCTGTGCCCCTACGAGAGTACGGCATATTATCGCCGTACTCTCGTATCTTTGCTACTCGATGATGCTCATATACGGCACCAGCCCCGATGACCAGACCGAACACGACAACCGAAATAATTTGCTTCGCTTTCATGATCCCGCACGTATTACGCAATGAAACAACCCTTTGACTTTTGAAGACTGCGCAGCGAGAATACCCGCTCCGGCTCCACCTGGCAAACAGCCCGCAGCAATTTCGCCTCGTATGTCTCACTTACAAAGCCCAGCGCGGGCAAAATATACTCCGCCTCGATCCTCCCGTCGACGTCGTACATATCCAGCAGCTGCAAGATGCGCGGTTGCTGCTGGACAGCGCTGCGCAAGACCGCACCGGCAAATGATCTTACGAACTTGGATACGACCGCTGCGGCGGCCTCCTTGCACTCCATCTGCGCCATTTCGTAATTGTCGGAAAAAAGCGACTGCGCGCCCAATATGCAATTATCGACGAGCCGGAAGGGTAGACTATCGAACGACTTACCCCCGTTAGCGTAGGCGATAGTCAGAACGTCCGCGCAAAAGAACTCCCGCACGTACCGTTCGCGTGCATCTCTCAAATCTGTATCCAGCCATTTCATAGCATTGAAAATTTTTAAATCGGGACATTATCGCCCTTTGGGGTTAGGCGCGGTGTCGCTCCGCGCGGCATACCTGTGTATGCCCCGTGCCTCCGGCTAACCCGTTATTTACTCGACTTCTTTGCGATCTACTTTTAAAAGTCCTTTAAGCCCAAAATGATAGGCTATGCGGCTGCGATACGATATACACGCCATGTGAAAAGCGCAAAAAGCAATAATTACCTCGCCGACCGTTAAGGGCCCGTTGTCAGCGCTGAGGATTCGATGTGCGGCGTAGGCCCCCGCGAAAACAGTTACCGTTTCGCAATTGACTTCCGGCAACTTAAATATCTCCATTAATATCTCCACGAGCTTCTCCCCCATTTCGTGGGTTGCCTTGCCTCCGATAGGCCCCGCAAAATAATCGATTGCAGCCCCGTTGATCTCGGCCGGCGCGTCTAAGTCCAAAGACTTCACCATTGCCCGAACGCTTTCAACGTCCAACCCTTCGAGCAATTTATCAATTGCTCCCGTAACTTGTTCCGTTTTCATTTTTTTTTTTTTTAGTTATTGCAACACCGAAAATCTAATGATATTCGGCCATTGTTCGAAAGTATTTTGCACGCTCTCGGCGTTGTCTACGATGATAGGCACGAGGTCGTCCGCACCAGCTGCCGCACGAGCTTTCGCCAGCATCTCGACCGACAAAGCGACCCGCTGCGCGTGGTTCACGCTCCGAAGCGGCACCCCGCCTACCGTTATCTGGTACGTCCCGCGCTCCGTCACATCGAGCGCTACACCCTCGGGAAGGGCCAGCGGCTGCGGGCCGAGCGCCTCGGTTATCTGCTGCTCTACCCGCACGATCTCGGCCCGCAGCCGCTGGTAATCCGCACGTGCCGTCGCGGCTCTCGTCCGCACCAGCTGGGCCGCGCGCCTCTGCTCCTGCTCCTGCGTGTACGCCTCGTTTTTGGCCCGTATCCGCTCGATCTCGGCGTTCGTCGCTTTGTCGCATACGAACGTTACCGCACGTTTGTAACGCTCCAAATTCCGCCGTATCTCGGCCTCTGAAAGCGCATGCCCACATGCGGGGCAATGGCTCTGCGGCTTGCTTGCTGCGTCCCGCGCCTCGGCCTCGTACCTCCGTTCGAAAAGCCGCTCTGCCTCCGTCAGCTCGGGGCACTGGGGCGGCGCCTCGGGCGGCAGCGTGATCGCCGCGGCAGCCTCCGCACGTCGACAGCCCGAGAGCAGCGCCAGGCGCCGCCGCCGCAGCTCGTCGACGGCCGACGACTCGATGACACCGGCCCGCGAAAGCAGCATACGCACCTGCTCGGCCTTCAAGTCCGGTGACGCTAGCACGCCGGTGTCGGCGCATGCCTCGACGAGCTCGATAGGTATACCGCGTTCGTTTAGGAACTGCTCGAACGCTTTTTGCGTGGTCACGTCGCCGTCGACGTAGAGCGTCGTCCGCCCCTCGTCATAGACGCGGCGCAGCGTCGCGCCGGCGAAGCCTCGCACCGTTACGCTGGTCTGTCGGCTCGCCGGAGCACCGACGCGGCGCACTTCGAAACCCGAGGGTGCACGACCCGTAAGGGCGAACCGGTAGGCGTTCAGCAGCGAGGTTTTGCCCCAGCCGTTAGGCCGCGCCTGGCTCGTCAGCGTCGCCGCATGATCCACCCACGGGCCGAACTCAATACATAAGATCTCAATCATAAGCAAACTAGGCTAAGGTATTTCGAATCGTTCGACGATATCCCGCGCCGCCTCGAAATCGCGGGACAGCTGTTCGCGGGCCTCGCAGGCTCTCGATAAAACGGCTTGCGCCGTCTCGATCTGCCGCCGCAGTTCGGCGTCCTGCTCTTCGAAGGAGCAGAGGAGCGCCGCGGCACGTTTCGCCGCGATCTCGTCCGCTGCGTCTGCGGGCAATTCATCGTCCGGTACGACGCACCGGATCAAAGCCAAACCATCAACCGCACTGCGGAAAAACTCCCCTGTGCTCGGGCTGAAATATATGCCCTCCATGCTCGGAAGGCGCGACCGCAGCCGCAGTATTATCTCGGCCTTCCCTTTGAGCCCGATCGGGGTCCCCGCAGCTTCGCACGGGGCGTCATGCTTTCGTACCATGTCAAAACCCTTCATGATCCTCCAATAAACGGCGGCCCACTGATGCAATGATCGAATATGCGCGCCGCAGCGCTGCGCCTTCGATGCTGATGAGCGTGTGACCGCTGACGGGGCAGCGGTAGCTACTGTCTGCGCGCCTCGACCGTTTCACGACCGAAGGCGGGAACAGCCGTTCTATAATGCTCCCGTCGTAGATCTGCGCGGCGGCGCACGCACCTGCCGCGTACTCATACCACGAGGATGCGCCATTCAGGAAGGTCTCTTCAGTCGGGGCGGACACGAGTCCGTCCTCGTGGATGCAGCCGGCTACATCCGAAGCGTACCAATCGACCAGATCGGCGGCGTAGGCCGCAATACCGCGGTCCCATGTGCTGCGGGTATTTGCTTCGAAACGTTCGATGCGCTTGCGGGCCTCGTTAACAAACTGCTGTGCCTCTTCGGCGGTAATGTGCTTTTTCATCGTTTTTCTTGTTTTATGGCGCCGATAGCCTCGTGCGCCGGTTATTAATACGTTAAAATGCGATATACGTTCATTCAGCTTAAAATCGGGCTTTGCATCTAAGGATCGGCCCGCTTACGGGTCGAAATGTTTCGTACCCCTTTCCGATGACAAAGATAAAAGAAATTCCCCGCTTGTCAATAGTTTTTTAATCAATTTTCTTTATACTTTCTGCGGAAAGTATAAGCGAAACGCTTATTTTGTTCTAAATGTCCTATTTTAGCCGCAAACCTTTGATATACGACGCGAAACTGTTCTAAATACCCCCTAAAAATTTTTCCATCCCGCGCGACACACCTCGATAAGCCTGCCGCAGACCTTCAAAGGCCCCGATCATGCCGGAAAAGCACCCGAAAACGGCCATTTTGTTCTAAATAGGAACAAGTCACTTCGAGTCAAATAGCTATAAATCAATAGTTTAAGATAAAAATGTTCAAAACGTGAACAAATTTTTGAAAAATCAATAAGGCATTTAGGACAAAAAGTGCCCGAAAAACAGCGAAAAAATGGTTATAGCAACAAGGATAAGAAACTGAAAATGTGTTTATTACGAATATTTTGTTGCTATGGGAAAACTTTCCAAAACTTTTTTGGGATGAATTTTCAAAATGATGAATTTTTGACCCCCGAAAATGTTAGGGGTGTATCTGCTCATAGCAACAAACGGCCTCTAAATCCTTACAGGTCTGTGCGTTAGGTGTGTTGCTATGAATGTTGCTATGAAATCTTCACGAACAACCGTTTTTTGCTAATATGTTGATATTTAGATGCTTAGCTTTAAACAGCTTCCAACGAATGTACAAATGCTTGATTATCAAAATGCTAACTTTTAGATATTATTATAAGCTGCTGAGTATCACTGTTTTCTGTCGGAGTTCCAATTTTGAACATTTTATGCCTCTCCCGGTTCGGTACGACCGGTCTGATCCGAAACAGCGGAGCGCCGGCGCAGAATACAGGCTAAAAGCATAGTCGCAGCGGCGCAATGGCTTGATAATGTGGCGGGTATGCGCTGCTTCGCTCTGTCATGGTCTGCGGCGCCCGAATGGCGCAGCGATTCAATGCGCAGCGATGCAATGGTGCTGGCCTCAGTGCACCTATCCACACGCGCATGCACGGCGGTATTGATCGTGAGACGCTGGGCCGCTGTTCCATTGCTTCGCTGCTTCTGTTCACAAAATGAACAGTGTTCCACGTGGAGCAATGGGCCGCTGTTCCATTGCTTCGCTGCTTCTGTTCACAAAATGAACAGTGTTCCACGTGGAGCAATGGGCCACTGCTCCACTGATTCGCTGCTTCTGTTCACAAAATGAACAAAACGAAGGTTCAGTAGGTGAATGAAGCAATGAATCAAAGGGGCAATGACGCAAAGGCGCAGCGAGGCAAAGGTAAACAGGCGGCAGGGGGTCTGGCGCTGACCAGCATCTTTGAGCCATTTTAACTTTGAAAAAATTCGGGATGGAAAAATTCGGGATGGAAAAATTTGAGAAAATTCAGAATTCCGACGAAAAGAACATAAAAAAACGACATTTAGAACAATATTCGATGGAAAAACATTTGGCAAGTTGGAAAAGTTTTTTTATATTTGGGCAAAAGAATCTATGAACAAAGTAAAGAAGCGTCTGGATGCTTTGACGTCTCAGATTCTGGCGAACCCCGCTTTGGGTAAGGATGATGCGATCATATCCGAGCTCAGAGGTCTGAGGGAGCTGTTGCAGACGTGGCGCGCGTTCTATGCGGTGCAGGGGCAGTACAGCGACGATCTTCCGGAGGGCCCTCGGCAGGTGCGGGAGGCGTCCCAGACGTGGGATTAAGGTATGCCGCTTACGACCGCCATAAGTTTAACCGCCAAGCAGAAGGAGGCATTGGAGCTTCTGGATTCACCGACGCAGGACAAGCTCCTGCTGCTCGGTGGTTCGGGCTCGGGCAAGACGTTCGTTCTTATATATAAGGCAATTCGGGATGCGCTGCGGTTCAAGGCGCCGGTCTTGGTCTGTCGGAACATGTTCGTCGATCTGCGGCAGGGTGTGATGGACCAGATCGTGCCGGCAATTTTACAGAAAATTGCTGAGGCGAATGGTCAGGAACGCTGGGACAAGTGGCTGATCGATGATCTGCGTTTCGCCACGTGGTCCGACCAGCATTCGCGGCTGTCGTTCTGTACGGGCGGCTACCTCCGTTTCGCAGGTCTGTCGAAGCGCGACATTTCGGAGAGCGGGTTGGACAAGCTCCTGTCGCCGTCGTGGCTTCACATTTTGGTTGAAGAGGTGTCGGAGGTCGAGTACCCGCCGGTCGAGATGCTCATTACTCGACTGAGGTACAAGGCCGAGGGATGTACGGGCAAGCTGATGATGTCGGAGAACCCGCCGTCGATGATGCACTGGTCCTACCGCCGCTTCTACGAGGCGAAGCATGAGGACGGGTCGCCGCTGTCGCATGAGGAGAAGCGGCAGCAGGCGTACCTGCTGATGAACCCGCGGGACAATCGGGAGAACCTGTCGGACGAGTACATTCGCAACCTTTCGCAGCTAACTGGTGCGAACCGAAAGCGGTTCTACGAGGGGCAGTTCCAAGACAGCGAGACGGGTGAGATATTCAAGCGGATCAGCTGGACGGACCGGCTGCCGATGCCGGAGGAGTGGGAGAAGCTAGTGATCTACACGGACCCGACGCCGCTCACGGGCAAGGACTACTCGGTGTACGCCGACTACAAGGCATCCGTTCTGTGTGGTCTGTGGAATCATCTGACATTTGTCATCGACGTCCGGTTGGTACGGGGGTCGACGCTGGACATGCTTCAAAATGTGAAGCAGCTGTGGGACATATCCCCGAACCAGTCGATCACGGAGGTCTGCATGGAGAAAAAGCAGGTGCCGTCGGACTTCAAGCAGGTGCTTGAACAGTTCACCTATCTGACGGGCTGGTCATGTACGGTGAAGCTGGACACGCGGATATTCGGGGACAAGAAAGCGGCGATCGAAACATTTTTGCAGCCTCTGTTCGAGAACGACTTGATTCTGTTCAACAGTGCTTTTCGGGACACGGAGCGGGGGCGGCTGACGCAATATCAGGTGTTGAAGTTCTCGCGTAAGGCGAACAAGCGCATCCACGACGACGTTTTGGACGCAATCATGCGGGCGGACACGCTGATGAAGGGGCGCAAGGGCCGCAAGCGGCGGTCGAAGCATACGCAGCTGGTTCAGCTGGTGCGCCCCGGGTACATATTCGACAGCAGGAATGGATAAAATAGAACAATACACGGAGGAGGAGCTGAGTTCGATGGGCTGGGGGTTCAAGACGGTAGAGACGCCGGAACCGGAGCCGGCCGAGCAGAAGCCGACGATCGAGATACTGCGCGAGACGTCGGACCAGTACGTCACGCCGTATGTCCGCATCAGCGGCATCGAGCTTACGGACAAGCACATCGTCGCGTTCTATCGCAAGATTCACGGCCACTACCGGCGCAAGGGCGCGGGGACCGCCGGCAAAGATATCTACTCGCCGTACCGCGGCTGGGTGCACCCTTATGACGAGACTTATTCCGCCGGCGGCCGGCAGCGTGCGGGGGAGATGTTGTTTTTCAAGGGCCGCAACACCAACGACGCGATCATCAAGTCGGAGTTCACGCCGTTGCAGATGAGCGAGGGCGTGTACTACTTGCAGACGCGCGGCCGGAGCAAGAAGGTATGGCTTACCTATGCGGACCTCATGCTGCCCTTCTGCTACGGTCAGCACGGCGACCAGTTCAACATAGTGTACTCGGCCGGCCGGCAGTACCGCCACACTTTCCAGTTAGGAGCATGCCCGACGGGGTCCTTGGGCAAGAGCTCCGTTACGTTCAATGCGAGGGGCCTGGGCTTTGCGCTCTGCGAGAAGGTCTCGGCCAGTGCACTGATCCGTCTGACGGACATCGCGGAGTTCTCGCTGGCTCTGACGGTCGTTTGCGAAGACACGCGGCTTCATGCGACGCTGCGGTTATGACTTCGGTGCAGGTATGCAGCCGATATTTCGGCTGCGGAAAACAGCCGAAAGATCGGCTGTGGTATTGCACCGATCCTTAATGCTGCTGGTCCTCTTTGCAGCGGGGTGTACCAAGACGGTCTACGTGCCGGTCGAGAAGACGACGACAGTCGTCAAGACCGAGCGCGACACGATCGTAGAGGTGCGGCTTGAAAAAGAGGTCGTTCACACAAAGACGAGGGATACAGTTGTCACGGCCGAGACGAAGTATGCGGAGGCCGTAGCTCGTTGGGCTGGCGGTGAAGACGAGCGGCTGTCCCTCGATTTGTGGAACAAGGATGTGAAGGTACCGGTCGAGACGAAGGTCGTCGAGGTGGTCATCAGGGACAGTGTTCCGTACCCCGTCGAGGTCCCCGTCAAGGTGCGGGAGCGCTATGTACCGTGGTACTACAAGATAGCATGGTGGGCGGCGCTGGCTTGTGTGGCGCTGAGCCTTTTCGGGGTGACGTTGTTGGATATAAGAAAACTTTTGGGACGGTGAAACTTTATACTTTGGCTACTCAGGGCAGACAAAACGGGGTTTATCTGTGTGACATAGCGATCGTAGAGATTCGTATGAGCGATATGCAAACTGAGGACGCGCAGAATTACACGATGACAGTGGATTCGGATTTTCAGGAGCTAATCAGAGACGCGACTATGGTGGCTTTGGTGAACGACTTAATGGGGGGTGAGTATACAACGCTGCTGACTAAAAGTCTCATCCCCGGCGACAACACGACCAGTTTTTCAGCGGTGCAGTGGGCGGGGGATCAGGTACTGGTAGCGTACTTAGTTAAGCACCTGCCATCGTCCAACCAGGTTACGATGAAGCTGACCCAAATGACGATTCCCACCGGAGGCGGTGGTAACATGTAGTGGACTGGTTGCAGATCATATCAATTGTTTTCGGCGTTCTCGGTGGCAGCGGAGCGCTCGTGACGTACCTGTTGTACTCGAAGCAGCTGAAACGCTTCAAGAATGCCGAGGCCTTCGAGAAGGAGGTGCAGGCGCTCAAAGCGGCGATGAGTGTGTTGGAGCAGCAGATAACGTTCCAGGCAGGCCAGATCACGAGCTTGCAGCAGTCCTACGCGGCCCGAGACACGGAGGCGAAGCAGTTGGAGCGGTCGCTGCGCATCTGCGAGGTTAAGAACTCAAAGAACAAAGGTGCGATCAACCGAGCTTACGAGTGTACGTTTTGCCCCGACACGTCGAAGTGCCCCGTCATACTGCAACGGGTGAAAAATGAGCAGGAGCATTTGAAGGCATTAGAACAGCACAATGTTCACAACGACGATACAAAAAACGGTAGTTGATCCGGACACGGGCGACGAGCTGCTGTACTCATTCGTAACGACGGGTGAGACGGCCGAGCAGTCGGTTTCGCTCGCGTGTACCTATGCGTCGATGGTTGAGTATGGTATGGAGGCCGAGAAGTGGGCGCCTGCGGAGATGGCGTTCCCTCGGGAGCAGCTGTACCAGTTCATCCAGCCGCAGCAGCTTGCGAACATCGAGGCGATGTACCCCGATGCTGTCGCCACGGCCTACCAGAGTGCGCTGGCTTATGTCCAGTCGTACATCGGCGCGATGTTCGATATAACTGCGATGCTGGATTCGGAGGACACGTCGTCTACGGCGCTGACGCTTCGTCTGGCACTGGCTATTTGTACGGCGACATACATTCTCTCTTCGTCGCCCCAGTTCTCGGAGGTTATCGAGCTGCAAAATAAGCAGTTGCATACCCTTCTGAGAGGGTTGAAGAGCGGGAACCGCAACTTCGGCAAGGCCGCGATAGCAGGTGAGCCGAACGTGCGTGTTCAGGTGGTAAAATTAGAACGGACCGGTGCAAAACCTTGATATAGAGTATGTTTCGCAACCCGTATAACATAATGAATTTCCACGGCGTACCTGGGGCTCGCATTCAGGCGTTGCCTCAGAACTACCACTTCGACCTCACGATGGAAACGTGGTGGAGCGCCGTTCAACGTGCGAGGGTCTACTCCGACTTCACAGGTCTGGATGCGCTGTACAGCTACCTGCTGAAAAGCAGCACGCTGATCCGGTCGGCCGTCGACAAGCGTTTGCGGCCGTTGAAGTCGAGGACGTTCGCCGTCATTATCGACGGTCGGGAGGACGAGCGCCTGACGGGCAAGCTGCGCCAGTCTGCATTAGTCCGTGAGCTGATCTACCAGAAGGGCATGGCGAACTTCACTTTCGCCCGTGTCATCGGTGTGAATCGGGACGGCACTACCTACATCTACCCGCTTCGGAACCTTGACGTGGTGAACCGTGCGGTTCGTCGTATGACCTACGAAATTCAGGACCCGATTCCGGTCAAGTCCCATGTGAACTTGTTCTGGATGCAAAGCTCGTTCCATACGGAGGACACGTTAGGTCTGTTGGAGCCGGTAGCCCGTGACTACATCAACATGCAGAACGCTCAGAACAATTGGCAGACTGCATCCCAGTTCCTGGCCTACCAGCAGATGGTTATGTACTTCGAAAACGGAGACGAGGAAATGGAGCGGGCAGCGACCGAGGCGGCTCAGAACGTAGGCCTCGGCAAAGTCATCGTGTCCGGCAAGTCGACCGACGAGGTGACGGGCAAGATCACCAAAGACTTGGAGCTGGAAAACATCTACGGAGGTGCGTCGGCCGATACGTTCCGTATCTTCAAAGAGAATATCGAGCAGCTGCGGGGGTTGATCATGCAGCTCATTTTGGGTTCATCCCTGCTTGGTATGTCGGAGAAAAACACCAATTCGGAGCGTCTGGTCCGTGCTCACCTTAAACTGTTCCGAGACATTACCGAGAGCGACGCGATCGATGTTCAGGACTGGTTCAATATTCCGGAGAACCGGACGAAGCTGTCGTACCTGCTGAACGAACCTGCGTTGGAGCGTGCGGAGTTCAGAGTGAAGCCGTCGAACTATGTCGACATCGGCGATGTGGACGTATACACGAAGATGTTGAAAGACTTGGGGTTGAAGCCCACCGTCTCGTTTGTCGAGAAAGTAGGGCTCAGCGCCGAAGATGTGATTATCGATGAAGTCGTTGAGAACACTGGCGAGGGAGGCGAAGGAGCTGAACCGGTACCTCAGAACAGGAATGCCAAAAGAGGTATCGCAGGCATGGCTGTGGACTTCGCAAAACGCATTCTTAACCGGCACAAATCCGGCGACGGGCCAACGATGGCCTGATCGAATGGGTCTCATCCGAGACAACCGCGGGCAGTACTTCGGGAACGTCGAATCGAGGTTGTCATACGGAAAGCTGCATCGGACGGGCCGGTTGTTGAGAGGTTTGCGGGTCCGGCGAGACGTGTTCGGGAACATGGTGCGGGTCATGCTCTACAACCGAGTGAGCTATGCCGCGGAGCATGAATTGGGCATGCAGACCGGTAAATCGACGGTGTTGAAGCGGCCGATGATACATAATGCGAGCAGCGTCAAGCTCGGAGGGCGGGTAGCTCCGCGGCCCTTTATGACGCCGAGCCCGAAGATATTGCAGGCGCCGTATCGGTTGACGACGGCGAAGATTAAAGAATTTGGATGGAGCATGTAGGCTATGGTAGGGTATCTGAGTGAAGCGATAGCAGAGGCGATTCGTACATGGCCGGCGTTGAAGGACATGAACGTCGTTCCTATTCGGGCCACCGGTGGTACGACGGTTCTTGAAAACACGCCGCTGCCGGCTGTCGCAGTACATGTCTCAGGACACGACGGCCGTGGGAACACGTTTTTCGGAGGCGGCATCCGGTTGTATTTCGACGTGGAGCTGTACTACATGCTGCCGATTACGAACTACACGTTTTCGAGAGACGGCGGCCACCAAGCTCAGATGCTCGATCTGTCCGAAGAGGTGATACGCTGCATGGAGCAAAGCAGTGTTTTCGACAATATCCGGCATGAACATGACCTTGTGCTGCAATTCGACCGGATGGACACGGAAACCACCTATGGTACGCAGGGCTCGACGTCGGTAGTCGTCGACCTCCACAAGATAGTTTACAACGGCTCAGTTGCTTTCGATCCGAAGGACACCCGATTCAGCTGGGCTACGGTGAACGATGTAAGTGTAATGCCAGATTATAAGAGAAAATGAGAATTTCGAAGAGAAAACAGATGTTGACGACTGGGATCGTCGACTTGAACAACAACCAGATCGATGTAGATGCTATCGACTGGTCGATGTTCGACCGTAACCCCGTCCTTCGATACGACCGTAAAAACGAAGGCCACAAGGGTGTCGTCATCGGAAAAGTGATCGAGCGCGAGCGGGTCGGCAACGGGTTCGCTGGACGGCTGGTGTTCATGGAGCGTTTCGAAGACGCGGACATCGCTTTCGAAAAGTACGATCAAGGCGTCCTGACCTATGTTTCGATCGGTGGGTACGGTCTCGGTCAGGAGAACGAGGACGGCGTATTCGTCTGCGAGAAGTATGTGCCGCGTGAAGTGTCGCTTTTATTTCTGTCGGGTGGTGTGCATAGTCGTCAATCACAACCGCACCGTTTAAAAATCCTTTTTTCTCAAAACGTCTGTGCGTACCTTTAAATGTTTCAATCCCCTTTGCGGCAGTTTCCGCGTCAACGCCCATAAGATTACATACCGCAACAGTGGCAAGCGAATTTAAAATATTGTGTTCGCCCGGGACATTAAGTTTTATATGACAAACCTTTTCACCGTTTTTCATAACGTCAAAGCTCGGAAAACCTGCGTGATACACAATGTTTTCAGGGTAATAATCAAACTTGCTTTCCATTCCGTAAGTGATTATGTTAAGGTCGTCTGCGTTTTCAAGCACTTTTTGAACATTCTTATCTCCGCCCATTGCAACGACATAACCTATATCCTTTGTCAAGTACGCAAACTGTCTGAAACTTGCGATTATCTCGTCAATTCCCGAAAAGAAGTCAAGATGATCTTCCTCAACATTTGTTATAAGGGCGATTGTAGGATAAAATTTCAAAAAGCTGTTTGTGTATTCACAAGCCTCTGTAACAAAATAATCTGATTTACCCGTTCTGATATTTCCGCCGATTAAATCAAGCTCACCGCCTACGCTGATTGTAGGGTCAAGATTTGCACCGATAAGTGCGTGTGCAAGCATTGATGTTGTCGTTGTCTTGCCGTGCGTTCCGCTTACGCCAACGGCGTGCTTGTAATTTTTCATTATCGCACCCAAAAATTCGGCTCTGTCTATAAGGCGAATGCCCTTTTCCTTTGCAAGCACAATTTCGGGATTATCGGCTTTTGCCGCCGCCGTATATACAACAAGCGATGCCTTATTTATGCCGTCCTCGTTAACGGCACCGTGACCGTACACAATATCCGCACCCATATTTTCAAGCTTTTCGGTTATAGCGCTCTTATTCCAGTCCGAGCCGGAAACAGCGTAGCCGTCTTTAAGCACAATTTGTGCCAAACCGCTCATACTTATTCCGCCTATACCGATAAAATGTATATTTGCCGTCTTATCTATATCAGACATTTGAAATCTATTCATCATATATCCCCTCGTATCTCATATTAATATATTAATTATATACCTTTATCAACAAATTGAAAACCCTTTTTTATAAATTTGCCCAATTAAAAATCATATCTTGTAATTTTTTCGCCATTTTCACCATAAAATCTGTGAAAAGCACTTGACAAATTGAGCGAATTGCTATATTATTAAATTAGTAAAATTTGTCGGAAGGTGATGAAAAACATGGAAATT
>ERZ840371.756-NODE-756-length-37770-cov-26.039480_pt1 | contig 37770 bp, 29 predicted proteins | sample MGYA00519937_ERZ840371 | MGnify/ENA primary metagenome ERZ840371 (study PRJEB31850, sample SAMEA3708873) | human gut metagenome | biome: human gut; feature: human-associated habitat; material: faeces | place: China | collected 2014 ... | reverse complement strand
ACAAAAAGCCCAGCCTTTCCTGGATGCGATTGAGATTGCATCTGAAAAGGTCTGGGCTTTTATCAATGCCATCCTCGCCAGGGGAAAGGAACTGTATGAACACAAACACCCTGCCCGCAATCGTGGACAGGACATGGAAATTTAAGAAAGGAACTATTTGCCTATGAAGAAAACCGTAGATGAAATTAACAAGATGATTATGGAAGATGCCCCGATGGAAGAAATCAACGATGCCATCGGCTATATTGATATTTGCTCCTGCTTCGATCCGATTTTTGAGCCGCCTATTGATTTTCTGGAAGAATGCCGCAAGCGTTGGGAAGCGGCACAGTCCTCTTTCTGCAAAACCATTGAGTGCAAGATCGGAAACACATGGTATGTGATTGAAACGGAGTGTGATGGAAATGAGCCACTTACCGACAAGGTAAAACGGCTCATTTTTTCTGACAAGGGGGTGATTTGTTAATGACTGCGACACAAAAGCATGATATAATTCCAATATGCACAACGGTACTGTCGGCTGACCAACCACCGAAGGAGGATATTATGTTGGATCAGCAGAAAATTACCATTCTCTATTGCCGTCTGAGCAACGAGGATGCCCAGGAAGGCGAGAGTAACAGTATCGCAAATCAGAGAGAGTATTTAACCCGATATGCCCGTGACCACGGGTATACAAACCTGAAAATTCTGGTGGATGACGGTTATACGGGGACGAACTTCAATCGTCCCGGTGTGCAGGAAGGCTTTGAGCTTGTCAAGCAGGGGCTTGTGGGCTGCTGGCTGGTCAAAGACCTCAGCCGCTTTGGTCGTGACTATCTGACTGTTGGACAATATACGGATATTATCTTTCCGAGTTATGATGTCCGCTTTATCGCTATAAATGATGGCGTAGACAGCAACCGGGGAGACAGCGAGGGCTTCGCCGCAATCCGTAATCTGTTCAACGAGTGGTATCCCCGTGATACCAGCAAGAAAGTCCGTGTCAGTTTGCGGCAGAGAGGAACCAGTGGGAAGCACATGGGCAAACCGCCCTACGGATACCGCTGTGACCCGGAGGACAAGGATCACTGGATTCTGGATGAAGAAGCGGCTCCGGTAGTCAAGCTCATCTTCGACCTTTGCATTGACGGCAAAGGCCCGGAGCAGATTGCAAGGATTCTGGAAGAAAAGCAGATTATGACCGCAAAGGCACTCTATGCCAAGCGAAAGAAAAAGCCGATGCCGGAAAGACCGTACCACTGGGGCAACCAGTCCATTGCAGGGATTTTGGAACGGCAGGAGTACACAGGCTGTACCTGCAACTTCAAGACTTATTCCAAGTCCTACAAGCTGAAAAAGCGGATTCCCAATGAGCCGGAGAATATGTTTTATCTGCCGGACACACAGGAAGCGATTGTATCTCAGGCACAGTTTGACAGGGTGCAGGAACTGAGGAAAAACAAACGCCGCCCCGCAAAAGCGGAACGGCAGGGATTGTTCTCCGGGCTTCTGTTTTGTGCCGATTGCGGCGGCAAGCTCCACTTTGCCACAAGCAAAAGCTTTGAGGGCAAGCAGGATCACTACGTCTGCAACAACTACAAGAGCAACCGTGGTACTTGTACTGCCCACTATATCCGGGAAGATGTGCTTCGTGAAATCGTTCTGGAACGCATCCGGGCAGTCAATGAGTATATCCGAAGCGATGTGGACGGTTTTCAGGAGGAATGGCTGCAATGCCGCAGGACTGACCAGGAGCGCAGCATCCGGGATGACAAAAAGAAGCTGGAACAGGCAAAGAAACGCCTTGCCGATCTGGATGTCATCATCGCCCGGCTGTACGAGGACTATGTTCTTGGAAATCTCAATCAGGACAGATACAGAAAGATGTCTGCGGACTATGAAGCGGAGCAGGAACGGTTAAAGCTCGAAATTGAAGTTATCGAAGAATGGGTGGAACAGCGGGAAGAAATGAACGACGGTCTGGATGCCTTTATCGCCCTGACACAGAAATATGTGGATGTGGAGGAGCTGACACAGACCATCGTGAACGAGTATATCAAGAAAATCATCGTCTATGCCCCGGACAAATCCAGCGGCAAGCGCAAGCAGAAAGTGAAGATTTTCTTCAACTTCGTGGACGATGTAGATATTCCCGTTATTTCCGAGCCTATCATCACGCAAACAACCTATGAACACAGAAAAACGGCGTGACCTTCGGGTCACACCGTTCTCTGCGACAAAATAGTTACTTGTCACTATTAAGCCTTGATACTCCAGTGTTTTTACGCATTTATTATACCGTAAATATTCCAAAAATGCAAGCGCAGCGAAGGCAAACCAGCTGCGCATATTTGGCCGCGAGCGCATCAGCTGTGCGCTTTTTGTGCGCTGGGAATCAGATGGGCGGGGTGCTTAAAACGAACTGTGCAGATGCAATATTCGGCTTTGCTTGTAGGTGGTTGACTCATGCACTGGCCTGAGAATTGACGATTGATTCCTCCGAAAAAATTGCTCTGTATCCATGGCGAGCACACTTGTTTGCGATGGTACTATTCATACGATTGTGTTTTTTGATTGAGTTTTGGCTGACGAGCGCAGCGAGCAGGCAAAATTCAAGCGAGCAGAACGTGCTGCGCTGCAAGCCTGGCGCCGACACGCAGTGTTGGCTGCTGGGGGTGAATTTTTTCGGTATAAAAGGAAACGTGAAAGCTTTCCCCCAGTTTTGCGTTTTGGCCGTCCTGATCCTTGTGATGACATAGTTTAGGCTTACCGTGCGCCGGCAGATTTATTTCAGCGAAAATACGCAGGCGTTTAATCGCCGTTGAGCCCGGTAATGGTTTGCCTTTGATTCAATTGGAAGATGAATTTCTCAAGGCGGAATGAGTACTGCATTGCAAATTGTACATCCGGTTTTTCAAAATCCAGCCCCGTCATGTTGCTGATTTTTTGCAAACGGTAACTCAAAGTGTTCCGATGCAGGAACAGTTCCGCTGCCGTCTGTGCATTATTAAAGCCGCAAGCAGTATAAGTTTCCAGCGTTTCATAGAGCTGACTGCCGCTTTGCTTATCATATTTGCGCAGCAGTGACAGTGCCGGATGGCAGCAGAGACTCAAGCGTTTCAAATCGCGCGGATGGTCAACAATGTCATAGAATGCCAGCCTTCGATATTCAAACACGTTCCCGGGAATGTCCAGAATGGAGGCCAATCGTATCGCTTTGGCCGCCTGCTCATAGCAGGATTTTGTGTAATTGATTTTGGAATAGGGGTTGCTGATACCGGCGATCGACTCGTGCTCGTCACAGAATTCTATGATCTTGTGCATCAGCTCCGATTCGATCTGTAAACTGTTTTCTGCCACAGGGATCATGGAAACAATGGATTTGTTGTAATAAACGGTTCTTGCAGTTTCAAAAATTTCTTGAAACTGTCGGCACAATTTGTTCTGCACATGGCTCTCCGTAGAAAAATAGCGAGGCTTCACCAGAACTAGGGACATTCGCTTCGGAAACTGTATCTGCGCGGCGTTGATGCGCGCCTGAATCTGCTCCAAGGGAATCCCGTTGAGCAGGTCTGTCATAAAATCCGTCACGACCCGGCTGCGTACCACATCCATGTTCTGTTCTTTCAGAATCAAATCTGTCGTAATTTGCGTGATGAGCGGCAGGACGCTATAACAAAGCGGATCGAACGCTCTTTCTCCTTGAATCATGAATATGTAACCATACAATTCGCCTTGGAGAATAATCCGATTGGAAAGATAAAACAAATGATTGTCAATACAATGACGAAGGAAAGGCCCGTTTCCGCCTTCTTCACCATGCTGTGATTTGACATCTTTGATGTGCTCGATAAACAGCGGCGGACAATAGCCGTTCTTGATGCTCTCCTGCCAAACGGGTTCGTCGACCTGGAAAGGAATCGAATTGGAAATGACTTTCCCGGACATGTCAATGATTGCAATGGAAGTGTTCAATGCATTGCCCACATTTTCCAGCATGGCACCGATCCCTTTGCCGCGCATGACCGCATTGAGCATTTGAATATAAATGTCCTGCAGTTTATAGTTGGAATGGAGTAGTTCCTCCGCATCCTCCAAAAAAATGCTCATTTCCTTCTCTGGCATCTGGATCGTGTTGGGGATCAGCTGTTCAGATATGAAACTGGACTCCCCGCAGAAAATCAGATTCCGAGGCAATTTTCGATTGTGCAGAGTAGACAAATCATATGTAAAATAGACAACATCGGATTTTGGCTGCTGCGCTTGTTGCAAATCAGCTATACTTTCCAACGAGTAGACCTGTCGATTATCATAACAATGTTTGTCAAAAGTGTCGTGTTTTTTCTCTAGTTCAGAGACCAAATCCAGAAACATCATGGTTTGTCACCTCATTCACAATACTATGCGATTTCTCCGACAAATGCAAGAGCGAAATGATAATTATGCGCACTGCACAATTTTTGATTTCGCTTTTAGGCCGCGCGCACGTTAACAAGTTAACAATCTCGCTATATACTCAAGTTGTGCACAGGAAAACGACTGTGCCGTGCCAGGGAAACCCGAATGCTATCTTCTTATCTGGTTTCCAACTCGTAAAACTGAAGTGATCAGGAGGTTATGTATGTATGAAATACGAAAAGCTTTTTGAAAAGGGCAAAATCGGAAAACTCACAATTAAAAACCGCATTGTCATGCCCCCCATGGGCACTGGCTTTGCCGCTGCGTCCGGCGAAGCATCTGAAGAAATCACGCGCTATTACGAAGAGCGCGCGAAGGGCGGTGTCGGTCTGATCATCACGGAGGTCTGCCGTGTGGATGAACTGTCCGGCGTTGCACAGCCGTGTCAGCTGCGCGCAACGGATATGGACGTGATCCCCAGTTTTACCCGTATGGTGGATCGTGTTCATGCATATGGCACCAAGATGTTCATGCAGCTGCATCACCCCGGCAATGAGGCTTTCCCAATCACGCTGCACGGCAATCCGGTCATTGGCCCCTCTCCCGTGATGTGCAAGACCGTGGGCGTTGTGCCAAAGGAAATGACGACGGCGGAAGTCGAGGCCATGGTCAAGTGCTTCATCAAGGGCGCCGTCATTGCCAAGACCGCCGGGTTCGACGGCGTGGAAGTCCACGCTGCGCACGGCTATCTGGTCAATCAGTTTATGTCGCCCCACACCAATCACCGCACGGACAAATATGGCGGTGACTTCTTCAACCGCATGCGTTTCGCCACAGAAATTATCGTGGGTATTCGCTTTGCCTGCGGCGCTGACTTCCCGATCTCCGTTCGTATGGACGGAACCGATTTCTGGGATGACGGTATGGACGAAAAGGAATGCCAGCACATCGCGCGGTACCTGGAGAGCATTGGCGTTGCCAGCCTGAATATCTCCTCCGGCAGTTATGAATCCGGCTGGTCCATCATTGAGCCCTATACGTTTAAGGAGGGCTGGAAAAAGCACCTGGCCAAGGGCATCAAGGAGAGTGTGCACATTCCTGTGATCGCCGTCAACACAGTTAAGCATCCCGCTTTCGCAGAGCAATTGCTGGAAGAGGGTGTCTCTGATTTCGTTGGCATCGGTCGTGGAAATCTTTGTGACCCCGAGTTCGCCAACAAGGCAAAGCGCGGCGATGATGCGCGTATTCGCAAATGCATCGGCTGCCTGAACTGCTTTAAGCAGTCTGGCGTCGGGCGCGCAATTGAATGCGCAGTCAATCCGCTGCTGGGACGTGAAACTTATCGCGGCGATGACAAACTGATCAAGGACGGAAATCAGCAGACCGTTGCCGTCATCGGCGCCGGCCCTGCCGGTTTGCAGGCAGCCATCGTTCTGGCCAAGCGCGGATATAAGCCGGTCGTGTTTGAAAAGTCTGACTCTATCGGTGGTTCTATGAAGCTAGCTTCTCAGCCGCCCTGCAAGGAGATGATCGGCGAGTTTATTGACACTCTGAAGCTTGAAGCAGAGGATCTTGGTGTTGAAATCCGCCTGAACACGCCCGGCACTGTAGAGGCAGCCAAAGCGATCGGCGCTGTCGGTGCGATTGTTGCCGCTGGCGGCACAAAGATTTGCCCGCCTGTTCCGGGGATTGAAAAGGCTGTTTCTTACGAGCAGGTTCTTACCAAAGATGTGGAGTTTACCGGTAAGAAGATCGCAGTGATCGGCGGCGGCCTGACCGGTCTGGAAACGGCAGAATATCTGGCGGCGAAGGGCAATGAAGTGACCGTGATCGAGATGGCCCCCGCGGTTGGCACCGCAATGTACCGCAGCGTAACTGCCGCAGTCGTTGGCAACATCGAAAAAGATGGCGGTCACATCATGACCAGCCATATGTTCAAGGGCGTGAAGGACGGCGCTGTTGTTGTGAACAGTCTTGCGAGCGGTTATGACCTGGATGTGCCGGCGGACGCTTGTGTCATTGCAATGGGCGTTCATCCCGATGAGACCATCGCGGACGCCTTTGAGGCTGCATTTGACCGTGTGGCCGTTGTTGGCGATACTGCAGATCCGGGAAATATTGCTGATGCAACCAACTCCGGTTATGCAAAAGCATTCGTATTTTGATTTGCTCAGAAAGGAGTATGCATAATGAAAGAATTTAAGGATAAAGTTCTTGTCGTCACCGGCGGCTCTCGCGGCATCGGAAAAGCGATTGCCGTGGAAGGCGCAAAGCGTGGAATGAAAATCGTTCTGAATGATATCGATGGCGACCAGCTGGCCAAAACCTGCGCAGAAATCAAAGACATGGGCGTGGAATGCATCAGTCAGCACGCGGACATCTCTATCTATGAAAACATCGAGGCTCTGCTGAAACTGGCGATGGACAGCTTCGGACATGTGGATATGCTGGTCAATAATGCCGGCTGTGCGGTTTCCGGTGCTATCTGGAAGCTGCCGAAACAGGATATTGACTGGATCACGGAGCTGAATTTCCTGAGCCACCTGTATGGTATGAAAATTTTCCTGCCGCAGATGATCGCGCAGGGCACCCCCTGTGAAATTGTCAATGTGGAGTCGACCGCCGGTCTGATGACCTCCGGAAAGGCAACCATGTATCATGCAACCAAGGCCGCCGGTGTTGCTGCATCTGAGAGTGTATATATTGCCATGAAGGAGCAAGGATACCCCATCCACATCCACTGTCTGGTGCCCGCTTACGTAAAGACGACCATTCATCTGGCTGATCTGCATCGTCCGGAGCGCTTTGCCATGAACGATGACCCCTACTATACCAGCGACGAGTACAAAGCCGGACAGATCCGCGGTGAGCGGGGCGTCATGAGCGGTATTCCCGATTGGTATGTCGGTGAATGCGTGTTTACGGCCGTGGAAGATGAGAAGTTCTACATCTTCACGCATCCGGAATCTCAGGTAGTTGCGCAGCCGCGCGTGCAGCGTCTGGCATCTGGCATTAATCCGCAAACCTGATACAATATAAATATAGACGTTCCCCGCGCCTGAATCGTGGGAGCGGGGAACATTTGAAAATGCTGATAGGAGGCGTATACAATGTTTACTGCTTACAAAGATGCGCACGTTGTTGTGACTGGCGGCGCAAATGGCATCGGTAAGGCTCTGGCACTTGGCTTTGCAAAACGCGGCGCAAATGTCGCCGTTGTAGATATTCATGGTGATGAGGCAAAAGCTGTTGCAGCCGAAATCACTGCAATGGGATGCAAAAGCATCGCCATTCAGGCGGATGTGAGCGTGTTGGACGAGTGTGCCAAAGTGTATGATACCGTGATGGATGCGTTCGGCCGCTGCGATGTTCTGGTGAATGATGCCGGCGTATCGGCACTGTCCGATGTGGAGCACATTCCGGAAAAGGACTTGCGCTGGGTGTTTGAGACCAACGTTTACTCCCACTGGTTCATGATGCAGAAATTCCTGCCTCAGATGCGTAAGCAGGGCACGCACTGCCAGATCTTGAATGTTTGCTCCATTGCCGGTCTGATTTCTATGAACGGTGCGCCTGCATACTTCAGCTCCAAGCACGCTGCCGTAGCGCTGTCTGAATGCGTGTACAAGCAGCTGAAGGCTGAAAACGCGAATATCGACATCTCTATCTTCTGCCCTGGATATGTCCAAACGGAAATGCACCTGACCGATCGCCATCGTCCTGAGCGCTTCGCTATCCACGATGACGAGCCGTACTATCACACGGAGCAGTACGCCGGCATGGTTGCATTCAACAAAATGCTTCTGGACAGTGGGGCTCCGCTGGATATTGCAGTTGAAACCATCTTTACTGCTCTGGAAAAAGAACAGTTCTACATCCTGGACAGCGCCAAATACGAGCGTCTGCTGTGTGAGCAGGGCGTATTTGAGGCGGAAAAAGTTCGCCCCGTGGACTTCTATACGCTAAATTGACCACCACTTCCCGATTGGAGGAAATGAAAATGGGAGAACAAATCAAAAAGAAATTCTTGCTCTATTTCAGGCTGATGCTCCTCGTCTGGATCGTAATTGCAAACGCAATTCTGCACGTGATCAACTTTCAGTACAGTTGGCTCATTTTCATCAGCAATATCATGCTGTTCACAATGGAAGAAGGAACCGTCAATGATCGGTTTATAACCGTTGAATTGGGCGGACTCGTGGGACTGGTTCTGACAGCGCTCACGCTGCTTGCCGTGACTGCGTTGACCTCCGTTCTTGGCAGCCTGTTTGGCTTCCTGATTCCTCTTGCGATTGTGCTGTTCATTTTGATTGTCCTGCACCCCTATGCGCCGAAGGTTTTGAACAACGTGGGTTTTGCATATCTGACTTGCGCTTGTATCGACACCACTGCCTTCGCGACCCATATCCCCCTGTTTTTCGGAACCTTTATCGTCGGCTCTCTGATTTTTAACGGTGTATGCATTTTGCTGATGAAACCGGCACAGGCACTCGCGGTAAAAACAGTAACAAAAGCCGAGAACGCAGCAACCTGATTCCGGCCCTCCCGGCCACGGCTTTCTAAACAATCCAATTCGCTAATATGGGCGTCCTTTTCGACAGGGCGTCCATGTTTGTGTTTTTAATGGAAAATGCTTGTGCGATTCCAATTTTTGTACGCTCAGTAAGCGACAGACCGTGTAGAAATTGCATCTATTTCTGCTTCCGAAGCCGCACAAAAACGCTAAATGAGATCAGAATCACAAGGGTAACTGCGAATTGTCTTCGGAGACACCCTTGTAAACCTCGCGCCCTTTTTATACGTTATACGATTATGCTTTTCAACGAATTTTGGCTGACGAGCGCAGCGAGCAGGCAAAATTCAAGCGAGCAGAACGGGCGCAGCACGTACTGCGCTGCAAGTTTGGCGCCGACACGAAGTGTTGGCTGCCGTTGGGGGCAAATTTTTGCGGTATAAAAGGAAACGCGAGAAACTTTCCCCGCCTTTCACGTTTTGTCTGTCCCGATCCTTGTGATGATCTGTTTGCCGTAGTTTGGGCTCGTTGTGTTGCCAGAGGCTTTTCTGATCGCATAGCCATAGGGCCGCATGAAATGATTGAAGCTGCGGAAGGGCTGACCAATGACGGTTTCGAGATATGCCTTGATTTCCTGCACAGCGCTCTTTTCGAGCGGCACGTTCAGAACGTCCTGCGCATGGAAATACGCGTCGATTCTTTGCTGCTTCTTGTTGGCAAAGGCAATATCCGCTTGAGGGAACCACTTTCCAACGAGGGACAACAGGCTGCCTTCTTCTTTTGCGCGCACAAACGCCGCGTTTTGCTCAGCATAGTATCTCCGGCTGCTGTGCCTGTCCGAATAGAGGCAAAACGTATCGGCAAAATAGTCGTAGCAGAAATGTGGGAATTTCTTTTGGATGTACGCGATATAGCTCCTGATTTCTTCGTGCTCCTGTACAGACCACGGAGCCCCCTCTGCGATACCTGCGTCTTCTTTCTTCTGCGCAAGGAGTGCGTTCAGGCTTGCTTTCAAATCTGCGCGGCCGGAGAGTTCGTATTCAAACGGACTCTCCGGCGCGCTGTTTTGGACAGCATCCGTCACGATATACAGCTGATCCAGTCCCGCTCTCACACGTCCCGCCATCTGTATCGCGTCGATCTGCGAATGCGTCTCGATGTACATCGTCTTGATATCCGCGTTTTTTATGTTGATGCCCTCTTTGTTTTTGCTCGTCGTGAGAAAAAGCCGGATATCATCCGGCAGCTTTTGATTCTCGGCAATGTATGCCTGAATTTCGTCGCGTTTTTCAAGGATTTCGCGGGTCTCCTTTTCCTGCTTGTCCAGCTCATCATCAGAGGAAAAGGACACGGCTGCCTCGTTCCTGTATTCTTGGAGCGCATTTCGGTAGAGGTTTAAGACGGTACTGACCCTGTTTGCAAAGTAGATGACTTTTTCGCCTGCGGCCAGACGCTGCTTCATGTCCTCCGTGACTTCGGCTTTATCTGCAAGCAGGACGTGTTTGGGCTCAACGCGCACACATCTATCCATGAGGTCAATCGCGTGGCCGTTTTTCGGCAGCCGAAAGTCTTCCAGTATTTGCGGCGAGCCTGTCATGACAATGACTTTGCAGTTCGTTTTTCCGGCAGCGTTCATTTTGAGCGTTTGGTTTATCAGCGAATGGACGTAATAAGGTGCCGTTTGATAGGATGCATCGGCCACGACGGCGTGCGCTTCATCTACGACGATGATATCAAACCGGTTCCAGAGAAAGTCTTCCGCTTTGTCGGCTCTGTAGTGCTTTTCCAAATATCGCTCGATGGCTGCGTTCGTGCAGGCGATGCTTCGCTGGTAAATGGGTATCGTGCCCCAGATACCGTTACAGGACAGTTCACGCTTCGACGCAAAATAGCTGTCCAAATCCTCGACGTAATCAAGGCTTTCATATTCCAACACCTGCGTCCCATATGCAACGTCCTCCGCATTTTTCAGCTCGTCAACTTTGGCTCTGCGCGAGGTGATGCACAGGACGCGTTTGGGCTCAAGCGTTTCCATGCGCCCATCCGGCTGGCTTTCTTCATAGCCTTTGGCGAGCGCGTCAACAAACGTGTTTTTTCCGCTGCCAACGCCGGAATAGATTTGAATGAACGGATACGGCGCGATATCCGTCGTGTAACGGATGCAGTCTGAAAGGTATTTTTTCTCCATGGAATTCCTCCTTGCGTTTTTCTATATGATACCACAAAATCAAAGAAATGTCAAATTGTGGAGTTTAAATGCGCGGAGCATGTGTTTATGCGAGCGGCTGAAAAATTGGGTAAAAAAAGAGGGCTGCGGCACGAAGCTGCAGTCCTCTCTCCATCTTGAATTATTTGCTGCCCGGCTTAAATCGGTAGCCGCACTTTTGGCATACATTCCTCGGGCTTCCGCTGCCGTAGATACCCCACATCAATGAATATCCTCGGTTGACTGTTGCAATAGAGGTCGAGCCGCACTTGGGGCAGCTGACAGGCTCGTTCGCTCGGCGGCGTTTTTTCTCCTCGTCTGCTGCCGCTCGCTCTGCTTTCCACCGTTCGACGGCTTCTTTCTGTGCAGATCGTTTTGCTACTACAGCTTTGTATGCCTCAAAGTCCGTTTCTGCCAGCTGACGATCCTTTTTCCCGCTCCTATAAAGTGATAAGCTGCCCACACCTAAAACAATAAAAACAAGCCCTATAATGACGCAGAAGAACGATGCGAACAGACCAACAACAAAACAGAAGAGCCCAAAAGAAGTACACCCGATTCCCCAAAGCAGATTGCGCTTTATGTCCTTTTCCGTTGGTATTGGCACATCTGTTTTTTCTGCTCCATCCGACACGCCCACTTTTGCCTCGATGCGCACCGCTTGCTGCCCTTTTCCGCCTACTCCATCTATTGTGGCATCGCCGATCTTGAAGGAATCAGCATCCGCCGCTGAAACAGTATCGTCTTTCTCTCGATCCACTGTCAGCTGCCATCCATTCAAGTGCGCGAATTTATGTGCCTGTTCGAGGTTGATGCCGTGGAAGTATGCGGCCTCTTCTTCCCGCAGGCTGCGTGGTGCATGCACGGTTACGGCGAGTTTCCCGCTCGGATGCTCAACGAATGTCTTTGTGGATTCCATTGCTCGGCTCCTTTCATTTACCATTCGCCAACATTATAGCCTCTTTAACGACTATAGTCAACATCGCGGCTACTTTATAAGATAACAGCAGAGCTTTTGGAGGAATTCGCATGATAAGTTATGCTGCTTTTTGGAATACGCTGAGGCAATCAAATGAGTCAACATATACGTTGATCAAAAACCATCACATTTCCAGCTCGACGATTGATAAGCTGCGTAAAAATAAGCCCCTGAACACGACGACCATCAATGATCTGTGCCGGATATTGCACTGTCATGTTGCGGATGTGATGGAATATGTGCCATCCGACGATGACCAGGTGCTATAGCTCGCTGCGCAAGAGAAAAACGGGAGGGATAGATAATGGGCGGTTACATGCAGCAGCTAATAGAAGCTGTTAATGCATCTAATGCAACGACATTTTTGGATTGGGCACCGATTATCCTGTCGGTGATTTCAGTTTTGATCGCTGTTTATATTCCGGTTAAGTTGGCGAGAAAAGAGAATCAGATTGCAATATTCGAGAAGCTGTACGCTGCGTATTCTCAACTGCTTGCCGTACGGGCGTTTGCGGATTGTATTAAGGCATATAAATTTACCGGGGGAAAGCAAAGTGCTCAAGAGACGCGAGAACTGTATTGCGTACACTTTGAAACAAGTTTCGGCTATCGGCCGGTTTTATCAGAAGCAAGGGAGAGCGTCGGGAGAGCACTTGCTGCGCTGAGAAAAAATGAGTTGCAAGCAAATATGACGTCCTTGCTCATATCAGGAACAGATGAAGCAAAAAACGAATGCGAAAGCAAAATCACTGCCATTTATGAGTCGTTATTCTCACTAACTATGGAGGTTATATTATTTTTCCCAGATAAAGCGGTGGAAACAAATGAAGCAGTTATAGAGTTTGTTAAACATGTCGACACATTTTTTGATGCCTATTGCGACGTAATAGAAAGCGCTCTGTTGTGCGGGAATTTGCGGAAGAATCGCAAAGCGAAGAAAAAATAAATACGCAGTTGGTATCCTTTACCCAATCGACATGAGAACAAAAACCCCTGCTATCGAATCCTCTCGATAGCAGGGATTCTGTTATAGCCCGAACGCCGTGCCGAGCTTATCTGCTGCGGTTTTCATTTGCTGCAAGTCGGCCTTGACATAGAAGTTTAAGGTCGTGCTGGCGTTGGCGTGCCCGAGGATGGCCTGAACGCTTTTCACATCCGCACCGTTATTGAGCAGCAGCGTTGCGCAGCTGTGCCGAAGATCGTGCGGGGACATGTCCGGCAGGCCGCTTCTGCACATAAAGCGCTTGACTTTGCGCGTAACGGCATTCGGGTCGCGGGGGTGAAAAAGGTCAGTGCTGCTCGGAAACAGGAACACTTCATCAAGGTTGATTCCCGGATGTGCGCTGCACTGTTGGTTCCGATAGGACTGCAGCAGAGACAATGTGGCCCCCAGCAGGGGAACCGTGCGAATACCGGCGGCTGTTTTTGGGGAACTGACGATGGTTCCGCTTTTGACTGTATAGGTCACATTGCGTGCAATGTTGAGCGTGGCGGCGCGGGCGTCAATATCCTTCCACTTCAGTCCCAAACATTCGCCGCGGCGGATGCCGGTTGTGATCAGCAGGTGCAGCATACACTGAAAATCCAGCGGACAGTCATGCAGACATTGAAAGAAACGCTGAGCCTGCGCTTGCGTGAGTGCGTCCACCGGCCGCTTTTCTTTCTTCGGCGCATTCACTTTGCGCATCGGATTTTTCGAAATGAGCTCCTGCTGTTCGGCGTAACCGAAAATCAGATGCAATGTGCTGTATTGATGTGAAAGTGTTTTAGCCGTGAGCGGCTTTCCGGACTTGCCTGTGTATTCTGTGCGCAGATAGATGAGGTACTTCTGGATGTCGATAGGTCTTATGTCTTGCAGGAACCAGCCGTCAAAGTACTTGCAGATCAGTTTGGTCATGCTTTTGTAAAAGTCCTCGGTTTTGGGCTTCTTGCTGCCGTTGCATACCTGAATGGGGAGCCATGTGTCAGTGATAAATGCGCAGAAGTCGGTCTTTTCTGCGCAGCGAGCGGCTGCGCTGTCAGGCATCTGTGCACTGTTTATGCCGTGCTTACGGATGGCTTGTTCCCATAGGGCTGCTTCCAGTTGCGCGTATTTTCGGGCCTTCGCCGGAGCGTATTCACGTGGCGGCGTCCATGTGCGGTAATAGCGAATCTGCTTACCGGCGGCATCTCTGCCGACGCAGGCCGTAAATTTGTACGAAACCAGCTTGCCGTTTTTCCTGTTTTCCTGAATGGTGGCCATAGATAACATCCTTTCCTGCGGATGTATCTTGCTTTTGGGTGTGTTTTTTTCGGATTTGTGCGCTTTTTGTGCGCTTTTTTGCGGCAGCTAATCTGTCAGCGATACAAAAGAAAAAACAAAAAAGTCTTGCAATCCCAAGGATTACAAGACTTTTTCATGGCACGCCGTGAGGGATTCGAACCCCCGGCCTTCTGGTCCGTAGCCAGACGCTCTATCCAGCTGAGCTAACGGCGCTTAGTGCGCTCCTAACGCGCCTAAGTATAGTAGCATAGCCCGGCCGGAATTGCAAGCCCTTTTTCAAAAAAGTTTTCCTTTTTTGCGTTTTTACCAGCCCATCGTATCGCGGATGGTGTCCGTCACATCGCTGACCGTGCGCACCGCGTCCGCCACGATGTTGTTCGTGCGCTTTTTCTGCGGGTGCATCATCCAGCCCGCCGCCGTGCCGACCGCCATGCCGACACCCATGCCGATGCTCATGCCCTTGGCAAACTGCATTGCGTTCATTTTGCTGTCTCCTTTCACGTTTCTGCCTCCCTTCGCAGCTGCACTGCTGCGCGGATAGTATGTGCGCGGGCGCGCGGGAGTATGAAATCTGTGCCGCGCCAGTTTCTGGATTGATTCCCCGCCGCCGTCGGTGGTATACTATTTTTATTACCTTATCAAATTTTCTTCCGATCGTATGGGAGGGACTGTTATGATCTTGCGCATTCTGGCCGTGGGCGACGTTGTGGGCGCGCCCGGCCTGACGTTCCTGACTGAGCGCCTGCGCGCGTTTCAGGAGCAGGAACACATTGATTTCACCGTCGTCAACGGCGAAAACGCCAACGTCGTCGGCGTGACGCCGAAGCAGGCCGACGCGATCTTCGCCGCCGGGGCCGACGTCATCACGCTCGGCAACCACACGTGGACGCGCTACGAGCTGCAGCCGTATCTCGAGCAGAAAAAGCGCATCCTGCGCCCGGCCAACTTCGCGCCGCAGTGCCCGGGGCGCGGCTGGGGCGAATATTCCGTGCGCGGCGGGCCGATCTGCGTCATCAACCTCATGGGGCGCTTCACGCTCGACGCGAACACGGATAATCCCTTCCTCGTCGCGGACGACATCCTCGACCAGACGCAGGCGAAGATCATCCTCGTGGACATGCACGCCGAGGCCACGAGCGAAAAGCGCGCCATGGGCTTTTATCTTGACGGGCGTGTGACGGCCGTCTGGGGCACGCACACGCACGTGCAGACGTCTGACGCCGAGGTGCTGCCCGAGGGCACGGGCTACCTGACCGACCTCGGCATGACGGGCCCGGCCAACGCCGTGCTCGGCATCGCGCCGGAGCAGTCGATCGGCAAGTTCCTCGGCGACCCGCCGCGGCGCTATGAGGCCGCCATGGGCGCGGCCAAGCTCGAGGGTGCGATCTTCGAGGTCGACAGCGACACCGGCCGCTGCCGCGACGTGCAGCTGGTGCGCCTGAGATGAGCGTGCGCATCCTGCACGCGGCGGATCTGCATCTCGACTCGCCGTTTGAGGCGCTCACGCTCGCGCAGGCGGCGCAGCGCCGCCGGGAGCAGCGCAGCCTGCTGCGCGCTCTGCCGGAGCTGGCGCAGGCGCACGGGGCGCAGATCATCCTGCTCGCGGGCGACCTGCTCGACAGCGCAAGCCCCTATCCCGAGACGGCCAAGGCGCTCGCCGAGACGTTTGCCGGCTGCGCTTCGGAGGTGTTTCTCGCGCCCGGCAACCACGACTATTACAGCGCGGGCGCGCCGTATGCGCGCCTGACGTTCCCGGAAAACGTACATATCTTCCGCTCGCCGCGCATCGAGGCGGTCACGCTGCCGGAGCTGGGCGTGCGCGTCTGGGGCGCGGCGTTCACCGACAGCCGCTGCCCCGGTCTGCTGCGGGGCTTTTCCGTGCCGAAGCAGGCGGGGCTGCTCGACGTGCTCTGCCTGCACGGCGAGGTGGGCAATCCCGCGTCCGCCTACAACCCCGTGTCGGCTGCGGAGCTGGCCGCCAGCGGGCTGGACTACGCCGCCTTCGGCCACGTGCACCGCTTCGGCGGCGTGCAGCGCGCCGGGGGCACGGTGTACGCCTGGCCGGGCTGCATGGAGGGCCGCGGCTTTGACGAAACGGGGGAAAAGGGTGTGCTGCTCGTGGACGTCGCTGCGGGCGACGTGCAGGCGCGATTCCTACCCGTGCCCGGGCGGCGGTATGAGATCCTGCGCGTGGACGTCACGGACACGGACCCCGTGCAGGCGGCGCTCGCCGCGCTGCCGGAGGGGGCTGCGCGCAATATTTACCGCATCGTGCTCACGGGCGAGACTGACCGCGCGCCGAACCCCGCCGCGCTGCGCGCGGCGCTCGAGGGGCGGGTGTTTGCGCTGCAGCTGCGCGATGAGACGCGCGCGCGCCGGGATCTCTGGGCGCGGGCGGGCGAGGGCACGCTGCGCGGGCAGTTTCTGGCCCAACTGAAGCAACAATACGACGCCGCGGACTCTGACCGCGCGCGTGAGACCATTGTCATGGCCGCGCGCTGGGGGCTTGCGGCACTGGACCACGACGAGGAGGTGGTGACGCTGTGATCATCCGGCATATGCAGGGCACGTTCGGCACGCTCGACGGCGAGCAGCTGCGGCTCGACACGGGTCTGAATATCATCTACGCGCCGAATGAGAGCGGCAAGAGCACGTGGTGCGCGTTTCTGCGCGCCATGCTCTACGGGATTGACACGTCCCAGCGCGCGCGCGCCGGGTTCGTGCCCGACAAGCAGAAATACGCGCCCTGGAGCGGCAAGCCCATGGCGGGCGAGCTGGAGCTCGAACAGGGCGGAAAATGCATCACGATCCGCCGCTGGACGGAGACGCCGGGCGCGCCGCTGCGCGGCTTTTCGGCGGTGTACACCGGCACGGACATCCCGGTGCCGGGGCTGACGGCGACGGACGCGGGCGAGCAGCTCACGGGCGTGTCGGCCGAGGTGTTCGCGCGCAGCGCGTTCATCGGGCAGGGCGGCCTCGTCGTGACGGGTACGCCGGAGCTGGAAAAGCGCATCTCCGCCATCGTGACCTCCGGCGAGGAGGCGAACTCCTACACCGAGGCCGACGCGCAGCTGCGCGCATGGCTGCGCCGCCGGCGCAGCGGCCGGCACGGCGCGCTGCCGGAGCTGGAGGGCCGCATCACGGAGGTAGAAGAGCAGCTGCACCGGCTCGAGCGCAACGCGCAGGAGCAGGCGGCCTGCGCCGCCGAGCTCCGGCAGACGGACGCGGAGCTGCAGACCGTGACCGAGCAGATGAACGCCGCCCGGCAGCGGCAGCGCCGCGCGGCGCTGAGCAGCATGGGCGAGGAAAAATCGAACCTGCGCACGCTCGAGCAGACGCTCGAACAGGCGCGGCGGGACGCCGCGGCCAGGCGCACCGCGCTCGAGCAGACGCATTTCGGCGTGCAGACGCCGGACGAGGCGGGCGAGACCGCCGAGCGCGACGCGCAGCGGGCGGAGGCCCTTGCTGACACGGCAGCCCACGGCGGCAAGCCGTACTTCTGGATCGCGGCGCTCGTGCTCTCGGCGCTGTGCGCGGTGCTGGGTTATCTTGTGGCGCAGCCGCTGTATTATGCGGCCATCGCGCTCGCGGTACTGGCCGTCGTGCTGCTGGTCGCTGCCAATAACGGCAAGAAGCGCGCGCAGCAGGCCGCCGCCGCGCTCGGGGAGCTCCTGCGCAGCTACGGCGCGCAGGACGCGGACGGCATCTACTATCAGGCGGAGGTGCACCGGGCTGCCTACCGCGCGTGCGCGGCCGCCATGCAGGCGGAGCAGAAAGCCGCCGCCGCGCTCGAGGATGCGCGCGAGCACCAGTGCGAGACGCACGAGCGGCTGCTGCAGAGTCTGGACTTTGAGAGCGGCACGGGCGAGGCCGCCGCGCTCTATCAGCGCAGGAGCGCGCTCGAGAGCGTGTGCACGCGCCTGCGCACGCAGCAGGCGCAGCTCACGGGCGCGGCCCTCGCCATCGGCGACCCGATGGCGCTGAAAAGCGAACACGCGCAGCTGCTCGAACAGCGCGACGCGCTCGAGCGGCAGTATGCGGCCATCGCGCTTGCGATCGAGACGCTCGGCCGTGCGGACGCGGAGCTGCAGAGCCGCTTTTCCCCGCAGCTGGCGCAGAAGGCGGCGGATTACATGGACTACCTCACCGACGGACGCTATGACGAGCTCGTGCTCGCGCGCGACCTGTCGGCCAAGGCGCGCAGCACCGACAACCCGACACCGCGCGACACGGCCTATCTCTCGGCCGGGACGGCGGATCTGCTGTACCTGTCCGTGCGCCTGGCGCTGTGTGAGCTGACGTGCCCGGCGGACGATCCGTGCCCGCTCGTGCTCGATGACACGCTCGTGAATTTCGACGATGCGCGCGCCGGGCGCGCCATGGCGCTCTTCCGGGAGATCGCGCAGCACCGGCAGGTCATTTTGTTCACCTGCCACGAGCGCGACTGCCCCGCGCAGGCGTAAAACACGCGAAAACAGCAGGACCGGACACGGGACATTCCGTGTCCGGTTTTTGTCGTTGACAGGCGGTGCAAATCGCGTTATACTGACGGCGTTTTGCGTTCCCGGCAAAAACTTTATGGAGAGGGGATCCCAATGGAAAAGCTCTTTCACCTGAAAGAAAACAACACCACCGTACGCACCGAGATCGTCGCCGGCCTGACGACGTTCATGACCATGGCGTACATCATCGCGCTCAACCCGAACCTGCTGACCGGCTTCGGCGCCCAGGGCGGCTCGCAGCTGTGGAACGGCGTGTTCCTTGCCACCTGCATCGCCTCCGCCGTCGGCACACTCGTCATGGCGTTCGCGGCCAACAAGCCCTTTGCCATGGCGCCCGGCATGGGCCTCAACAGCTTTTTCGCCGTCGTCGTGGCCAACATCGTCACCCTGACCGGCATGAGCTACCTGCAGTCGTTCCAGACGGCGCTGTGCGTCATCCTCATCGAGGGCATCGTGTTCATCATTCTCTCGGTGCTCAAGGTGCGCGAGAAGATCGTCGAGGCCATTCCGCTTGGCATCCGGCTCGGCATCGCGCCGGCCATCGGCCTCATGCTGCTCAACATCGGCATCGGCTCCAACGCCGGTGTGTACTCGAGCGAAGGCGGCCCGTTTTACGTCATGCGCGATTTCTTCGGCGCGCTCACGCCCAGCCTTGCCAAGGCCAACATGGGCGACGGCTACCCGCAGATGGTGCTCACGGTCGTGACCATGTTCGTGGGCCTGTTCCTGATCGTGCTGTTCGCGCACAAGAAGATCAAGGGCTCCGTGCTGCTGGGCATGCTCTGCGCGTCCGGCATCTACTGGGCGGGCGAGGCCATCTTCCTGCACACGAACCCGTTTGCGCCGCTCAAGGGCGCGTCGTTCGTGCCTGCGTTCGGCGACATGGCCGAGACGACCCTGTTCAAGTTCGACTTTGCCGCCCTCGGCGAGATCGGCTGGTTCACGGTCGTGACGCTCGTCATCACGTTCTGCATCATTGATATGTTCGACACCATCGGCACGCTCGTCGGCACGGCGAGCCGCGCCGGCATGGTCGACAAGGACGGCAACATGCCGCGCATGCGCGAGGCGCTGCTGGCCGACGCCGTCGGCACCGTCGCGGGCGCGTGCACCGGCACGTCCACCGTCACGACGTTCGTCGAGTCTGCCTCCGGCGTCGAGGCCGGCGGCCGCACGGGCCTGACCGCTCTGACGACCGGCGTGCTCTTCCTTGCGAGCATGTTCCTTGCGCCCATCGCCGCCATCATCCCCGCCGCTGCGACGAGCTCCGCGCTCATCTACGTCGGCCTGCTCATGCTCGGCGGTCTCAAGAAGATCGACTTTGACGATATCTATCAGAGCCTGCCGGTAGCCATCATGCTCATCTCCATGCCGATCTCCGGCTCGATCGGCCACGGCATCGGCCTGGGCCTGATCAGCTACTCCGTGCTCAAGCTCTGCACGGGCAAGGGCAAGGACGTCTCGGTGCTGACGTATGTCATCTCGCTGATCTTCCTCGTGAAGTTCTTCCTCATCGCCTGAGGAAAAATATCCGTCCGCACGGCCGGGCGCGTCTGAATGGACGCGCCCGGTTTTTTGCGCCCTGCGCGCTGCCTTACGAAGATGTAAGCCAACTGTAAGCCAAAACGATGGCGATGTGATGCCGTCCGGGGCTATACTGATGCCAGAAACCGGGGCGGGAGCGCCCCGATGGGAGGCAAGGATCATGACAAATCTTCTGGGCAGTATCCGGCTGGCGGCTTATGCGTTTCCGCTCATCGCGGCGCTGGTGGCCGTGCCGTTTTTTGACCGGCAGGTGCGTGTGTGCTGCTTCAACTGGGTGCGCACCGTGTTCGGCGGTCTGTTTTTGTTTTACGTGCTGTGCGTGCTGGCGCTCGTGTTCTTCCCACTGCCGGATGCGGCGCAGGCGGCGCGGCTGAGCGGGCATGAGATCCAGCTCGTGCCGTTTCAGTTCGTGGCCGATTTCCTGCGCGAGACGCCGCTCGTGCTCTCCGATGCGCGCACGTATCTGCCGGCGCTTTTTGACCGCACGGTGCTGCAGGTCGTGTGCAACATTTTGATGCTGCTGCCGTTTGGTATGTACCTGCGCTATGTCTGCGGGCTGGATCTCGGCAAGGTCGCGCTCGTGTCGCTCGCGTTTTCGGCGTTCATTGAGCTGGGGCAGCTCACGGGGCTGTTTTTCATGTTCCGCGGCTCGTACCGCCTGTGCGACGTGGACGACCTGATGCTCAACACGCTCGGCGGCCTGCTCGGCGGCGAGCTGGTGCACGCGCTGGAAGCGTATCTGCCGCCGCTCGATGCGTTCGACCGCTTCCCGGGCAGCAGCGCGCTGGCGATGCAGAGACTTGGATAAACATATTCATGAGAACCCAGCGAAGCGGTTCTCGTTGGAGAAAAAAACAGCATGGCGTCGGCCATGCCGTTTTTTTGCTGCCGGGGCATTATGCCTCCTCCGTGTCGCCGTCGATCTCGTCGCGGCCGCGGAAGAGCAGGGAAATGCACCAGATCGCGGCCAGACCCACGAGCGTGTAGATCACGCGGGCGACCACGGAGGCCTGCCCGCCGCAGATCCACGCCACGAGATCGAACCGGAACAGACCGATGCTGCCCCAGTTGAGCCCGCCGATGATCGCAAGGATCAGCGCGATGCGGTCGATCACCTGCATATGCTTCCATCTCCTTTGCTGTGTACTCCCGGTCAGTATGCCCCGGCGCGCGAAAAAAGATTCTGCCGCCGACAAAACAAGTGTCCGACCGACACCGTTCGCTCTTTACATTTTGCGCGCCCGGCGCTACAATACCATTACAGCTTATCCAATTGACTTCCGCAGTTTGGAAGCCACGGCTCATATCTTTATCCCACGACCCTGTTTTTGGCGGACTGTTTTCAGTCCGCCCTCTTTTTTTCTGCGCGCGCCCGATTTCGCCGCGTTTTGCGCAATATGTGGATTATTTTTGTGTTGTAAAACACAAGATATGGAGGGTGTGCTATGCAGTTTTCCAACCATCGCAGCCGCGCGGCCCGCGGCAGCATCGTGTATCTGGCGGTGGACGCGATCGCGCCGAGCGCGGTCCAGCCGCGGCAGAATTTTTCACCGGCGCAGCTCGAGGAGCTCTCGCGCAGCATCGCCGAGTACGGCGTGCTCAGCCCGCTGACCGTGCGGCCGCGGCAGGGCGGGTATGAGCTCGTGGCCGGGGAGCGCCGCCTGCGCGCCGCGCGCATGGCGGGGCTCCATGAGGTGCCGTGCATCATCATGGAGCTGGATCTCGAGGAGGCGAGCTTCATCGCGCTGGTGGAAAATCTCCAGCGCAACGACCTGGACTTTCTCGAGGAGGCGCGCGGCATCGCGCAGCTCATCCGGCTCTTTGGCCTGAGCCAGGAGGAGTGCGCGCGGCGGCTGGGCAAGTCGCAGTCGGCCGTGGCGAACAAGCTCCGCCTGCTGCGCCTGCCGGAGGATGTGCTCAACGCCATGCGCAACGCCGGACTCACCGAGCGGCACGGCCGCGCGCTGCTGCGCCTTGAGACGCCGGCCGAGCAGCGCGAGGCGCTGGCCTATATCCTCAGCCGCGACCTGAACGTCGCCGCGACGGACGCCTACATCGAGCGCCTGCTCGAGGCCAAGACCGCGCCCGAGAGCGAGCAGCAGAAGACCTTCATCCTCAAGGACGTGCGCGTGTTTCTCAACACGATCTCGCACAGCCTCGACCTCATGAAGCAGGGCGGCATCGACGCCGGCATGCACCGGCAGGAGACGGACGAGGCGCTCATCCTGACGATCAACATCCCCAAGGCGCGGCGCAGAGAGCCGGCGCCGAAACAGGGCGAGCCCGTGCCGGTCGGGTAAAAAAATCGCGCGCAGCGCTTGACAGCGGCGCGGCGGCTTCCTATACTCTTACATAAAGAAGGGGCCGCCCGGCAGGGCGGACAAAGGAGGTCACTGCATGAAAACGCTGATCCTGTTCGCCTCGCGCTACGGCGCGACGGAGGAGATCGCCTATATGCTCAAGAGCGCCATCGGCGGCGATGTGACGCTGTGTAACATCCGCGACCGCAGCATCTCGCTCGAGGACTATGACACGGTCATCATCGGCAGCTGCGTGTATATGTTCAAGCTCGACAAGCGCATCAAGCACTTTTTGCGCCGCAACGAGAAGGCGCTGCTGCAAAAGAAGCTCGGCCTGTATCTGTGCTGCTATACCACGCCCGGCACGGAGGGGTATCTGGAGCACTTCTTCTCGCCGGAGCTGCTTGCGCACGCGGCCGCGAAGGACATCCTTGGCGGCAAGATGCAGTACGAGAAGATGAGCTATGCCTACAAGCAGCTCTTCGGCGCGCTGATGACATCGCCGCAGTACCGCGCGCAGTATGCCGAGCCGAAACTCGACATCGCGCGCATCGACGCCTTCGCCGCCGCCATGCGCGGCTGAGCGGCCGGCAGAAAAAATCACCCGCATCCGGGTCGGATGCGGGTGATTTGAGACTGTCGGAAAACCCGGACGGTTTTCCGACAGAGGGCTTGCAGTCTGCTGCGCGCAGAATTTGTGTGCCGATGGCGCACAAATTCCACACTTGCAGCCTGAGAAGTATTTTCTCTCACGCACATGTCGCGAGAGAAAATGATTGCAATGCTTTGCCGCCTGCGGGCGGCAAACTCTGCGAGGCTTTTTTGACATGCTGAACATCCCCGCCGGGCGGCGGGGATGTCTGCTTATTTTTTATTTTTGAGGTCTCAGTACGTGGTCACGCCGGTGAAGGCGAGCTCGGCGTTGCCGGTCAGACGCACGCCGTCGTCGTCATAGGTGACGATCAGGTCGCCGCCGCTGACCTTGACGGTGATGGGTTCGCCCTTCGGGCACAGGCCGTTTTCCGTGGCGGCCACCACGGCCGCGCACGCGCCGGTGCCGCAGGCGCGGGTCTCGCCGTTGCCGCGCTCCCAGACGCGCATCTTGATCGTCGTGCGGTTGACGACGCGGATGAACTCCGTGTTCGTGCGCGCGGGGAAGATGTCCGCGTGCTCAAACTGCGGACCGAGGTGCGCGACGTCCACCTCATCCACGCGGTCGGCAAAGACGACGCAGTGGGGGTTGCCCATCGAGAGGCACGTGATGCGGTACTCCCCGCCGGCGATCGTCACCGGCCGGTCGATCACGCGCTCGCCCTCGAGCGTCACGGGCACATTGGCGGGCTCAAACGCGGGCTTGCCCATGTCGACCGTCACGAGGCCGACCGTGCCGAAGCGCGTGTACAGATGCAGCCGGTGCACGGTGCCGCCGGCCTCGATCGTGAGATCGTCGCGCGGCACGATGCCGTTGTCGTACAGGTACTTGGCCACGCAGCGGATGGCGTTGCCGCCCATGCCGCCGGCGCTGCCGTCGCGGTTGAAGACGCGCATTTTCGCGTCGGCCACGTCACTGTGCTCGATGAGCACGATGCCGTAGCCGCCGATGCCGCGGTGGCGCGAGCAGAGCGGGATGCACAGCGACTCGGGGCAGGTGATGTGTCCGTCAAAGTTCTCGACGTAGATATAGTCGTCGCCAGTGGCCTGCATTTTCGCAAACTTCAGGCTCTGGCGCTCGGTGCGCATGTGGTTGATGTCCACGAGCTCGGTGTTGCGCTCGTTGTAGCGGCTGGCGATGATGTCCGCCAGGGCGTTGGCCGTGTCGAGCGAGGTGAAGCACGGGATGCCGAGCTGCAGCGCGCGGCGGTGCAGGGCGATGTAATCGTCCATGGTCGCGTCCTTGAGCGCGCCGGTGTAGACGATGTAGTCGATGCAGCCGCTCTCGAGCAGGGCGAAGGCGTGGTCGCTCTCGCGGATGCCGTCGACGGTCACGACGTCGATGCCGAGGCGCGCGATGGCGGCGGCGGTCTCCTCGGTCGCGTAGAGGGCGAAGTGCAGGTCGTCGAGCTTCTTGGCCAGCGACACGATCTCGCCGAGGTCGTGCGTGTCCACGCTCACGAACACGCCGTGGCGGCCGTCCGGGTGCTGGCCGACGACCATGCCGGCCGAGGTCAGGCCCTTGAACAGCGCCTCCTGCATCGTCTTGCCGAGGCCGAGCACCTCGCCCGTGGACTTCATCTCCGGGCCGAGGTAGGCGTTGACGTCGCCGAGCTTTTCAAACGAGAACACCGGCACCTTGACCGCGTAATACGGCGGGATGGGGTGCAGGCCGGTGCCGTAGCCGAGGCCAGCCAGCGGCGCGCCGAGCATGACGCGCGATGCCACGTCCACCATCGGCACGCCCGTGACCTTGCTGATGTACGGCACGGTGCGCGAGGCGCGGGGGTTGACCTCGATGACGTAGAGCTCGTTTTCCCAGATGAGGTACTGGATGTTCACAAGCCCCTTCGTGCCGAGCGCGAGGGCGAGCTTGCGCGAGCTGTCGACGATCTTGTCCGTCATCATGTCGTTGAGGTTGTACGGCGGGTAGACGGCGATGGAGTCGCCGCTGTGCACGCCGGCGCGCTCGATGTGCTCCATGATGCCGGGAATGAGCACGTCCGTGCCGTCGGAGATGACGTCCACCTCCAGCTCCGTGCCCATCATGTACTTGTCCACGAGCACGGGGTTGTCGATGCCCTGCGCGAGGATACGCTGCATGTACGTCGTGACCTCGGCGTCGTCGTGGACGATCTTCATGTTCTGGCCGCCGATGACGTACGACGGGCGCAGCAGCACGGGGTAGCCGAGCGCCTGCGCGGCGTGCAGGGCCTCGGGCAGCGTCTGCACGCCCATGCCCTTCGGGCGCGAGATGTGGAAGCGCTCGAGCAGCTCGTCAAACCGCTCGCGGTCCTCGGCGATGTCGATGCCCTCGGCCGACGTGCCGAGGATGCGGATGCCGTGGCGGTCGAGCGTCTGCGTGAGCGCGATGGCGGTCTGGCCGCCGAAGGCTACTACGACGCCGACGGGCTGCTCCACGTCGATGATCTGCAGCACGTCCTCGGCCGTGAGCGGCTCGAAATACAGCCGGTCGGCGGTGTCGTAGTCCGTGGAGACGGTCTCGGGGTTGTTGTTGACGATGACGACGTCATAGCCCATGGCCTTGAGCGTCCACACGCAGTGGACGGACGAATAGTCAAACTCGATGCCCTGGCCGATACGGATCGGCCCGGAGCCGAGCACCATGACGACGGGCTTGCCGCTGCGCGGGAAGGTGCGCGCCTCGCAGCGCGCGTCCGCGCTGGCGTAGAAATACGGCGTCTGCGCGTCAAATTCGGCGGCGCAGGTGTCGACCATCTTGTAGCCCGCACGGAAGGGGGGCAGCGTCTCGCTGCCGGACAGGCGGCGCAGCGCCGCGTCCGGATAGCCGAGGTACTTGCCGCGCTGATAAAGCTCCGGTGTCAGGCCGTTTTGAATGCTCGCCTCGTAGTCCACGAGGTTTTGCAGCCGGGACAAAAACCAGCGGTCGATGCGGGTGATGTCGTGGATCTCGTCGATGGACACGCCGCTGCACAGCGCCTCAAAGACGGTGAACAGACGGTGATCGTCGCAGTCGGCGAGCCGGTCGCGCACCGGGCGGTCAGACAGCGGTTTGGCGTGCAGCGTGTCGAGATGGATCTCGGCGCCGCGCACGGCCTTGAGCAGCGCACTCTCAAAGTTCGTGCCGATGGCCATGACCTCGCCGGTGGCCTTCATCTGCGTGCCGAGGCGGCGGGACGCGCCGACGAACTTGTCAAACGGCCACTTGGGGAACTTTACGACGACGTAGTCCAGCGCGGGCTCGAAGCAGGCGCAGGTCTTGCCGGTGATGTCGTTTTGAATTTCATCGAGCGTGTAGCCGAGGGCGATCTTCGTCGTGATCTTGGCGATCGGGTAGCCGGTCGCCTTCGACGCGAGCGCCGACGAGCGCGACACGCGGGGGTTGACCTCGATGACGGCGTACTCAAAGCTGTCGGGGTTGAGCGCGAACTGGCAGTTGCAGCCGCCGACGATATCGAGCGCGGAGATGATGTTCAGCGCCGCGCTGCGCAGCATCTGAAACTCCTTGTCCGAGAGCGTCAGCGCCGGGGCGACGACGATGCTGTCGCCGGTGTGCACGCCGACGGGGTCGAAGTTTTCCATGCTGCACACGGCGATGACGTTGCCCACGCCGTCGCGCATGGTCTCAAACTCGATCTCTTTCCAGCCGTAGATGTAGCGCTCGACGAGGATCTGCGTGATCGGGGACGCATCGAGGCCGGTCTGCGCAGCGACGGTGAGTTCCTCCGGGCTGTAGGCCACGCCGCCGCCCGCGCCGCCGAGCGTGAACGCCGGGCGGATGATGACGGGGTAGCCGATGCGGTCTGCTACGGCGAGCGCCTCCGCCACGGTGTTGGCGATGCCGGAGGGGATGGTCGGCTCGCCGATGGCGGCCATGGTCTCCTTGAAGAGCTCGCGGTCCTCGGCCTTGTCGATGGCTTTGGCGTTCGTGCCGATGAGGCGGACGTTGTGCTGCTGCAAAAAGCCCTCCTTGTCGAGCTCCATCGCCAGCGTCAGGCCCGTCTGGCCGCCGAGACCGGCGAGAAGACTGTCCGGCTGCTCCTTTTCAATGATGCGCTTGACGGAGGTCAGCGTGAGCGGCTCGAGATAAATCTCATCCGCGAGGGCCTTGTCGGTCATGATCGTCGCGGGGTTGGAGTTGACGAGCACGACGTTCACGCCCGCGTCGTGCAGCACGCGGCACGCCTGCGCGCCGGCATAGTCAAACTCCGCCGCCTGACCGATCACGATCGGGCCGGAGCCGATGACCATGACTTTGCGGATGCTGGAATCAATCGGCATGGTGCGCACCTCCCATCAGGTCACAGAATCGGTCGAAGAGAAAGGCCGTGTCGTGCGGGCCCGAGCACGCCTCGGGGTGAAACTGCACGGAAAAGGCCCGCAGGTCGGGGTAGTCCACGCCCTCGCACGTGCCGTCGTTGGCGTTGATGTAGCGGATGACGCCGGTCTTCACGCTCTCGGGCACGACGGCGTAGCCGTGGTTCTGGCTGGTGAGGAACGTGCGCGTGCCGCACACGTCGCGCGCCGGCTGGTTCACGCCGCGGTGGCCGTATTTGAGCTTCACGGTGCTGCCGCCCTGCGCCAGCGCCATGAGCTGGTGGCCGAGGCAGATGCCGAACATCGGGATGCGGCCGAAAAGTTTGGCGATCTCCGCGATCTGGTCGACGTTGTCCGTCGGGTCACCGGGGCCGTTGGAGAGCATGACGCCGTCATACCCGGCGGCGAGGATGTCCTTCGCTCTGGCAGAGCAGGGCAGCACCGTCACGGCGCAGCCGCGGCGGCAGAGCTCGCGCGCGATGTTGCGCTTCGCGCCGTAGTCGATGAGCGCCACGCGGTGCAGCACGCTCCCCTCCGGCTGGAGGGTGTAGGGCTCCGGCGTCGTCACCTGCGGCACGGGGTCCGTGATGCGGTAGGCGCGCAGGGGCGCGAGATCGTCCGGCACCGTGTCGCAGATGGCGGCGTTCATCGTGCCGGCCTCGCGCAGGATGCGCGTGACGGCGCGGGTGTCGATGCCGGCGATGCCGGGGATGTTGTTGGCTTTCAAAAATGCGTCGAGCGTTTCCTCGCACCGGAAGTTCGACGGCGTTTGGCACTGCTCGCGCACGACATAGCCGCGCACGCAGCACTTGCCCTCAAAATCGGCCGGGATGATGCCGTAGTTGCCGATGAGCGGGAACGTCTGCAGCACGATCTGGCCGCAGTAGCTCGGGTCGGTGAGCGTCTCGATGTAACCGTTCATGCCGGTGGTGAACACCAGCTCGCCCACCGTGTCGCACGGTGCGCCGAAAGCGAGGCCCGCAAAGACCTCGCCGTTTTCGAGTACGAGATAGCGCTTCATAGCTCGATCTCCGCAAGCGTCGCCGCCATGACGGCCTTGATGGTGTGCATGCGGTTTTCGGCCTCCTGGAACACGACCGACTGCGCGCTTTCAAACACATCGTCCGTGACCTCCATCGCCTCGCGGCCGAAGCGCGTGCACATCTCGTTGCCGATGGCGGTCTTTTTGTCGTGATACGCCGGCAGGCAGTGCATGAAGATGGCGTTGGGGTCGGCCTTGGCCATGAGCGCCGCGTTGACCTGATACGGTGCGAGCGCGGCAATGCGCTCGGCCCAGACGCTCTCGGCCTCGCCCATGGAGACCCAGATGTCGGTATAGATCACGTTCGCGCCCTGCACGGCCGCGGCGGGGTCGGAGATGAAGTCGAGCGTCGCGCCCGTCTGCGCCGCGATGGCCTGACACGCTGCGACGAGCTGCGCATCGGGGAAGTAGCCCTCGGGCGCACAGGCCGTGAAGTGCATGCCCATCTTCGCGCAGCCGACCATGAGGGAGTTGCCCATGTTGAAGCGCGCATCGCCCATGTAGACGAGGTGGATGTTCTCCAGCGAGCCGAAGTGCTCCCGGATGGTCAGAAAGTCCGCGAGGATCTGCGTCGGGTGGAACTCGTCCGTCAGGCCGTTCCAGACCGGGACGGAGGCGTACTGCGCCAGTTCCTCGACGATGCACTGGCCGAAGCCGCGGTACTCGATGCCGTCGAACATGCCCGAGAGCACGCGCGCCGTGTCGGCGATGCTCTCCTTCTTGCCGATCTGCGAGCCGGTGGAGTCGAGATATGTGCTGCCCATGCCCAGATCGTGCGCCGCGACCTCGAAGCTGCTGCGCGTGCGCGTGCTCGTCTTTTCAAAGATGAGCGCGACGTTTTTGCCCTCGCACAGGCGGTGCGGGATGCTGGCCTTTTTCTCGGCCTTGAGCTGGGCGGCGAGCCGGAGCAGGTAGTCGATCTGCTCGGGGGTGTAGTCGAGCAGCTTGAGAAAATCGTTGCCTTTGAGATTCATGACGGTGTTCCTCCTTATTCTCCGGCGCAGACGTCTTTGAGCACGCTGACCGCCTGCTCGAGCTGCGCCATGGGGATGTTGAGCGCCGGCAGCAGGCGCACCTTGTTCTTTGCCGAGATGACGAGCACGCCGCGCGCCATGCATTCACTGATGACGTCCTTGACCGGGCGCGCGGTCTCGACGCCGAGCATCAGGCCCAGGCCCGTGACGCTCCTGACGCCCTTGGCGCCGGTGAGAGAGCTGACGATGAAGTCGGACTTTTCCTGCACGGACTGCAGCAGCGGGCCGTCGAGCCGGTGCAGAATGCTCAGCGCGCCGGCGCAGCAGACGGGGTTGCCGCCGAAGGTAGAGCCGTGGCTGCCGGGGGTGAGCACGTCCTGCACCTTCTCGCCGAGCAGCGTCGCGCCCAGCGGCAGACCGCCGCCGAGGCCCTTGGCCGTGGAGACGATGTCCGGCGTGATGCCGTAGTGCATGTAGCCGTAGAGCTTGCCGCTGCGGCCGTTGCCGATCTGCACTTCGTCGCAGATGAGCAGCAGGTCCTGCTCGGCGGCGAGCTGGGCAGCACCTTTGACAAATTCCTGCGTCAGCGGGATGACGCCGCCCTCGCCCTGCACGACCTCCATCATGATGGCGGCGCACTTGTGCGCGGTGACCTGCGCCTTGAGATCGTCGAGGTTATTCGCCTCGGCGTAGGCAAAGCCCTCCGTCAGCGGCAGAAAGTCGTGGTGGAACACGTCCTGCCCGGTCGCGGCGAGCGTTGTGATCGTGCGGCCGTGGAAGCTGTTTTTGAGCGTGATGATGGTGTGGTACTCCGGGCCTTTGTGGTCGGCGGCGTACTTGCGCGCGGCCTTGATGGCGCACTCGTTGGCCTCCGCGCCGGAGTTGGAGAAGAAGACCTTCTTCATGCCGGTCTTCTCGCACAGCAGCTGCGCCAGCTGCGCGTCGGGCGCGGTGTAGTACAGGTTCGAGGCGTGCTGCACGGTGCACAGCTGCTCGGTCACGGCGCGGATCCACGCGGGGTCGGCAATGCCGAAGCTGTTGACGGCGATGCCCGTCGCCATGTCGATATAGACCTTGTCGTCCGTGTCCCAGACGAGCGAGCCCTTGCCGCGCGCGATCGTCACGGGGAAGCGGGCGTAAGTGTTGGCGATATAGGTACTGTCAAGTTGCGGAATGTTCATCTGTTTTTCCTCCTTGCCCGGCAACGAACATGGTGCCGATGCCTTCGTTTGTCAGCATTTCGATCAGGATGGCGTGCGGCACGCGGCCGTCGATGATAAAGACGCGGTGCACGCCCCAGCGGATGGCGTCGATGCAGCAGGTCACTTTCGGCAGCATGCCGCCGTTGATGACGCCGGACTCGATGAGCTGCAGCGCGTCCGCCGTGTGGATGACGGGGATGAGCGTGGAGGGGTCGTCCTTGTCGCGCAGGATGCCGCTGATGTCGGTCATGGCGATGAGGCTCTCGGCGCCCAGCTCGCCCGCGATGCGCGCGGCCGCCGTGTCGGCGTTGATGTTGTAGACGTGGCCCTGCGTGTCGCACCCGACGGTGGACACGACGGGGATGTAGCCCTTGTCGATCACATCGAGGATGGGGCGCACGTCGACCTTCGTGATCTCGCCCACGTAGCCGAGGCGCTCATCGCGCACGCGCGCCTGGATCATCTGCCCGTCGATGCCGGACAGGCCGATCGCCCGGCCGCCCTTGTGGCCGATGAGGTTGACGAGCGTCTTGTTGATCTTCCCGGCGAGGACCATCTGCACGACGTCGGCCGTCTCCGCGTCCGTGACGCGCAGGCCGTCGACAAACTGCGTCTGCTTGCCGAGCTTTTCGAGCGTTTCCGTGATCTCGGGCCCGCCGCCGTGCACGAGCACGACCTTCACCCCGATGAGCGACAGCAGCACGATGTCGCGCATGACGGAGTCTTTGAGCTTGGCGCTGATCATGGCGTTGCCGCCGTATTTGATGACGACGATCTTGCCGCTGTATTCCTGTATGTAGGGCAGCGCGTGGACGAGTACCTTCGCGCGCTGCGGATTCGTAATGTCCATGATGGTGTTCCTCCCGGTTCAGGTGCGGTAGTCGCCGTTGATCTTCACATAGTCATACGTCAGGTCGCAGCCCCAGGCGGTCGCGCCCTCGTCGCCGGACTTGAGGTCGACGAGGATCTCGATCTCCTTTTCGAGCAGGACCTTTTTGGCTTCCTCCTCGGAAAACGGGATGCCCGCGCCGTCGACGCACACGCGCACCGTGCCGGCCACCGAGCGGAAGGCGACGTCCACCTTGTGCACGTTTACAGGAGCGCCGCTGTAGCCGATGGCGCACAGCACGCGGCCCCAGTTGGCGTCCGCGCCGAACATGGCGGCCTTGACGAGCGACGAGCAGATGATGCTCTTGGCCACGGTTTTCGCGGTGCAGTGGTCAGCAGCACCGGTGACGCAGCACTCGAGCAGGTGCGTCGCGCCCTCGCCGTCGCCCGCGATCTGGCGGCAGAGCCAGACGGTCACGCTGTTGAGCGCGCTGCAAAACGCCGTGAAGTCCGCGCCGGGCGCGGTGATCTCGGCATTGCCGGCGAGACCGTTTGCCAGGATGGCGACCATGTCGTTCGTGGACGTGTCGCCGTCGATGCTGACCATGTTGAACGTGTCCTGCACGTCGCCGGAGAGCGCGGCCTGCAGCATGGCGGGGCTGACGGCGCAGTCCGTCGTGAGGAAGACGAGCATGGTCGCAAGGTTCGGGTGGATCATGCCGGAGCCCTTGGCGATGCCGCCGATCGTGCAGGTCCTGCCGCCGGCGGTGAACTGCACGGCGATCTCCTTCGGGTGCGTGTCGGTGGTCATGATGCCCTCGGCCGCCTGGTCGGAGTGGTCGCCGAGCGCGGCGGCGAGCTGCGGCAGGCCGGAGCGGATGGGCGTGAGATCGAGCGGCTGGCCGATCACGCCCGTGGACGCGACGATGACGTCCTGCGGCGCGATGTGCAGCTGCGCCGCCGTGAGCGCGCTCATCTCCTCGGCGACGGCGACGCCGTCAGCGTTGCAGGTGTTGGCGTTGCCGCTGTTGCAGATCACGGCCTGGGCCTTGCCGTCAGCCAGGTGCGCCTTCGTCACGGTCAGGGGCGCGCCCTTGACGAGGTTCGATGTATAGACCGCCGCGGCGCTGGCCGGGACGGCGCTGTAGATGAGCGCGAGGTCGCGCTTGGACTGATTTCTGCGGATGCCGCAGTGGATGCCTGCGGCGGAAAAACCCTGTGCGGCGCACACGCCGCCGGTGACTTGCTTCATCGTTCGTTCCTCCTTACAGATCGAGGCCGAAGCCCTTTTCTCTGCCCATGACGAGGTTCAGGCACTCGAGCGCGGCGCCGGACGCGCCCTTGCCGAGGTTGTCGAACACGGACGTGAGCAGGATGCGCTCGTCATTGCCGGAGACGGACACGACCATGCTGTCCTTGCCGGACATGGCGGCGGCGGACAGGAAGCCGTCGTCACACGCGGGGTCGCGGTAGGTCACGACAGGGCCGGTATATTTCGCGGCGTAGGCGGCCTTGATATCTTCGGCCGTCTTGCCGGGGCAGAGCTGGGAGGCGAAGAGCGCGACACTCGTCTCCATGCCGCTGTAGAAATTCGCCACGATCGGCGCAAACACCGGCGCGTGCGTCAGGCCCGGGATGGCGCACATCTCGTGCAGGTGCTTGTGCTGCTGCGCAAGACCGTACTGCCGGGGGGCAACGTACAGGGGGTCGAGGGTGTCCGCCTCATACTCGGCGATCATCTTCTTGCCGCCGCCGCTGTAGCCCGTGAGCGAGTAGCACGTCAGCAGCGCGTCCGGCGGCAGGATGCCCGCCTCGACGAGCGGGTAGACCAGCACGACGAAGCCGCTGGCGTGGCAGCCGGGCACGGCGATGCGCTTGGCGGTACGGATCGCGGCCTCGCGCTCGGGTGACAGCTCCGGGAAGCCGTACGTCCAGCCGGGGGCCGTGCGGTGCGCGGTCGAGGTATCGAGCACGACCGTGTCCGGGTTCTCGACCAGATCCGCCGCCGTGATCGCCGCCGCGTCCGGCAGGCACAAAAACGCGATGTCCGCGCGGTTGATGAGCTCGCGCTGGGCTTCCATGTCGTGGTGCAGCTCGGGCGGCAGGGTCAGCAGGTCAATATTTTCGCGCTGGGCCAGCCGGTCGTAAATGCGCAGGCCGGCCGTGCCGGAGCTGCCGTCGATGAAAATGGTCGTTTTTTCTTTATGCATATCTCGTCCCTCACAAGCGGATAAAAATCCATTTATATAAGGCTAATATACTACCACGCGAATAAATATGCAAGGCATTCATGAAAAATCCACTGCGATTTGTGGAATTTGAAAAAACACGCCCAGCGAGGAAAAAATGCCTTGTGCAGCATGTACATACCTGACCACGCGAAATTGGGACATTTGCCGGACGACGGGGGCAAAAAACCGCCGCCCGGCCATTTTTACAAATGGATAGGCGGCGGATATATGCATTAAATCTGGAATTCTTTGCTGTATTCGGAGTAGTATTCGTCAAAGCTGTGCGAGTGCATGGCCATGACGCTGTTGATATATTCGTGGGTGTCGAACGAGTCGGACTCGAGCTCGATCATGGCGACGGCGATGTTCGAGCAGTGGTCGGACACGCGCTCGCAGTTGGTGAGCAGGTCGTTGAATGCGAAGCCGTGGTTGAGCGTGCACTCGCCGGTCTGCAGGCGGTCGATGTGGTGCAGCTTCATCTCGTCGCAGAGGTTGTCGATGAGCTCCTCGAGCGGCTCGACGCGGTAGGCCGCGGCGACGTCGTTGTCGAGGAAGGCGTTGATCGTGATCTCGAGGATGCGCGTCACGGCCGCGAGCATGACCTTGAGCTCGCGCGCGCCGGTGGGCGAAAAGACGATCTTCTTCGTGTAGAGCTCCTGCGCCGTCTCGCCGATGTTGAGCGAGTGGTCGCTGATGCGCTCGAGGTCGCTGATCGTGTGCAGGTACTTCGACACGTCGGCCGTCTGGCGCGGCGTGAGCTCCTTGCTCGTGATCTTGATGAGGTAGGTGCCGAGCTTGTCCTCGTAGTGGTCGATGGCCTCTTCGTTTTCCTGCAGGGCGGCGAACTGCTCGTCACTGAACTTGTCGAGCAGGGAGAACGCGGACAGGATGTTGTCCTGCGCTTGACGGGCCATGGAGTCGATGGCCAGGCGGCTCTGCTCGATGGCCAGCGCCGGGTGCGCGAGAAAGCGCTCCTCGAGCCGGTCGATGTCGGCGAGCGCGCCGGTGGACGCTTTGTCCGGGAACAGGAACGAGACGAGCTTTTCCAGCAGGGGGATCATCGGCGTGAGCAGCAGCACGGTCGCAAAGCGGAAGATCGTGTTGAGCAGGGCGATGCTCACGGTGGTCATGGTCGTGTCCATAAACGGGAAGTGCACGGCTGCGTTGACCGCGTAGAACACGACGCCCCAGACGACCGCGCCGATGACGTCGATGAGCAGGTAGACATAGGCGGTGCGCTTGCCCTTGATGCTCGCGCCGAGGGAGGACAGCAGCACCGGCACGGCCGCGCCGATGGCGATGCCGAGCGTGATGGGGAAGGCCACGGAGAACGTGATCGTGCCCGTGATGGCCAGCGCCTGCAGAATGCCGACGGCGGCCGACGCGCTCTGCAGGATGCAGGTGAACACCGTGCCGACGAGCACGCCGAGCAGCGGATTGGAAAAGCGGGTCAGCAGTTCGATGAACGCGGCGCTGTCCTTGAGCGGGGCCACGGCGCCGCTCATGGAGGACATGCCGTACATGAGCACGGCGAAGCCGAGCAGAATGTCGCCGATGTGGTGCCGGGTCAGGTCCTTGCAGAACATACGCAGCACGATGCCGGCCACGGCGACGATGCCCGTGAGCGTCGCGGTGCTCAGCAGCGACACCCAGCCGGAGCCGCTGATGTCCGACAGGCAGAGGATCCAGCCCGTGATGCTCGTGCCGAGAATGGAGCCGAGCACGATGCCGATGGCCTGGCGCACCTGCATCATGCCGGAGTTGACGAAGCCGACGACCATGACGGACGTGGCCGAGGATGACTGGATCACGGCGGTGACGCCTGTGCCGAGCAGGACACCCTTGAGCGGGGTGCTCGTGAGTTTATAGAGTATGATCTCGAGCTTGTTGCCGGCCACTTTCTTCAGCCCGTCGCCCATGAGCGTCATGCCGAACAGGAACAGGGCCACGCCGCCAAGCAGAGAGATCACATTGTTGATCCCCAAAACGCTTCACGCTCCCTCTGTGATATTTTTGCGCTTACCTCTCACTATAGCAGAAAGCGGTGCAAAGATAAATGCTGGAATTGCACTTGCGCGTGACGAAATTTGACGAAAAAACAGGGCGTTTTTTGTGCAGAATATGACTTTTTCCACAAACGCGGCGGCCGTCGCAATCTTGACAATGTGCCGTCTGCCGTGCTATATTCCTATTATATTAATGTGTGTATATCTGCGCGCGGCTATGCGCGCGGGGAATGGAGGCACTTATGGCGGAAGAGAAGAAAAAGATCCTGATCCACACGGCGGACGGCGACCACGTGGTCTCTGTTGGGGAGCACAAGCCGAAGCAGACCTTCGGCGCCATGCCGGTCAAGGACTATGTGGCTGCGGTGGCAGATCCGGACGGCCTGCCGCAGGCGGGCAGTGTCGGCGCGGTCGTGTCGGCGCTGGCGGCGGCGATGGGGTCGCTGGCCGTGCGCGCGCTGCGCTCGGACGATGCGTCGCTGCAGAAAACGGCCGAGGAGCTGCGCCAGATGACCGACTACATGGTCTTTCAGATCGACGAGGAGCTGCGCGCGCGCGAGCCGCTCGACCGCCGCAGAGTCGAGGAGAACGTCACGCGCACCGATCTCGACAGCGCGCTGCGCGTTGCGAGCGACATTCCGAACGAGATCGTGTACATCATGTGCCGCTGCATCGAGCTCATGAAGGAGGTCGTGGACAAGGGCGACGACCTGACCGCGTGCAGCGCGCTCGCGGCCGTACATCTGAGCGTGGCGGCCATCCGCTGCATGCAGGCGGAGCTGCTGTCGTATGCCAAGATCATGGACGACGACGTGTTTGGCTACACGATCGTGCGCGAGGCCGAGCTGAACCTGGCCGACCATCAGGAGCTGGTGGACGGGCTGGTCGAAGAGCTCACGCGCCGCCTGACCCGCGCGAAAAAGTAAGACATAAGGCAGAAAAGGACGCCCACCCGGGCGTCCTCTTTTTGCGGCTTGCAAAGCCGGGCCGCGTGTGCTATGATGCACACGGAAATCTGAGCAATGCATTGGACAGAGTAGGAACAGCGCGTCAAGTGCGTCGGGATGGGAAGTTGTCCGGCGACGAAGGGGCTGCGCGCCCCGCGGTGCTGTTGCCGCTTCCGCTGCCACCAAGGGAAGACCCCCGCCGTGGCAACTGTCACGAAAGGAGTCTTGCAAATGCATACGAAATGGACCGCTCGCCGCCTTGCGGCGGACGCAATGTTTGCCGCCATGGTCACGGTGCTGGGGCTGGTGTCGATCAGCACCGGCAACCTGAAGATCACCGTCGAGGCGCTGCCGGTGTTTCTCGGTGCGCTGCTGCTCGGCCCGGTCGACGGGCTGGCCATCGGCGGGGTGGGTACGCTGCTGTACCAGCTGCTGCGCTTCGGCGTGAGCGCCACGACCGCGCTCTGGATCGCGCCGTATGTGCTGCTGGGGCTGTGCGTGGGCGCGGTGTCGGTGCGGCACGGTTACGATTGCACGCCGCGGCAGCTCGCGCTGCTGGCCGTGCTCGGTGAGCTGGGCATCACGGTGCTCAACACCGGGTCGCTGTATCTCGACAGCCTCATCTACGGGTACTATTCACCGGTGTTCGTGTTTGGCACGCTGCCGCTGCGGCTGGCCATCTGCGCGGGCAAAGGCATCGTGCTCGCGCTGCTGCTGCCGACGCTGCTGCGCGTCACGCGCCGCGCGCTGCAGCCGCACGCCAACTGAAGACCAGAAAACCGCCGCCCCGGCCGGGGCGGCGGCTTTTTGAGACTGTCAAAAAGTATTACTTTTTGACAAGGGGGGGTGCAGTCTGCTGCGCGCATAATTTGTGCGCCGCCGGCGCACAAATTCCACACTTG
>ERZ840371.743-NODE-743-length-38116-cov-5.333517_pt1 | contig 38116 bp, 51 predicted proteins | sample MGYA00519937_ERZ840371 | MGnify/ENA primary metagenome ERZ840371 (study PRJEB31850, sample SAMEA3708873) | human gut metagenome | biome: human gut; feature: human-associated habitat; material: faeces | place: China | collected 2014 ... | reverse complement strand
GACATCGTATCGCTGTGTTTTTATGTTTTATTTTACCGGGCTTGCCCTCTCAGGCGCTGGCGCGCCAGCTCTCCCAAAGGGAGAGCCCTTGGCAAGGAGGTCAAGCCCTCGTGTACGCCTCCATGCCGTGGTCGGCAGGCGGATAGTACTCCATCAGGCTGATGTAGTCCTCGCAGTGGTGGCAGAACGCCGCCCGCACCACCACATCGGCGGAGTCGGGCTTCATGGACATGAACATAAAGATGTACCGGGCCATGGCGGCCACCGTGCCGCTGTCGATGCCGTAGTACAGGCCCACGGCCAGCACCGGGATGACGGCCTGCTTCACCCGCTGTGGCACTTCCACATGGTAGGTCTTGCCCCGCAGGGTGAGGTTGCCGTCGTTCTGCTCCAGCTTTTCCAGCAGGGGGCGGCTCAGGGCGGAGGCGTTGTGGACGCTCTTTTCCAGCTTGGCCTCGTCCACGTTCCGCATGTTGCCCAGGCCCCGCAGGCGGGCCTCCACTTCCTCGTCGGTCAGGATGTAGTCCTGGGTGCACTCGGCCTCGTTGCGGAGGAACGCGCACTGGATCATGTCCATCAGCACGGCCTCGTACTTATCGTGGAACTGCTGCTTGCTGCCAAAGAACGTTTCCAGCCGCTCCATAACGCCGTCGGTGTCCTCCTTGGTGGCCAGCCCGCTGATGGTCAGGGGCACCTCGCTGAAGCTGGCGCCCCGGACATCAAGGTCGGCCAGCTCTTTCTCGTTTTGGGTGGAGGGCAGGAAGCGGTCATTGCCGTTCCGGTGGTAGCCCCACTCGGCGGGCAGCACCCGGGGGACGAGGTCGCCGCTGGAAAGGATGTTATAGATGTTGCTGGCGGCCCAGGTGGTTTTCAGGGTACCGTCGGCGTTGTGGTTGTTGTCGTAGTCCAGCTGATAGTCCGGGTAGCTGGCGGCGGTCAGGGCCATCGGCGTGGCAAACGTGTAGACGAAGACGTTTTTGCGCTCGATCTCGGGCAGGTCTTTGTTGATGCGGGCCGCCAACAGGTTGGCGACGGCCGCGCCCCGGCTGTAGCCGCCCACCCAGAGCTTGATGGTGCCCGTGGCGCCCTGCTTTGCGGCCGCGGCTAAATAGCTCTTGAGGGAGGCCAGCACCTCCGCCACCGGGATGACAAAGCCCGCGTGGCCCGCCCCCACACCGGTGTGCAGGTTGCTGACCCACTCGCCGCCGTAGCCGCCGCCCCGCAGGATGACGGCCACGATGGTGGTGCGCTGGCCGTTCAGGGTGATGGTCTTCCGAGCCAGGCTGTGGCCCACAAAGTCCCCGGCCTGCCCCACGTCGATGTCGTAGTGGTAGAACACGGGGTCGGCAAAGCCCAGCGTCGCAAAGGCGTCGGCAAGGTTGGCCTCCCGGCCCGCCTCCCCGTTGGCCCAATACCGGGCGTCGCTGGCTGCCGTGTTGAAGGCGGCCCCCACCAGCCCCAGGCTGGCCAGCGCCAGGCTGTGGTCGTACTCCAACGCGGAGTGGGCAAAAAAGCTGTCACTATAATAGTAGTCATGGGACACATCGGTCAGGCTCAGCTCACTGCGGAACCGCATGGAATAGCGGCCATCCGTCACCGCCCGGCCCACCGCGCCCTGCGTGTTTTCCGCCGCCGCCCTGGGCACCGCCAGCGCCGCCGCCGAAAGGGCCAGCGCTTTACAAAAATCACGTCGTTTCATGGGGTCTGTTTTCCCTCCTGACGGATCCAACTCTGTGGAATATTTTGTTTTCTGGCGATAGTATACCGTATTTTATCACAAGACACAATGGATAATTTGCAAAAAAAAGACCTGCACTTTACCATGCAGGCCGTTTTGTGGTATTCTGTTCTCAGTGCTCCATCTGCTTGCAGTAGTCCACGATGTGGTGGAACATCTGCTCCACGGCGGGGGCCATGGCGGTGGGCCGCTGGACGGCCAGGCCGACCACACGGTCTTCCTCCGGGTCGATGGGGTAAATTTTGATGTTGGCGGTGCACTGGCGCAGCAGCAGCCGGGGCATGATGGAGATGCCCAGGCCCGCCTCCACCATGGCGATGTTGGACTGGTCATCAATGACATGGCAGCGGCGCTCGGTGCTCAGGCCGTACTTTTTGAGGAACTGGCGCATCTCGGCGTCGGTGGCGTCCCACTGCACCACGAAATTCTGGCCATCCATCAGGGCGGGGGTCATCACGCCGTTTGGCGGCTCCGGCCAGTCGCCGGGGGTGATGCAGAGCAGCGGCTCCTTGAACAGCTCGGTGAGGGTAAATTCCTCCCGGCAGGTGGAGGAGAGGAACGCCAGGTCGATCTGGCCCGTGCGCAGCCACTCCTTGACATCATCGTAAGTACCCTGATATACTTCCACTTCGATCTGCGGGTACTGGGCCATAAAGCCCTTGAGGATGCCCGGCAGCATCCCGGCGCAGACGGAGTTGAACGCGCCCAGCTTCACCTTGCCCTTTTCCAGGCCGTTGAGGCGGGCAATGCTCTGCTGCAGCGCCTCGTCGCTGTTGAGCACCGCCCGGATGGACGGATACAGCGAGGCACCGTAGCTGGTCATGGTCACGCCGTTCTTCCCGCGATTAAATAAGGTAAAGCCCAGCTCAGCCTCCATCACCGCGATGGCATGGCTGATGGCCGAGGGGGTCAGGTGCAGCTGCTGTGCCGCCTTGTTAAAGCTGCCCTGGCGGGCCACAGCATCAAAAATCTCATAAGAAAACAGCGTCATACCTCAATGCCTCCTTCCCGTTACTCGTTCGGAGACGCCCGATCTTCTGTGAATCTTTTTCATCTTGCTCTTGTTGGAGTTCAATTTTCTTTTTGAGTGTACTATCCCGTTTGGCCTTTGTCAAGCATTTTGGTGCGATTTTTGCGCCATTCCGGTGCATTTTGCCCGAGAATTGCAGGATTTTTGGCCGGAGCGCCGTATCCTCTACAGAAACGTTTTTTATTTTTGTTTCCACAGCTGCTCATATCTTTTGAAAAGAGGGATCCTCTATGACCGAGACCATCCGCCCCTCCACCCGCTTCGGGTTCAGCGGCACGACACTCAAGTACATCGCCTGCGGCACCATGCTGCTGGACCACATCGGCGCTTCCTGCATCGAAAGCCGCTATTCCTATTACACAGCAGCCCCCTCCACCCTTGTCACGCTGGATCTTGTGCTGCGGCTCATCGGACGGCTGGCGTTCCCCATCTTCTGTTTCCTGCTGGTGGAGGGCTTTCTGCACACGCACGACGTCAGGCGCTACTTTTTGCAGCTTCTGGGCTTCGGGCTGGTGAGCGAGCTGCCGTTCGACCTTGCCTTTTTCCACTCCCCATTCTACTGGGGCCACCAGAATGTCTACTGGACGCTGGCTCTGGGCGTGCTGGCAATGGCCGCCCTCCGGTATTTTCAGACGGCTGCGGGTGCCGCGACCTGGCAAGGGCTGCTCTGCGCAGGCGGCTGTATCCTCCTGGCGTATCTGGCCCAGACAGACTATGACGGCATCGGCGTCATTATCATCTGCGCGCTGTATCTCACCCGCACAAACCGCAAGTGGCAGTGCCTCGTGGGGGCCGTGCTCTTTGCCTTTGAGATCACCGCGCCGCTGGCGTTCGTGTTCCTCTGGTTCTATAACGGGCAGCGCGGTGCCTGCAGCAAGGCGCAGAAGTGGGGCTTCTACCTGTTTTATCCCGTCCACCTGGCCGTGCTTGCCTGCATCACCAACCTGCTGCTGTGAACCGAAAGGGACACCGGACTTTCAAAAGCCGGTGCCCCTTCTTTTTTGCGCACAAAAATGGAAAAAGCCCGGTGATCTCAATGGATCATCGAGCTTTTTCTTGGCGGAGTAGGAGGGATTTGAACCCTCGCGCCGTTGTTTAGACGACCTACGCCCTTAGCAGGGGAGAAAAATCAAGCACTTTCAAACGAACTGCCGCACAAAAAAGGAGTGCTCATGTAATGTTTTGGAAGTGCATTTTCTCGTCATCTGCCATCAATCCCCCATTTTATGCCCCGCCGCATTTCAGCAAATTCCGACCTTTTGCAACGCTTTTCAGCGCTTTTGGCACAATTCGACACTTTTCGTTTACACTCTTTCTTGGATATTCCACAAGTCGGAAAGGATGTGTTTAAAAGTGCCAATCACTGATTCTTCCACGCTCTCGCTGCGCATTGCTCAGACACTCCGGCCTCTGGGCATCATCCGCAGTATGCGTTCTTACTCCATCATTGCCGACTGCCTGCGGCTTATCTGGGAACAAGAGGACCGGCTGGAAGCTGTCCAGAAAGAGGTCTATGAGCCGATTGCTGACAAGCAATGCAGTGACTGGACGGCCATTCAAAGCACCATCCGGCGTGCCGCGCAGACCGCATGGCACACCAACCCTTCCCGTGTGCAGGAGCTGGCTGGCTATCCGTTGGACGGCTGCCCCAGTGCTGTACAGTTCCTCGAAATGCTGTACAACGATCTTGCACGCGGCTGATCACTTCAACTTGTTCATCGCGTTCAGCTTTTCTTCCAGCGGGATGTGAGTGTAGCCCAGCGTGACCGCATAGTCCGTGTGGCCCAGCACTTCCTTTATAATTGCCGGGGCGACCTTCTCCACAGCCAGCAGCGTGGCCGTGGTGTGGCGCAGGCAATATGGCGTCATGTCTGGCTGCAGACCCACACGCTGGGCCATGTCGTGCCACTCGGCATAGAAGGTTTTCTCGTCCACCTCGCACAGGCGCTTGGTGCCGCTACGGTAGGCTTCCCGCACAAGGGGCATGATCTTGTCCGGGAAGATGATCTGCCGGGCCTTGCCGGCATCCGTTTTGATGCCGCCGGTGCAGTACTGTTCAGCCAGGTGGGTGTGCGCTTTCAGAATCGTGAGCATCTCACCGGTGCGCATTCCGGTGTAGGCCATGATGAGCCAGTACCGGCTAAACTCGTGGCCGGCATCGTAGTCCTGCCAGATCCGCTGCACCTCGTCCTCGGTCAGGGCGGTGCGTGTGCTGGCGCTGATCGGCGGCAGATCTAGCAGCTTGGAGTAATCCTTATCGGCATACTCGTACTTGAGGGCCAGCGTGTACATCTTGCCCAGCAGGGCCTTGATATCCCGCTTGGGGTAGTACCCGCCCTCGCGGGCGTCCACGATCGGCTGCAGGTGCGCATAACGCAGGTTCCGGATCTTGGCGTTCTTCAGCGGCTCCAGCGCCGCCCAGGCTGTGCGGTAGTGGCTGGCCTTGTCCTTGCTCAGCTTGGGCAATGTCTGCGCACAGATCATCTCCCACAGCTCCTGCAGGGTGGCATCCTGGGCAAATTCCTGCCCGTTCAGCACCAGCTCCCGCATCTCCGGCAGGGCCTGCACGGCATCCCGCTTGGTCTTGAAGCCGCTGCGGATCTTATGGTAACGCACACCATCCTTATAGATGTTGATCTCGGCACGCCACTTGCCGGCATTGCCGTACTGGTAGACACTCCCCTCCCCGTTCGACCGGGCACGGGGCTTCCGTGTGGCCACCAGCTTTGCGCCGCACCAACAGCACCATGCTGCACCGTCCGGCAGTTCTTTGCGGCATTTCGGGCATTCAAACATTGTTTTCACCTCCAGAAGGGTACACTTTGACAAGCCTGCCCTTTTGGAGTACAATAACAGTTGGTTAGGTTGTCTTGTACCCTTGTGGGCAAGCCATTCTATAAACGCTCTCGGTGTTGGTAGCACCGGGGGCGTTTTTGTTTTGTTCAACTACCGAGGATTCCTCGGCAACTCATAATAAAGCGACCCCGCCATGGTACGCATCATTGAGAGGCGTGGCGGGGTCTGTATCATGCATTTGCATTATATGCCACGCAATAAAGCAAGCGGAAGAACGGTTTTACTCCTTTTTCTCCTCTGCATCTTCTGCTTCAAACTGTGCCTTTAAAAGTTCTATCATGTTCACCATTGGCAACACAATTTTGCCATTGTTAAGAACAGCGGTGGAAATTGTTTCAATTTTCCCGCGCGCAATACTATACAATGCGGTAGACCCGTTAAGCCATAGTGTACCTTTTCACCCCACCCAGTGGGTCCAGCCCACGGCCTTGCCCTCGATCTGCACGTCGTTCAGTTCCGGGCCGGTGTAGACCATGGGCGCATAGGCGGCGTTTGCGGGCATCAGGGTCAGGGTGCCGTTCTGGTAGTACACCCGCTTGAGTGTGGCTTCCTCGCCGATGCGCACCGCGGCGATCTCGCCGTTTTCCACCTCGGGCTGGATGCGGATATACACCACGTCCCGGTCATGGATGCCGGCACCCTCCATGCTGTCGCCGTGGCAGATGAGGGAGAAATCGCACCGGATGTTCTCCGGCACGTCCACGATTTTTTCAATGTTCTGCTGGGCCAGGATGGGCGTGCCGCAGGCGATCGAGCCCACCAGCGGGATCTTCTTCATCTTGGGCATCGGCTCAAACCCCTTCGGGATGGGACGAGGGGCGGGGGCAGCGGAATGATCGAGCACAATCGGATCAGCAATCTTAATATCCGTACGGCCATACAGATAGTTCATATCCACATTAAACAGGTCAGCGATTGCCTCCATGGTCTCAAACCCCGGCTCTCGCTCCCCACGCTCATACATGTTTACACTGCTCTTGGACAACTCCAACTCGTCCGCAAGCCGCTGCTGTGACCAGCTTTTTTCACGGCGCAGCGATTTCAGCCGCTCTGCAAAAGTTGCCATTTGGCCACCTCCCTATATTATTACAATCAAATAATAGCACATATCGTGCACAAATTCAAGCACAAAAAGTGCACTATCATTTTATGCACATTTTGTGCACTCTGCGAATAGATTTCTTTCCCCACTTTGAGTACAATAAGTGCACAGAAAGGAGGTGACCACCACGGATGGACAGTAAGACAATCGGCCATAAGCTGCGTGCGCTGCGTGGCGAAATGGACGCAAAAACCGTTGCTGATGCGCTTGGAATCAGTACTTCGGCGCTTTTTATGTATGAGCGTGGCGAACGTATTCCCCGCGATCAGATCAAGAAGCGCATCGCCCAGTACTTCGGCCAGAGTGTCGAAGAAATTTTTTTCGCAGAGTGAGTACATATTGTGCTCATTTCAAAGGAGGTGAAGAAGATGAGCAACAGCAAAAGGCCCCACGCTCCTAAGGAAGAGAAGCGCAGGGCGCAAGAGATTCAGCTGTCGCACTTGGACAATCGTTTTAGCTGCCAGATAGACGGAACGGTTATCCAGAATGTGAAGGATTATTCGTTGGTTCAGTCCAGCAATGGAAAAGCATTGTTAAACTTGACCATCGAGATCAGTGCGGAAGTTGTGTCAACCACGATACAAGCGCAGATGCAACAGCACTTGTAATCCACGAGTGACGTTCCATCGTTTCGGAAAACTTGGACAACAATCCCTTCTGCGGAGGAATCTGGTCATTTACGATCATCTCAACAAGATCAACTAACTTCTGGACTTGCTCTTTGTCCGGTGCATCTTCAGCTTCTGCCCTTTCCCGCAGTTCCTGAAAATTCGTCTGGTAGTTGATGGTCGCTGTATTGGCTGTTCCAATTACAGAACCGTAAGCTGTACCGATATTATAAATATTACTCTGACGCTGTTCGGTTTCTTTTCGCTTTTTCTCGACTTCGGTCATATAGAACGCTTTTATTTCTTCCTGCTGCTTTTGGAAGAACGATGCCTGCGTTTCCGTTACATAAAGCCGTTCATTGGCCGGAGTGATAATAACATCGTCTATTTTAATATCGGTTTTTGGGCGAAATCCAACGTACTGACGGTTCGTTGCCGTTTCTCGGTTTGGCAAACCTGGAACGGTTGCAATAATTTCACCATCTCGCTCAATTTGCATATTCAGACCATGCATTCTTAAAAAATTTTCAAAAATCATTTTTCCATTCACCTCCTTTCCGTCTTTTTATTTTACAGCGAAAGTGAAGTGAATACAAGGAGGTACAAATCCACATGAACGACTTACAAATCTTTGAGAACCCGGAGTTCGGGCAGGTGCGCACCGTCGAGATCGACGGCACACCTTGGCTGGTGGGCAAGGACGTTGCTGTGGCACTGGGGTACAAGAATCCCGGCAAGGCCATCATCGCCCACGTCGATGAGGAGGACAAGCGGCTTGAGATGCTGCCGCAGGGGGCAGATTCCCAAAATGGGAATGTGTCCCCCTCATCCAAGACCGCCCTCATCAACGAGTCCGGCCTGTACAGCCTGATTTTGAGCAGCAAGATGCCCAAGGCAAAGGCCTTTAAGCACTGGGTCACCAGCGAGGTGCTGCCCGCCATCCACAAGACCGGCGCATACGAGAGCTTCCAGGCCAAGCAGCACATCGAGCAGCTGGAAGCCACCAACACCCGGCTAAACGCCGCCATTCAGGCGGTGAGCAGTGCAAAGCAGCAGCTGGCGGAGGTCATTGATCTGCGGGGCGAATTTATCAAGCTCCGGGATGACCGCAAAGCCCGGTTCATCCAGGCCAAAGCCGATTACTGCAAGATGTGCGACAGCCTGCGGCAGGCCGAGAGCCTGGTGCAGCGGGCACAGGCCACGCTGGACAGCCGCATCGACCAGCTGAGCATCGTAGCCTTTGGCCTGCCGGGCTTTGACGAGATCATGCAGACGGCAATGGAGATTGCCCTGCCGGACAAGAAGGAGGAATGATCTATGGAAAAGACCCCGTTTCCCACCACGCTGGACGAGCTGGAAACCTACCCCCAGCAGACCCTGACCGCCGAGCAGGTGGCGCAGTTCCTGGGCTGCAGCGTGCAGTCCATCCGCAGCCAGGCGCAGATCGACGCCGGAGCCTTGGGCTTCCCTGTGATCCTGTATGGCAGCACCATCCGCATCCCGCGGCTTGGCTTTATCTACTTCATGCGCTATGGCCGCACCAGCGTCCAGAAGCGCAGCTACAAGTAAGGAGAAACCACATGACCACCACAATTATCCCCGCCCGTGAGCGGGCGCAGGTCCCCATCGGGTGCGCATACGTTGCACCGCTGTTCTGGAACAAATGGTTCCGCTGGGATGGAAGCCGGGCATCCGGCCACTACCAGCTGGGCGGACGCACTCAGGACGAGCACCACACCGGCCTGCAGGTTTTTGCAGATGGCGAGTGGCATCCGGTCGTAGGGTGGGCGTTGGATGACTGCACACCCGCAAGCGACTATTTTCAGGAGGAAGATGCATGAAAATCAAATCCACAGTCTGGCAGGTGCTGGCAGCCGCCAGTCTGGGCGCAGGCCTGCTGTATGCTATGGGCATCGAGGGCGGGGCCCAGCTGGGCGGCACGATCACCGACGGCGAGTTCGTCACCGCCATGGTGCTTGTGCTGGCAGCTGTCTTTTTCATGCACCTAGGCTTTGCCGCACAGGACGCCGAGGAGCGGGCCCAGCGGAAAGTCCACAAGGAGCCCCAGAACACCGTGAAGGGCCGGAAGAAGGTGGGCTGATGCTGAAAAAGAAGCTCATCAACCTGCTGTACACTCTGGCGCTCTACGCAAAGGACAAGCTGCTGGACGCCGAAATTTGGGCGCTTAAGTGCACTGTCCGGACGCTTGAGGCACAGGGCAGAATCCTCGACCGTGTCCTTAAGCTCACAAAGGAGGCCGACGCATGACCGCCAAGGAGTACGTCGAGAGCCTGCAGCAGAAGTACGGGCAGCTCTGCCAGCAAGACAGCAATGCTATGACAACGACCCGCTGGGCGTCTGAGCTTTACAAGCTCGAAGCACGAATTGAGGTCTATGTTCTCGTGCTTGAGGACTTGGAAGGTGTGCTGCGGCTCATGGAGGACATCCCCCATGCCTGACCTTGTCAACAATGCCTTTTGGTATACGGTCTGGGACGCCAAGAGCGGTGACCTGCTGGCCAGCGGCACGGCCGCCATGTGCGCCCGGCGGCTGGGCTACGCCAGCGCCAACAGTTTTGCGTCTGCCGTCTCGCACTGGCTCAAGGACGGCAGCCAGCACGTCAAGTACACCATCCAGCGGGAGTACATCCCCCGCAGTGAGGTGGACAGCCTACCGCAACGCCGCAAGTACAAAAAGCCCGCCGGTGCTGGAACACCGACGAGCTGCAAGGGATGATGGATTCGCCAATCACATCACCCCGAAGGATAACACATTTTCGGAGGAAATGCAAATGGATATGATCAGCAAGAAGCTGGCGAACGACCGGCTGTACGCCTACCACGGCGGCCGGTTCTGGTTCTGGGACGAGGGCCGCAGCATCTGGAAGGAAAGCCACCTGCTGGCCAAGAAGTACAACCTGAACCACGAATATGATAAGCTGCTCACCCCGGAGGACTTCCTGTCGGATCCGTCGCAGTTCCAGGCGCTGGAGGACTACGAGGTGGACTACATCCTGAAGAACGCTCTGCAGAATGCTCAGCCCTGCCAGAATGCCCCCATCGACCCGGTGGAAGAACCCGAAACGGCAGTGGTGCGGGCCACAGGAACGGACGTTGCCGAACAGTTCGGCAACACTCCCGCCGCTCCCAGCTTTGATTTTGGTGCAGATGACCAGACCAACGCCCTGCTGTTGCAGGATGCACAGACCTTCATCACCGGCAACATGGCACGCATCATGGCAGCCAAGCACGCCCACGACCTGACCGCCAATCACTATAAAGGCAGTTGGGGCAAGTGGTGCGCCGCCGTCGGCATCAGTCGCGACACCGGCGACCGAATGGTGAGCGTTGCCGCACAGTGCGGCAACATCCAGTTGGAGGGTAAGTCAATTTTTGACGTGCAGCCCATGAAGCTGCTGTATGCAGCCGCCAAGCCGTCCACCCCGGAAGAGGTCAAACAGGCCGTGTTTACCGGCGATATCACTACTTACAAAGAGTACCAGGAAGCCCTTGCCCAGATCAAGGCCGAAAAGGACCGCGCCAATGCTGCCGAGGCTGAGCGAGACAAGCTGCTGGGTGCCCAGAATCGGGCTGCCTGGGCGGAAAGCCACATCCAAGATGTCGAAGCCCAGCGGGATGCCGCCCTTGCGGATGTGCAGGGTCTGACCGAGCAGAACGCCAAGCTCCAGCAGAGTTACCACGATGCGGACGAAAGCCGCATTGCGGCCAACCTCCAGCGTCAGAAGGCCGAAGCCGAACGCGACAGGGCCGAAGCCCGTGCCCACAAAGCCGAGGACGCCTTAAAGCACCAGCCCATTGCAGGCGTTGTGGACGAGGAAGAGGTGGACCGCCGGGCCGCAGAAAAGGCGTGGGGCCTTGCGGATGCCCGCAACCGGGAGCTGCAGGAAGAGAACGACCGCCTGAAAAAGAACAGCGCCCAGCTGGAACGCCGGATGAAGGCCATGACCAGCCGGATGGACGACCTCGAACAGACCGACTTTGAAACCGCCAATCACTGCCCGGAGGCAATGCTTGCCATCTGGAACAGCTGCAAGGGCAGCTATTCCCGCCTGACGGGTGAGGACCTGGAAAACACCTTCCAGTACATCTGCAACACGCTGAATAGCATCCGGCAGGAAGCCGCATTGCTCTGCCGCCAGCCGGAGGGCTACGACGGAGGTGCCGCCTGATGAACCCGATGTATGACCTTGCCCTGGACGGCTACGGCCCGCCGCTGGAGCCGCCGGATGGTTATTATTTCCTGACCAACGAACAGCAGGCCGCACAGGAAGCGGCGGAACAGGAGAAAGACGAAGATGACGAATGAACTGACTGTCCGGGTGGAACGCCCGGTCATTCCGGCCATGAGCTGGAACGAGGAAGAGGTCCAGAAAAATTTGGACGAGCTTCTGGCCGCCTACACCGGCCGGGTGTACACCTCGGAATCCATTAAGGACGCCAAGGCCGACCGGGCCGCCGTCAACAAGTGGGACAAGCAGCTGGGCGACGCTCTGCGGGCCGCGAAGAAGCTCTATACCGACCCGCTGGAAGCCTTTGGCCAGCGCATCAAGGCCATGCAGGCCCAGTGCAAGCAGGTGTCCGGGGCCATTGACCAGCAGGTCAAGGCCGTGGAGCAGGCCGAGCGGGAGGAAAAAGCGTCCTCCCTGCGGCTGGTCTACCGGGACTGCATCGGGGAGCTGGAACCGCTGATCTCTTTTGACCGGCTGCTGGTGCCCCAGTGGCTGAACAAGACCTTTGACCTTGCCAGAGCGTCCAAGGAGCTGCGCCTGGCGGTGGAGACCCGGCGGGAAGAACTGCGCCTGATCCGGGACACCTGCGGCGAGGACGCCGAAGCCTGCACCACCGAATACCTGCGGGCCTTCAGCGTCAATGACGCCCTCCACGAGCATCAGCGCCGACAGGATGCCCGTGCCGCACAGGCTGAGGCCGAAGCCCGGAGGCAGGCCGCAGAGCGGGCAAAAGCCGCCGCACCGGTCGCCGCCCCTCCCTCGGAAGAGGAACGGCAGGTGCGGGAGGAAGCCCGGCAGGCCGCACAGAGCAACGCCTTTGTCACGGCTTCCGGCCGACTGGATTGTGAGGTGCTGCAGCAGTTCGCACAGCCCGCCGCACCGGCCCGCAAACGGTACAAGTTCTGGGTGGAGTTCACCCCGGAGGACATCGCATGGTTCAAGCAGGGAGCCGCAGAGCGCGGCTTCCGGTATGGTTCTGTTAAGTAATGCGGGAGGTAATTTATATGGCATTCACTCGCAACGGCGCATCTGCGCCCACCACGTCCGCACCCGCTTCTGCCCCGGTCCAGGGCACCGCATCCCGCATGGCTGCCATGCAGCAGCGCGCGACCCAGAGCACGGCCCTGCAGGCCGCTTCCCCGTCCGTGCCGGTGGAGATCACCGCCGCAGATGGCCAGCATTTCACGGTTAGCTTTGCCGACGTGCGCAACTTCATCTGCGCCAAGGCCACCGACGCCGAGTGCAAGATCTTTCTGGAGACCTGCAAGCAGTACCGGCTGAACCCCTTCACCAAGGAGGCCTATCTGATCCACTACGACAACAACAGCGAGGACACCCCCAGCACCATCGTCCTGGGCAAGAACTGTTACATGCAGATGGCCGAACGGCACCCGGCCTTTGACGGCTTTGAGGCCGGCATCATCGTGCTGGACACGGAAGCCGGGCAGCTGGACCACCGGGAGGGTTCCATCGTCTATGAGGGCGAGGAGCTTCTGGGCGGCTGGGCCAAGGTCTACCGGAAAGACCGCACCCGCCCCAGCTACGAGGAGGTGAAGCTGGCCGAGTACGACACCGGCAAATCCCTCTGGAAGGGCAAGAAGGCCACCATGATCCGTAAGGTGGCCCTGGTGCATGCTCTGCGGGAGGCATTTCCGTCCACCTTCGGCGCCCTGTACGATGAGAGTGAAGTGCCCGTCCGGGTGGATGCCGAGGGCACGGCACGGGAGCTGGATGACGCGGCCCCTTCTCCCCGCTGGACCCGCATCCGGGACACCGCTGCCCAGGCGGACGCCCTGGCCGTGGAGGATGCCGACGAACCCGCTGACGACCCCTTTGCCGGAGGTGAGGACGCATGATCATCAAGACGAGCACCGGGGTGCTGCTCCATGGCACCCTCGCCAAGGATCCGGAGATCCGGAATGCCGGCCAGAAACAGGTGCTCAAGTTTGACATCAAGGCCCATAGCGTGAAGAACGCCGCCGGGAACTGGGAGGGCCTGCATGTGCAGGTAAACGTCTGGCACGGGCTGGAGCAGTGGGACGGGATGCTGCAGAAGGGCGACTATGTCACGGTCTATGCGCGGGAGTTGAAGAGCCGCGAATACAACGGCAAGACCTATTACAACGTGGACGCTGATGACATCCAGCCCGGCGGGCTGGTGACCTTCCGGTGGATGCAGACGCTGGCCGACATGATGGCCGCCCCTGCCGTGCCGGAGATGTTCCCCACCGAGGAGGCAACGCCCTTTGACCCGCCTCCGGCCCCGGCCCCTGTGCAGACCACTTTGCAGGGCGGCTAGATGTACCCCGGTGAGTACCTTGCCGACTATGCGCCCCGCAGTGCAGCAACCCCTGCCGCAGACCTTCCCGCAGACGACGCCCTCATCGAAGACACCGATGACCTGCCGTTTTAACCCATTCAACCGAAAGGAGGTCCGGCCGTGGGCATTGACCCGACACGCGGGTTCGTGGCCTTCCCACGCGGCCTGACCGATTGGGAATGGTACACCGAGCCCAACACCGCCCGACTGTTCTTCCACCTGCTGCTCACCGCAAACTGGCAGGAGAAGCAATGGCAGGGCATCACGATCCACCCCGGCGAGCTGGTCACCAGCCGTGCCAGCCTTGCAAAACAGCTCCGGATGTCCGAACAATCCGTCCGGACGGCTTTGGAACACCTGCGATCAACCAACTGGATAACCATCCGGACAGGGCCGAAATACAGCGTTATCACGCTCAATAACTACGTAAGCATCACAGGTCTTAACCAGCTTACCAACCAGCTATCAACCAGCAACCAACCAGCTGCTAACCATAACTTAACCATTATAACAAACCAACAAGCTAACAAGTCCTCGTCTGCTGCGCAGCCGCCCCGGACGAGGACGACGACACAGCCCCTTGTGATGGAGTTCGAGAGCAGCATCGGCAAGCTGAACGGCAAAGGCAAGGCCGAGCTGGCGGAATACGCCGACCGGCTGGGCAATGAGCTGGTGTCTGCCGTGATCGGCAGGTGCGCGGATCTGGGCGGCCGCAGCTGGGCCTATGTGCGCACAGCGCTGCAGGAGGCAGAGGCCGGCAAGTACCACTCGGTGGAGGACTACCGGAAAGCCCATCCCGTCGGGAGTGGACGGAACCGGCCCGTGAGCCGCCCAGAGCCCGGCGGGAACGACTTTCTGACCACGCCCATTGAACAGAGCCTGAAGCGGCTGAAGAAGAGCACAGCAAAGGAGGACGCGCCCCATGTATTGGAACCCTGAGCACTACCCGGACCCCACCGCCGGGGCCGCCCTCCGGCAGCTGTACCGAAAGGAGAAGGATTTGAACACCGGAAAACAGTTTGAAGCGGACTGGAAGAAGTCCATGCCGCCGGATGCGTGGTGCTACCGCCTGAAGGACAGCGCCGCCAGCTACTACGGCGGCAACGAGAACCTGAGCTTTTCCATCGACAACATCTGTGACTTTGACGTCTACCGCTACCCCATGCACCACTACTTCGAGTTAAAGACCATCGAGACACCCAGCATCCAGCTGACCAAGATCTTCGGCAGCTACGACACCGCAAAGCAGCGGTATCACAAGCTGAAGCATATCACCGACATGGCCGCTGCGGCGTCCTACAAGGGCCAGACGGCCCATGTAGTCATCAACTACCGTGGCAAGGTGAACCGCACCTTTGCGGTGCCCGCAAGCGCTGTGCTGGACTTTCTGCGGACCCAAACCCGCAAAAGTATTCCGTGGCAGTGGGCCGCCCTGCACGGCATCGAGGTGGAGCAGCACCTGCTGCGGATGCACTGGCGGTATGACGTGGACGGGCTGCTGAAGAAGCTGGAAGGAATGGAGGACAACGCATGATCCGCAAATGGACACCTGAGAGTGATGCACCCAAGCCGGGCGAAGCCAGCAATGTGCAGCAGCTGCGGGCGTGGTTTGAGCGCCTGCCGAAGATGCGGGAACTGATCTGCCAGCAGCAGGAGCACATTGCAAGCCTGCGGAATGCCGCCACCACAACCACGTCCGGCACATCCGGCGCTCCGGGGCGCTCCGGAACCAGCGACAAGGTAGGCCGGAACAGTGACGCTGCCATGGATGCCGAGCAGCATCTGCACGAGCTGAAATGCCAGTATGCCGAGATGCAGAAGGAAGCCATTGAAGTGGCCTACATGCTCCATGCAGACCCGGCGTCCATCAAGCGCAGCCGATGCCTGATCCTGTATTACGTCGAGGGCAAAAAGCAGGCGGACATTGCGCCGCTGGTCGGCTATTCCGGCCCTGAAAAAGTCTCCCATGCGATTTCTGCCGGTCTGCATCAGCTTGCCGAGGTCGTAACCGAGCTGAATCTTAGTTGATTTGTACAATCCGCACAACCTGAAGCGCCCTGCTTTTTACGCCCAGCGGCATTTACAGGGCAGCAAACTCTGTGGTTGAATTGTACCATCGGCAAAGCCGAAAGGCTGACCGATGTACGCAGTCTCCGGAGCGGGGCTTTTCTTCCTTCTCCTGTTCCGCGGGCTGCTTCTATGCAGGATTTCGGCACGGTTCCGGTCAGAGTGTGCGCAGCTCTGAGCGTATGGGGGTGGTTGCACCCTCCCTCTCCGCGTGGTTCGACTCCACGATCTTGCACCACGACGCCGTGCCCCACCACGGCAACAGCCTGACGCATGGGAGTGATTCACCCGCTTGTGGCTGCGTGTAGAGTGACAGCCCACTCCTTAGCTGTCCTCGCGACCTCCGCACGCGATCTGGAGGCCACATAATCCGTACGACGGTTTCTTAATAGTTCATCCCCGTCAGGATGTGCGTCAACTTGCCCGCATGGAAACGTGCGGTTTTTTTATATGCCGCTCTGACCCGGGTGTTGGCCGGGATTCGCACGCTGAAACAGGCGCGGAAGGTTCGAGACCAAGGAGCAGTTCCATCTGCGTGCCCTGTGAGGGGGCCGCGCAGCACGCCGGGTGTCTGGCGGCGTACGTTCCGGGCACAGCAGCACCATCCTGTATCCGCTGTCCAACAAACTGGTGCACAGGTGCTGCTTATTTTGATTTCTGCCGTCCTCCGGGGCGGCTTTTGTTTTACTCTGAAGCCATGAGAGGTGGTGACGTGTCCAACGAAAAGAATCTTATCCCGTTCAATAAGCGAACGGAGAGCGAACAGAGAGAGATCGCCCAGCAGGGCGGCATTGCGTCCGGCAAGGCACGCCGCCGCAAGCGCAGCATGAAGGAAGCCGCCGATTACTACCTCAGCCTGCCGGAGACCGACCGCCGCCGGGTGAACGCCCTGCTGCGGGATGAGGTGGACCCGGAGGACGTGGATAACCAGATGAGCGTGGTCATGGGCATGGCCGAAGCCGCAAAGCGCGGCGATGCCCGCGCCGCCGGGGTGCTGCTGAAGATGCTGGGCGAGGAAGCCCCGCAGGAGGACCCCGGTGCAGATGCACTGGAAAATGCCCGCAAACTGCTGGGAGGAATCGACAGTGCCATTGACTGAGTATCAGCAGGCGTTTCTCCGCAACTGCTCCCACCGCTGGAACATCAAGACCGGGGCCACCCGAAGCGGCAAGACCTATCTGGACTGTGCCGTCACCATCCCGCAGCGCATCCTTGCGGCCCGGGACGAGGGGCTGCTGGTCATGCTGGGCAACACCCTGGGCACGCTGGAACGCAACGTGCTGGAGCCCATGCGGGCGCTCTGGGGGGCAGATCTGGTGGGCATCGTGCGCACCTCGGCGTCCGGCAACATCGTGCAGCTGTTCGGCCGCAAGGTGTATGTCCTCGGTGCCGACAACAAAAAGCACATTGCCCGCATCCAGGGCGCGGCCTTTGAGTATGCCTACGGCGACGAGATCACCACCTGGGACGAGGGCGTGTTCCAGATGCTGAAAAGCCGTCTGTCCTGCCCGCACTCCCATTTTGACGGCACCTGCAACCCGGATAACCCCCAGCACTGGTTCAAGCGGTTCCTCGACAGTGATGCTGACATTTACTGTCAGGCCTACACCATCGACGACAACCCCACCCTGCCGCCGGAGTTCGTGGCGCAGCTGAAAAAAGAATATGCCGGCACGGTGTACTACAACCGGTTTATTCTCGGCCAGTGGGCAGCGGCAGGCGGCATCATCTACCGCCCGTTTGCGGACAGCATCGCCGCCGACGACAAGCGCTTCCTCTGGCCCGCAGACAAGCCCTGCAAGCCGTGGCGGGTGCACATCGGGGTGGACTTCGGCGGCAACGGTTCACAGCACGCCTTTGTGGCAACGGGCATTTTGCCGTACTATTCCGGCGTCGTGGGGCTGGCATCCCAGCGGGTGGACCCCCGCAACCAGGATGCCGACTACCTGGCCAACCAATTGCTCACCTTCTGCCTGGCCGTGTTCGCACGGTACGGCGAGATCCATTACATGTTCTGTGACAGCGCCGAGCAGACGCTGATCAACCACATCCGCACCCGGCTGCGGGCCTCTAAACTGTACTGGCTGGCCGACCGGGTGAATAACTCCGCAAAAATTCAGATTATCGACCGCATCCGCCTGACGTCCATTCTCATGGGCGGCGGGCGCTTTTGGTATATGCCGGAGGCCGCCACCCTGCGGGACGCCCTTGCAAGCGCCCTGTGGAGCCAGAAGCGCCCCGGCGTGGACGAGCGTCTGGACGACGGCACCACCGACATTGACACCCTCGACGCCTTTGAGTACACCATTGAGCGTGATTACAGGAGACTGACTGCAAGATGAACGTTTCGGCCTTTATCGAATATCTGAACAAAACCAAACATCTGCAGTTGGATGCGGATTATTACGGCAACATTGAAGTCTGGCGGCAATGGTGGAAGGGCGATGTTCCCGACATCCACGACCAGAAGGAGGACGCCCCGGACGGCAGCGTCATTTCCCGGCGTCTGGCTTCCCTGCGGATGCCGAAACATGTCTGCGAGGACTGGGCAAACCTGCTGCTCAACGACAAGACCACCTTCCAGATCGGCGACGCAAAGAGTGCCGCCTACCTGCTGGGCAGTGATGAGCAGCAGACCGGCGGCCTTTTGCGGCAGCTGCATTTCTGGGAGAATGCCAACAAGCTGGTGGAGCAGGCCTACTGGTCCGGCACCGGTGCTTTTGTGCTGAGTGTGGAAGGCCTGACGGTGGATGCCGCCGGGAACGCCCTGCCCTCGCCGCAGGGGCGCATTCAGCTGGACTATGACCCCGCCTGCTGCATCCTGCCCATCAGCGTGGAGCGGGGCGTGGTGACCGAGGCCGCCTTTGTGTCCGAGTGCGTGATGGGCGGTAAGCCCGCCGTCTATCTGCAGACCCACACCTGCAAGGGCGGCGAACGGACCATCACGAATGAATGGTTCGAGGTGATGGACGATGTTTCCGGCACGCCGAAATTTGCCAAGGCCAAGACCCCGCCGGGCATGGTGGAGCACATCACGGTCACCGGCGCGCCGGCATGGTTCAGCCTGTTCAGCCCGGCTGTCGCCAAAAACATCGACGGCGGCATGGGGCTGGGTATGAGCGTCTTTTCCGAGGCGCTGGACGCAGCCCAGATGGCGGATTACGCCTTTGACAACTACCGGCAGGACCTCCGCCTGGGCGGCAAGAAAATTTTCTATGACCGCTCCATGTGCAAAAAGTGGGTGGACAAGGACGGTGTGGAGCACGCTGTGCCGCCGGATGCCGTTCACCGCCAGATCTTCTACGAGCTGCCCGCACCGGAAGGCAGCATCGACCAGCCGGCCGCATGGCGGGAGTACAACCCCGACCTGCGCACCGAGGACAACCACCGGGCCGTGCAGGATGCTCTGGACATGATGAGCTTCAAGTGCGGGCTTGGCTGCCACCGCTACAGTTTTGAGCTGGGCAAGGTGGCCACCGCCACCGAGTACACCGGCAGCCGACAGGACCTTGTGCAGAACGCCAACAAAAACCAGATCCCCATTGAGACGGCACTGATCGGCATTCTGCGGGCCATCCTGTGGGCGGCAAAGAACCTGCTGGGTGCAGATGTGGACCCGGACACCAGCATCTCGGTCAACTGGGACGACAGCTACATTGTCAGCGAGCAGGAGCGCACCGCACAGCTGCGGGAGGACGCTCTGGCAGGGCTTGTGCCCCGCTGCCGGTATCTGTCCGCCCGGTATGGTCTGAGCGAGGACGAGGCCCACCAGTGGGCGGCAGAGGCCAAGGCTGACAGCCAGACCGATGAGCAGCTCACCTTCGGAGGTGCCTGATGTTGCCGCCGAGCTACCTCGATGCCATGCCGGATGCCTTTGTGCAGCTGGCACAGCAGGTCGAGGATGAGATCTTGCAGGACGTCGCCCGGCGCATCGGCAAAATGGGCACCCTTACCGAGACGGCCACATGGCAGTTGTGGCGCTACCAGCAGACCGAGGCGGTGCGGGAGAACGTGGTCAAGCTGCTGGCAAAGTACAGCGGCAAGAGCGAAGCCACCATCCGCAGGCTGCTCAAAGAGGCTGCCACCGAAGCCATGGAGCGGGAAGATGCCATCTATTACCACTACAACCTCGAGCCCACACCCTTTGAAGAGAGCGCGGCCCTGAACAACCTGCTCAACGCCGGTGCCCGGCAGACCTGCGGCACATGGCGGAACCTCACGGCCACAACGGCCAACACCGTCTCCGGGGCCTTTGAGCGCACGCTGGATGTCGCCTGGGGCAAGGTGGCCACAGGTGCCTTTGACTACAAAACCGCCGTCAAGCAGGCTGTGGACAGCCTTGCAGACGAGATGCCGGAGATCACTTACCCCAGCGGCCACACAGATTCGCTGGAAGTTGCGGCCCGCCGGGCGGTGCTGACCGGTGTCAACCAGACCGCAGGCAAGCTGCAGGAAGCCCGCATGGACGAAATGAACGTGGAGTTCGTTGAGACCAGCGCCCACGGTGGTGCCCGCCCCAGTCACGCCGAGTGGCAGGGTCGGCGCTTCCATCGGGGCGGGGCTGTGGACTACCTGGGCAAGCATTACCCGGACTTTGAGCAGGCCACCGGCTACGGAACCGGCGCTGGGCTTTGCGGCTGGAACTGCCGCCACACCTTTTTTGCCGTATTCCCTGAGCTGGGCGACCCGCCCACCTGGACGGAGGAGAGCCTGCAGGAGCTGAACGCCCGGAACATCGAGTACAACGGCAAACTGTACACCCAGTACGAGGTCAACCAGATGCAGCGTGCCCGGGAGCGGAACGTGCGCAAATGGAAGAAGCGGTATCTGGCCGAGAGTGCCGCCGGGTCTGACACCACCGACAGCGCCGTGCGCCTGAAAGCAGCCCGCCAGAGCCTGAGCGAGTTTGCCAAGGCCACCGGCTGGCGGGTAGACAGTGCCCGGGTCAGCGTGCCCAAGTTTGGCCGGAGTGAAGCTAGCAAGGCGAGTGCACAGGCCCGGAAAGCATCTTCTACGTATAGCAGCTTGAACACAAAGGCGAAACCTGTTACAATGCAGTCAATCGCAAACATTAAGGCATTCAGCTGCGACACGTTGGATGCCGCCGGACAACAACAGCTGAAAAATGCCCACAAGCGCCTTCTCATGGTTGCTTCAAAGCAGCGGGAAAACGTTGAGGTGGGCAGAGTGTTCGACATCAAGATGAAGCCAATGACCAAGGATATCATTGGTTTGTCGGGTGGGCATTCTGTTCAGCTGCCAAACCCAGATGTTCCCTATATTGCGATTCACACCCATCCTGCGTGCGGCAATTTTTCAAATGGTGATCTTCGGCAATTTGTGCGAAACTCAAATTTGAAATTGCTTACCGCTCTCGGACACGATGGGCATATTTACGCAATAGAAAAGACCTCGGCTTTTGAAGAAAGCTCTGCAAAACAAGTCATTCGGCAGATGGATTGTGCGATTGATAAATTGCTCAAATCCACGCTGACGGATGAGCAGGTTCTTGAAAAGGCAGAGGGCGTTATTTCGGACTGCATAAAGGAGTTGCAGAAAAATGGTGCCAAATTCTACGAATAAACATTCCTACACAGAGCAGGAAATTAAAGAAATGCAGCAAGTTCTTCTGGAAACTCCGATGGATCCGGCATATGATGATATCTGTAACTCATTTTACGACGGGTGGGACAGAACTGTCCACCGGCAGATGTACGTTCGTGACTGCTACAGTATCTTGAAAGAGCTTGACCAGCTTCCGCCCAATATCAAATGACCACCATCCACCCGGACGGTGGTTTTCTTTTACTCATTTTTCAGAAAGGAACGAACTATGAAAAAGATTCTTCTCGCTCTTGCACTGGCAGCATCCATCCTGCTGTGCGGTTGTTCGGAAGCCGACAAGGCAAACGCCAATATTTCCAAGCAGGCAGATTACTTTGAGAGTGAGCGCAAGATCACCGTCTACAATGCCCGCACCGACAAGGTCATTCTGGAAGCCGAGGGCTATATGTCCATCTCGAATAACGATAACAACGAGCTGGTCTGCACGGTGAAGGTCGGCCCGGATACCTACCGCAAGAATTACATCTACCTGAACGACTACACCATGTATGTGGTGGAGGACATCACCGGCACCCATACCGACCCCTACCACTACAAGCTCTATTTCCACACTGACATCCTGCCCAGTGTGGAGGTGAAGCCGTAAAAGTCATTCACAGAAATCCCCCATTTTAACCACTATGTGCCCAGAAAAAGGCTTCATAGTGGTTTTTTCATGCCGTTTTAGCTCATGTTGGCAGAGCACCGGACTTTTAATCCGGGGGCGGCGGGTTCAACTCCCGCAAGCGGCACCATGCGGAGGGCGGCGCGTACCCCGCCCACAACCGAACACGGACGGAGAACCGTGTCACCAAACCGAGGTTTTCCCCACAGAAAGGAGCTTTTCCACCATGAAACGTGAAGATGTGAAGAACAAGATCCCCGGCATTACCGAGGAACAGCTGAACTGGATCATGCAGGAGAACGGCAACGACGTCAACCGCGAAAAGGCCGCCGCCACTGCCCTGCAGGCCCAGCTGGACAACGCAAACGCCCAGCTCAAGACCGCCCAGGACGGCCTGAAAGCCTTTGAAGGCAAGAAGAAGCCCGAGGAGTACGAGGCCGAGCTGACCAAGCTGCAGGCGGACATGAAGGCCCAGGCGGACGGCTTTGCCTTTGACAGCGCCCTGAACACTGCCATCCTGGGCAAGAAGGGCCGCAGCGTCAAGGCGGTGCGTGCCCTGCTGGATCTGGACGCTCTGAAGGGCTCCAAGGACCGCAGCGCCGACATTGACAAGGCTCTGGACGACGCTGCCAAGGCCAACCCCTGGGCCTTTGGTGAAGACGGTGCCGCCGGCGTGGCCGTGGTCTCTACCGGCGCTGAGCATGGCGCACCGCCCGCCAACGAATCCAATGGTGTGGAAGCCGCCTTTAAGTCCCTGAATCCCGAACTGAACCTGTAAAACGAAAGGAGTTCAACATGGCACATGCAAATCAGGAGCGGTATTCCGCTCTGGTAGACGCAAAGCTGCGGGCCACTCTGGTTACCCGTGACGGTGCGATCTTCAACACCCGCTACGAGGGCAGCCCCAAGGCCGGCAAGGTCAAGATCCCGGTGCGTGACACCGAGGTGGCCGTCAAGGCATACGACAAGGCAAACGGCGTGGATGCCGATGCCGGCACCACCACCTATCTGGATCTGGACATCGACAACGACGAGGCTGTCAATGAGATCATCGACGGCTTTGACGCTGCATCCGTGCCCGACGGCATCACCGCTGAGCGTCTGGACAGCGCCGCCTACTCCATGGCCCTGTCCATCGACAAGAAGTCCATCGAGGCGCTGCAGAGTGCAACCGGTGCTACCATCAGCGCCACCAAGACCGCCTGCACCGCTTCCACCGCCTACAAAGAGGCTCTGGCCGCCAAGCGCACCCTGAGCCGCAACGGCGTGCCCCAGACCGGCCGCTTTATGATCGTCAGCCCTGAGTATCTGGAGATCCTCATGCAGGATGACAAGTTCATCAAGCAGGGTGACCTGTCCCAGCAGCTGGTGCAGACCGGTGCGGTGGGTCAGATCGCCGGCTTTGCGGTGTACGAATCCAACAACATGGACTTCGAGAACACCACCCGTGTCAGCACCAAGAAAACTACCACCGAGTTCATCTGCGGCCACCCCAACTGGTGCCACCGTGTGATGGAGTGGCAGACCCCCGTGCACCTGCAGGATCTGGGCGGCTCCGGCAAGTACATTGGCGCGTCCGCTGTGCAGGGCCGCAAGGTGTACGGCATCAAGGTGTCCAAGCCCAAGACCCTGTACATCAAGCGCATCGAAGCGTAAGGAGGGCCCCGCCCATGAACTACTGCACCTACCCGGAGTATCAGGAGGCGGGCGGCACGGTGAGTGAGCAGGCGTTCGGTGTGCTGTGCAGCAGGGCGTCCCGGCTCATCGACAGCGCGACCTTCGGCAAGGCGGAGCCCCATGCCGCCGTGTGCGAGAGCTGCCGTCAGATGCTGGCGGATGCCTGCGCCCAGATCGTGGATTTGCTGGCTGCAAAGCTGGCTGTGGGTGCTGCACCGGGCGCACAGAGCGTCTCCAATGACGGCTATGCTGTGACCTTTGCGGCCAACACAAGCCTGAGCGCCGCCGTGCGTTTTGAAGCCTGGCATGTGCTGGAAGCCGCCCTCGGGGCGGACCCCCACGGCCTGCTGTACAGGGGGATTGAATGAGATGACCACGACCGTTACCGTGGTGAACCTTATCCATGACCCCAAGGCCGACACCGACACGCCCAAGTGCTGGGTGTTCCCGGCCTGCAGCTGGCGGGAGAAGCTGGACACCTCCGGCACCGGCACCAGCAAGGACCCCGAACGCACCACCCACATCCGCATCCCGGCCAGCGTGTGCACCCTGGGCTACCTGCCCTATGTGCAGTGGGCAGCCCTGCCCGCTGCCGAAAAGGCAAAGCACTGGACGCTCAAGCGGGGCTGGAAGGTGGTGCAGGGTGCGGTGCAGAGCCTGACCGCCGAGGAATACGCCCGGCTGGAAAAGACGCACCCCTGCTGCACGGTGGCGGCAGTCTCGGACAACCGGGAGCCCCTGCTGCCGCACTGGCATGTGGAAGGGAGATGACGGCATGGCCACCATCTGGGACAAGAGCCACGGCGGACGCCTGACCATCACAACGCCCATGGGCACCCTGTTCACAGTGCAGCACCGCAGCGGCAAGTGCAAGGCACATATCCGCTGGAACAAGGACGTGGGGGCCAACCTGACCCGGGCCATGGCCACGGGCCGAGGCAAGCTCATGCAGCGCATCATCCGGGACACCCACCCGCTGGTGCCCTTTGACACCGGTATGCTGGACAATTCCGCCCAGCTGGCCACCGACTACGAGACCGGTGAGATCATCTGGTCAACGCCCTATGCAAGACCTCAGTATTATCTGCACCCCCAGGGCGAGGGCCTGCACGGTGACACCGGCCTGCGCGGCAGCTACTGGGCCGAGCGCAGCAAGGACGCCAACAAAGTCTCATGGAACCAGTTCTGGAAAGCAGTGATGAAGGAGGAAACCAGATGACCCCTGCCATTCAGGCCATGCGGGACTGGCTGCGCACCTGCCCGCTGGTGGCCTCTGCACAGGAGGACGGTGTGGCGTTCCGGGTGGGAGGCCTGACCGGCGACGCCGAGGAGTACACCATCCTGGACATGCCCGGCGCACCGGAGCTCAAGCACTATTTCAGCGGGTCGCTCCGGCTCAAGAACTATGTGTTGGCCTCCCACACCGTCTACAGCCCGGACAACGCCGCCCAGCAGGCCGCAGCCTCCGGCTTCTGGGACGACCTGACCGAGTGGGTGGCCAGCCAGAACCGGGCCCGCAATTTCCCGCAGCTGGGCAGCGGGCGCACCGTCCGGGAGGTGTCCGTCACCTCCAGCGGCTACATCCTCGAAGCCGAGGGTGGGGCCTGCCGCGCCCAGATCCAGCTGCAGCTGATCTACTATCAACCGAAAGGAGCGATTTTATGACCGTTAAAGAAGTGATGACCGGCATCACCCCCAGTGCAGACTATGCCGGCCTGGAAATGGCGGACGACTTCGTGCTGGCATTCCAGACTGCTGACACCCAGAAGGATGTGAATGACTACATCGTCTGCCAGGAGTGCATCACCGAGCACTCCGCTGCCGTGAACCCCGGCACCCAGGACAAGCAGTATATCCGCAAGGGCAATGCCACCATCAAGACCAGCGCACAGCGCACCTTCTCCATCTCCGGCGACCGCACCCACGGCGACGCCTGGCAGGATTGGGTCACCAGCCTGGCCGTGATGTTCGGCACCGGCAGCGCCGTGATCGTGCCGTATGCCTATTTCTCCATGCTCACCGGCAAGGGTGAGACCGGCAAGGCCTCCGTCATCGTCAACAATGACGCATCCAACGGCGCAGGCAACAACGCCGGCATCTCTGTCACCGTCTCCGGTGTGGAGAAGCCCACGGAGTACACCTACAGCGTCAGCCCGCAGTCCGCCAAGACGGAAAAGGCCGTCAAGACGGAAAAGGCCGTCAAGGCGTAAGTTCTCAACATGTCCCCGTCCACCTCCCCGGACGGGGATTTTTTATGCCCTGAACCAGCCAGATCAAGCCGGGGCAGCACCGGCGCAGGGCCCAACGAAAGGAGCTTTTTATGATTCTTCGCAACGTGAAATTCGATTTTAAGGTGACCAAAGGCAAGGACTACAAGCGGTACATCCAGGGCTACAAGGCAGCCATGGCGGCGCTGAACGCGTTGGATAAGGAAGATGACGAATACCTCATCAAGTTCAACGAGATCCTGGATGACTTCTTTGCGGATCTGCTGGGCGAGGATTACGACCAGCGCCTGGGCATCGACGTGGATGACCTGGAAGATCTGATGCAGCTGCTGGCGGACTTCAACGCTGCCGCTGACCCGGAGGCACTGGAACGCATGGCCGCCCTGCAGCCCATCGACCGGGAAGCCATGAAGGACGCCAAGAGTTCCATCCCGGCACCCATCCCCATGCCCATGAACCGGGAGCAGCGCCGGGCAGCACGCCGGGCCAAGGCATGACCCGCCCGGACTGCTACCTGACCGACAGCCTGCCGCAGGGCTTTGAGACGGACTTCCGGGCGTGGGTCACCTACGACAACATGGCCGCCCGGGCCCACACACCCGAGCAGGAAGCCGCCCTGCAGGACTACGCCCAGCGGGTGCTCATACATGGCCCGCTCACAAAGGACAACCTCGACGCCTTTCTGGACTTTTACCGCTGCGGCGCCGAGGAATCCGAGCGGGAGAAGCGCAGCGCGGAGGCGTTCCGGGAAATGCCCCGGGGCTTTGATTTTGCGGTAGACGGCCCCCTGATCTGGGCGGCCTTTCTGCAGACCTACGGCATCGACCTGCGCACGGCGCAGCTGCACTGGTGGGACTTCATGGCCCTGTTCCGGAGCCTGCCGGACGAGTGCCGCATCTGCAAGATCATCAGCTATCGCACCGAAGATCTGACCGACATGCCCAAGGGAATGCGGGAGCAATACGAGAAGCTGCGCCGGGTGTACGCCCTGCCTGCGGAGGCCGGCGGCACGGCCCGGCGCTATGTGTCCATGGCAGACCGCAAGGCGTCCATTCTTGCCAGGCAGGCCGAATATCAGAAAGAGCATTCCGGGAGGTGATGCACCATCGCACGCGAACATGACGGCGAGGTCGTTTTCGGCGTCGTGACCGATCCCAGCGGGGCCCAGGAGGGCCTTGACCAGGTAGAACAGGCAGCGGAACAGGCGGCCCAGAAAACCGCCTCTGCCGCCGCCAAGGCCGCCGACAGCGTGGTGTCCGAAACGGAAGAAGCGGCCCAAAAGGCCGCCGCTGCCGTCAAGAGCGCTGCCGGGAAGGGCGAGAAGGAAGCCGCCGACGCCGGGGCAAAGGTTCGAAAGACCAGCAAAGAGACCTCCGACAAAGTGGGAACGGACGCCGATTCTGCCGGCCAGAAAACACAGCGCTCCGCCAAGGAAACGAAAGAAAAAGTCGTCTCCCAGTTTACCGCGGGGCAGGTGGCCATCGGCAACATCATCTCCAAGTGCGTGGACAAGGTGGTTGACGCCGGCAAGACCCTGATCTCCACCGGCGTGTCCTACAACGCAGAGATCGAGAAATACAGAACCGCCCTCACCAACCTGCTGGGCGACGCGGAAAAGGCCAACGCTGCTTTGGCTGCCATGCAGGCAGACGCAGCCCGCACGCCCTTTGACACGGCTACGCTGGTCAAGTCCAACGAATACCTCATTTCTGCCGGTGAGAACGCCGAGTACAGCCGCAAGACCATCCTTGCCCTGGGCGACGCGGTGGCAGCCACCGGCGGCGGGTCTGCCGAGCTGGAACGCATGGCCCAGAACCTGCAGCAGGTAGCCAACCAGGGCAAAGCCACCAGCGTGGACATCAAGCAGTTCGCCATGGCGGGCATCAACATCTATCAGGTGCTGGCCGACTACACGGGCAAGTCCGTGCAGGACGTGCAGAGCATGACCATCACCTACGATGTCCTGACCCAGGCGCTGCAGGCCGCTGCCGAAGAAGGTGGCCGCTACTATGACAGCATGGCCACCCAGAGCCAGACGCTCAATGGCCGCCTGTCCACCCTGAAGGACAACGCCACCCAGCTGGCGGGCGTGGTCATGGAAGATCTGACCGCCGCCTTTGGCGAGGCGGTAACCAAGTGCAACGATCTGGCCATTGCCTGCAAAGCAGGCTTTGAGGCAAACGGCATCGACGGTCTGCTGGACGCTGTGCGGGAGACCACCCCGGAGCTGTCCGTGCTGGCCGACGCCGTGCAGCTCATCAAGGATAACTTCGCACTGCTGGCCACCGGCACGGTTACCGTAACGACCGCAGTCGTTTCCTACAAGGCCGCAACCGCCCTGGCAACCACGGCAACCGCCGCATACTCTCTGGCGACCACAGCCCTGAACGCTGCCCACCTGGCTGCCGCAAGCGGGGCCAACACGCTGACCGTCGCACAGGTCGCCCTGAACGCTGTCATGGCAGCGAACCCCATCGGAGCGGTGGTGGCCGTGGTTGCTACCCTGACCGCAGGCATTGCGACCGCACGAGCCACCAGTGAGACCTTTGCCGCCAGCTGGGACACCTGCATGTCCGGCCTGAAATCCGCTGCCGATTTTGCGGTGAACAGCGTGCTGACCACCTTCAACATGCTGTGGTCCGCCATCAAGGGCATCGCCGCTGCCATTGCCGCTATGCCGGACGGACCCAAGGCTGTTCTGGATGCCTACAACAGCGCCTACGCAGCATCCCGGGATGAGTACAAGCAAAATCGGAACGCCAAGGACTGGGACAATGCCCACGAGGGCATGGAGTGGGATGACGACAACGGGTGGGTGCCAAAGGGCACCAGCAGCTCCGGAAACGGCAGCAGCCGGGGAGCGGCTGGTGTAGTCAGTGACATCCCGTCCTCCGCCGGTTCCAGCACCAAGAAATCCAGCAAAAAGGCTGTCACAGAGACCGTCCTGCGCTCCACCACCGACAACTACACCACCTATTCCCAGAACGCCCTTGGGCAGGTGGAGACCACGGTGGAATCGGTCAACGAGCACATCCGTGACAGCACCGGCAAGGAGTTTGACCGCCTGACCGAGAAGGTGACCGAATCCGGCAAGGAGATGGTCAACGGCGTCGAGCGGGAATACACCCTGGTGACCACCAAGGTGGACGGCGTGACCCAGAAGGTGACGAAGTCCTACGCCGACATGTCCAAGGTGCTGACCGACACGGCCAAGAAAACGGCCACCAGCTACAAGGACGGGGCCACCGTCACCACTGCCGAGGTGACCAAGATCTATGCCGACGGGTCCCGCCATGTGGAACAGACCGTCACCGAGGCCGGGGAGCGCATCGGTGCAAGCGGCCGCGAGACCTACGAGAAGATCATCACCTATGTGGACGGCGTGCAGGACAAGGTGGAGGAATCCGCCCAGCAGATCGACACCTCCGTCACTGCCACCCAGAAGCGCATTGACGAGGCCCTGTCCGGGGCCAAGAGCGAGCTGAGCAGCGGCATCTTTGGCATCATCAAGGACGGCATTTCCGCCGTCAAGAACAAGGATTGGGCCGGCATTGCCGAGACAGTGGCCAAGCTCATCTGGGGCCAGGTGACCCAGAGCCAGCGGGAGACCGTCTCCGCCTGGGCCAAGAAAGCGCTGGCCGCCATTAACGAGGCCTACGCCGGAGGCGGGCTGCAGCAGGCCTTTGAGGCCGTGTCCGGCATCCTGGGCAGCGGCATCAAAAACGGTGCCGGAGCCACAATCCAGGGCATTGGTGAGATTGCCAGCGGGCTGTCCGGCTCCGGCGGCATGGGCAAGCTGGTGGGTGCTGCCGTGTCCGGCATTGGCACCATCGGCAAGGCCGTGGCGGGCCTTGTGGGCAAGGTGGGCGGCCTGATTGCAGCCCACCCGGAGGTTTTTGCCATCATCGCACTGGTGGCCGGCATTGCCGGGCTTGGGCTTTTTTTGTGGAAGAAGTACGGCCGTAAGGGCGGTTCTGCCGATGACGGCAGCTCCACCGATGAGACACCGGCCCTGCCGCACCCGGACAGCAGCGGCTACACCCAGAGTGACACGATCACCGCCGCAGAGCTCACCCGGCGCACGCAGGCGGCCTCCATGGCCAACCAGAGCAGCATAGCTCGCACCCAGAACGGAACTGGTTCCGGGGCAGCGCAGCAGCTCACGGCCAGCTACACGGGCAGCCTGACGGCGGTGTTCAACGTGGACGGCAGAGAAATGGCCCGCACCACCGCGTCTTACATGGACGAGGAACTGGGCTTTCGGAGGTGATGAACCATGGAAGATTTTTATATCAACGACCACGGGGCCAGCGAGTTCGGGGCCCTGCTGCTGTCCAGCTGGTATGTCAGCGGCAGCACTCTCACCCAGAACTACCTCACCAGCTACACAGGCAGCCGGATCACCTTCTGTTCCACCCAGTACGGCCTTCGCTCCATCTCGCTGCCGGTGGACATCTACGGCGCAAGCCCTGCCGACGCAGCGGCCAAGCGCAGCGCCCTGACGGCGGCTTTTCTGGGCGGCACGGTGGAGCTGGCTCTGCCGGACGGCGGCACCTACACGGCTCTGCTGCTGGACAGCGGCAAGGCACAGGAGCAGGACACCGACGGCTGCATCCTCAGCTGCACCTACACGCTGGCAGGCTACCGGCACGGGGCGCTGGAAACGCTGGTGCTTCCTGCGGATGTCCAGACCTTTTTTGCAGCGGGCACCGCCCCGCAGATGGAGTGCCGCATCACAGAGACGGTAACGGAGGCCGGCAGCCACACCGTGCACTACCCCAACGGCGGCAGCTGCGTGCTCAAAGATCTGCAGGCCGGTGACACCGTGTGCGTGGACGGCATCACCCGGCAGGTGCTGTGCAACGGCCAGAACCTGTTTCAGGCCGTCACCGGCATTTCCGGCTGGCCCACCGTCCGTGCCGGAGAAAACAGCCTTGCCCACACCGGGCAGAGCTACGTCGAGTATTACCCCATTTTTGTGTAAAGGAGGCGTTGCCCGTGCTTGCCATCGTGTCCGCAGACGGTCATCACATCCCGCTGGACTGTGATGATTACTGCATCGTGCACAACTGGAACGGCTGGGAGGATGAGATCAAATTCAGCCTGCCACGGGGCCACCAGCAGGCCCGCCTGCTCACCGAGCGGGTGCGGCTGGTGGAAAAGACCGAAGATCAGACCTATGCACTGTCCAGCATCAACGTGGGGCGCAGCTACACCGACTACGAGGCCGTGCTGGATCTGGACAGCCTGTGCGGCACCCTGCTGAAGAACTGGAACAACTATGTGTCCACCGGCCTGTTCTCCAAGGGCCCCCAGACCATGGCCGACACCATCCGGCGGGCAATTTCCGGCCTGTCGGACTGGAGCCTGACCGTCCCTGACAAAGCCACCGAGAAGCTGGCCATTGAAAAGTTCACCGGCAGCCCGCTGGAGTTGGTGCAGAAAGCGGTGGACGTGTGGAAGAACTACCCTGTGCGGTTCCTCGTGCCCGGCACGACTTCCGCCCGCCAGATGATCATTGTGGACCCCGGCGCCCGGACCCCGAACGGCACCTACTTCACCGACGAGCTGAACCTGACCGAACAGCCCTATTATAAAGGAAAAGCGGAGACCGGCGACAGCTACTATACAGCCCTACTGCTGTACGGCAAAAGCGATATCAGCGTGGAAGCACAGTGCCACAACTACGACAGCCGGGTCATCTGGCACAGCGAGACGGACAGCTCCATCTCGGACAAGTCCGCCCTGAAGATCAAGGCCGACGCCATGGTCAAGGCGGCAGCGTTCCCCAAGTGCTCCTACAGCTGCCAGATCGCCGACCTTGCCCGGCTGGCCCCGGATCAGTATGCGTATCTGTCCTTTGGCCTGTATGACAAGGTAGTGCTCATGGACCGTGACCGGCACACCAACACCACCATGCAGGTGGCCCAGTACACCGTTTATCCCTACCATGCAGAGAAGAACGCCGTGCAGCTCAACAGCGTGGCGGGCACCATCTCTTCCGGCAGCAAATCTTATTCCGGTGACGTGATCGAGTACACTGACCCGGACACTTCGGAGGCATCGAATGCAGATCCTTAAAATTGACTTTCAGTCCCAAAGCGCGCCGCCCGTCGTCCCGGTGATGCAGTCGGACGCGCAGAGCCGGTTCATCGGCATGGCCCTCTACAACGGCGGCACCCCGTACAAGGCCCCGGAAGGTGCGGTGTACACCGTGCAGTACCGGGGCGAGGGGGCCAACAACTTCGGCTGGTATGACCAGATCCTCACCACCAGCGGCAAGCACGCCGCCGTGACTGTGGACGCCGACAACGCCCACATCATCACACTTGAGCTGGCCGAGCAGGCCTTGCGCCGCCCCGGCGACGTACACGTCAACCTGTGTGTGATGGGCCCCGATACCGGCTACGAGCTGCGCACCTTTGACATCATTGTCCGGGTGGGCGGGGCCGCTTACCCGGATGATGTGGCCGTGCAGAGCTATTTCTTCGTCACCGGCGTCTCTTCGTCCTCCTGGCTGTCTTATGTGTCTATCTGCCTGGAGGCACAGCAGGCGGCGGAAAAGGCGGTGACGCTTGCGGAAAATTCTGCAACCACTGCCAAGAAGGCAGCTTCGTCTGCATCTGCGGATGCGAAAAACGCACAGGATAACGCCAGCTCCGCCAAAAAAGCAGCGGACCAGATCACGTTCATCGCTAACGGCTGCAAGGGCTACTACAGCACCGCTCAGGACCTGCGTGACGCTTACCCCACAGCGGCCGCTGGTTCCTGGGCGATCGTTGCGGAAAACAGCACCATCTGGGTGTGGAACCCCGCTACCTCTGCCTGGAAAGACGCGTCCGTCAATGTGGACTTTTCCGACTACTACAAAAAGTCCGAGGCGGACAAAAAGTTCGGCACGCCGTACAGCCTGCCCGCAGCCACGGTCAGCACGCTGGGCGGCGTGAAGGTGGGCGACTATCTGGACATTGCCCCGGACGGCACCCTGAGCGGCAAGACGCTGTATGACACCATCGCGGCCAGTGTGGCGGTCAAGTCGGAGGCGCGGCTGGTGTGGAGCGGAAAAACAACGATTGGGATGAGAAAAACTGAGACAATTAACGTTCAGGACGGTGTAGATTACGTTAACCTCCGCGTAAACGAAGCTGATTTTAATCTTACCCCTGGTATGACATATAAAACTGGCAGTTTTGGCGCGGGAAGTCTCACGGTCACAGTATTATTTTCGGCCGACAAAAAACGTCTTGAATGTACCCTTACCAATACGCTGAATACTGTATCGGTTGTATTCACCGGCTACCACTACCCCACCTTGGCAGAGCTGCTGGCCGAGACGCAGGCCGCGCAGGCCGATGCCGACGAACTGAACCTTGACCAGGACTACCGCCTGACTCTTTTGGAGCTGGGCGTGACCGATGATGAAACAACTGAAACCGCATGACCAGAAAGGAAGGAATACTATGGCACTTTATAACACCTGCAAGCGTATGATCGAGCGCGGCAAGACCGCCGGTATGGCAAAAAAGCTGGATATCTTCTACGCCGCCAACAAGCTGACTGATGAGCAATATGCCGAGCTTACCGAGATGCTGACTGAAAAGACCAGCGCCTGACCGGGCCGGGAAAGGACGCACCAAGGAGGTGTTGCTTTATGATCGAGTTTCCCATCACGCTGACATCCGGCGGCAGCGTATGCCTGCCCGGGCACGCATTTGCGCTGGCCCTCGGCTACACCAAGAATCAGGGCGTGTACCGCCTGCACATCGATGCAACCGGTGAGTGGGAAGGCCTGACTATCCGGGCTTTCTGGCACGTCCCGGACGGCAAAGACCCGGTATCTTCGCTGGTGGCGGACGGCTATGTGGCCGTGCCCGCCAGCGTGACCGCCCAACCCGGCAATGGCTGCATCACCTTTGAGGGAAGCGACGGCACCCGCACGGTGACAAGTGCAGATCTGCGGTATCGTGTCAGTGCCAACTCTGGCACAGAGGATGGCACAGAGCCGGAGCCTGGCACACCTGCCTGGCAGGAGCTGGTGGGGGCCGTTCACACCGATGCCACCGCCGCAGAGCAAGCCAAGACCGATGCACAGACTGCGGCCACGGAATCTGCCGCCAGCGCGGAAAAGGCCGCTGCCAGCAAGAAAGCTGCCGGGGACGCGCAGGCAAAGGCCACCGAGAGCTTGCAGGAGCTCAAGAACGGCATTGCATCCGGAAACTTTAAGGGCGAGCCGGGCACGTCGCCGACAGTCACCGTGCAGGATATCACTGGCGGCCATCGTATCGTCATCACCGACGCGACCGGTACCAGCTCTGTCGATGTGCTGAATGGCAAGCAAGGCGACCCCGGTAGACCGGGTGATACAGGCGCAACACCTGAGCTCACAATCGGTACGGTGGAAGAGGGTGACGCGCCATCTGCGACAATTACTGGCACGGCTAAAAATCCCGTGCTAAACTTTACACTTAAAAGCGGCGCACCCGGCAAGGATGCCACCGTGGACGCCACCCTGACCCAGAGCGGGCAGGCCGCTGACGCAAAAGCTACAGGCGACGCGCTGGCGACCAAAGCAGTCATCGACGACACCGCTGTAGGGCTCGACGCATGGAGCGCAAAGCACATCATTGACACCCTCTGTCCGCCGCTGGACGAGACCGGGAACCCGGTGCAGTGTTACCCTGTGGAAGGCTATCCGCTGGGTGTGACTGCCAGCTGGGAGCCTGTACAGGCGGGCAGCGGTGACCCATCACCTGACAATGTTCGGCCTATTTCCGGGCGGGATAGCGTGAAGGTGGAGCGGTGCGGGGGGAATGTTATTGAGTTTTTAAGTACAAATGATTCCTCTTCAGGCATTAAAATAGCAGTAGACGCAGAAAAAAATATTACGTTAAACGGAACAGTTGTTGGAAAAGGCAATATCTCTATTGGAATGTGTCGGCTGCATTGGGTTGCGGGAAAAAACTACACCATGTACGTCAAAAAGGTGGGTGGAAATGCCTCTCTTGGAAGCGGCGACGGCATTACTTTTGCCTATTCGCTGTTCACAACGGATTATAATCATTTCTTCCGTGGTGGTACAAACAGCACAAACTTGGATGCATATATTGCAAGAGACGTTGCGCTGGTAGAAACCGAGCTTATTTTTATGCTGCAATGCTGGCGAGATGGCACAGTATTCAACAACTTCAAATTCCAAATCGAAGTTGTTCCCGGCACCACCCCTCCCACCGAATACACCCCTTACACCGGCCAGACCACCACCCTGACCCTACCCTCCACCATTTACGGCGGCACGGTGGATGCAGTGACGGGAGATGGGCAGGAGACGTGGAAGCTGGTTACGCTGGACGGGACGGAAAATTGGGAAACGTGGGGCGTTAATGAAAACAACGCAGCTGTCACAGGTTTTTATAATTACAGCATCAATGATTATGACCCCAATGGTAATAAACTTCTGTGCAGTACCATGCCATATAAAAATGTTGATGTATGGGGAGGTCGCAATGAGGGAATTGGCTATGCCAATGCACTTAACCAGAGTAGCAGATATATGATTTACAGCGTCAAGACAGACACGCTATCTGACGCATCGGACAACGCAAGTGCCGTAGCATCGTTTAAGTCCTACCTCGCCACCCAGTACGCTGCCGGAACCCCGGTGCAAATCGCCTACCGTCTGGCCGAGCCGGTGCCGTTTACCGTGACAGGCGCACAGCCCATCTCCGCCCTCCCCGGAGTGAACACCCTGATGACCGATGCCGACACCCTGACCGTTACCGGCAGAGCAGACCCCATCAAGCGCATCACTGACCTTGAGGACGCTGTGGCATCAATGACCAACACATAAGGAGGTACATACATATGGCAATCAAAAGCAAAGCTCGCCATGACCTGACCCTGCGCTCCATCAAGCGGGAAATCGCCGCAGGGCGTGACGTGGCATACTGGTTGGATAAGGCGTACACCCATCTGGACAACGGACTGCTGACGGAGGACGACATCGCAGAGGTGGAAACTCTGGCAGGGGCGTACTATGACGCACTGGACGCAGAAGACAAGGCGGACGCTGAGGAAATCACACTGTAAGGAGGAAACATACTATGATTATTACCGGCATGGCAGAATACGAAAGCGTGTGCAAGAATGCACTGGTCGAGTGGTACAACGCGCACCGCGAGACCAAAATCACCCTCGAAAACGTCTTTGTGGTCTGGGCTTGCAAGACGCTCCAGAACTACAAGGCGCTACTGTCTACCACCGTGAGCGGTGACGGCATCTATGCCGAGTACACCTACAACGGCGATAAGCAGGAGCTGTACGAAGATGTGTACGGCAAGATGACCAATCGCTGCATCAAGCAGCAGTAAGGATGGTATCAGGACAAGCACTACATACGAGCTTCATTCACGAAATCGCACCATTTCCGTTGAGGACGGCGCGATTGATGCACCGGACGATGTGACGAAGGAAGAGTAACGCCAAGAAAGGACGTGAGAACATGGCAATCAAACAGTACAGCCTGAAAGCAGACGGCGCCAGGAAGCTGGCACCGGGCTTTAAGGTACGCGAGTTCCGCTGCCGCGACGGCTCCGACGTCGTGATGATTGACGAAAGCCTTGTGATGCTTTTGCAGTGCATCCGGGAGCACTTTGGCAGGCCCATCACGATCACCAGCGGGTACCGCACCGCCGCCCACAACAAATCCGTGGGCGGGGCCAAGAGCAGCCAGCACCTGCTGGGCCGGGCGGCGGACATCCAGGTGGCGGGCGTGTCCGTCGAGGACGTGGCCGCCTACGCCGAAAGCCTGCTGCCCGGCTGGGGCGGCGTGGGCCGCTACCCGGTCAAGGCAGGCCGCGCCAAAGGCTGGGTGCATGTGGACACCCGGCCTAACAAAAGCCGCTGGACGCAGTAAGGGGGTGATACCGATGGCAAGTGTTCTGATGTCGGATGCACCGTATGCGTCCTGGCTTTCTGACGTTTTAGCTACACTCGAAGAACACAAGATCGACCGCATTGCAGTTGCAGCGCCCTTACCGAATGGCGAGGTATTCACAGGCTACTTCCGCTTGGACACGATGGACAAGGCCCTTCTGGCGGCCAACATGCAGGCCGACGCTGTGCTGGACGCAGTGCGCCACAATGGACAGCGCATCCAGCAGGCATGGAGCGATGACATAGATGAGGAGGTGTAACCAACGGACGATGCAATCATCGCCGCCCTGCTGAGCGGTGCCGTGACCCTGATCGGGGTGCTGATCGCCAACAGCCGCAGTCAGGCCGTGACCGACACCAAGCTGGAAGAGCTGACCCGCGAGGTGCGCGAGCACAACAATTTCGCCCGCCGCGTGCCCATTCTGGAAGAGCAGATGAAGGTGGCAAACCACCGCATCGCAGATTTAGAAGCCAACGAACACGAAAGAGAAAGGAACTGACTATGAACGCACATATCACCAACACCAACACCAACCGCAACGTCTCCGCCGGCACCGTGGCCCGCACCGCCGTGCTCCTGCTGGCCCTGACCAATCAGATTCTCAGCGCCTGCGGCAAGCCCATCCTGCCCATTGACAGCGCCCAGCTGGAGCAGGCTATCACTGCTGGTTGCACCACCGTGGCAGCACTCGTCAACTGGTGGTACAACAACAGCTTCACCCAGGCCGCCCTCGCTGCCGATGAGGTCTACGATCAGAAGAAGAACAGCGTGCACTGAGCGCACCGCTGTAAGTCCATAGCATAGCAACAGCCCCGGGAGCCGTCTGGCCCTCGGGGCTGTTTTTGTTTGCGTGTGCTGCCATGTGTCGGAAAGTGTTGAATTTTCCCGCATTGGTAGTTATAATGGTTTGGTAGTAAAATATGGTAGTAGTTTGGAAGTTCTTCTATTTTATCCGTTTTCTTTCGCACGGGGTCATTCTGTACAAATGGAAAATCCCCCGCAGTTTTCATGAAACTACGAGGGATTTTCTTGGCGGAGTAGGAGGGATTTGAACCCTCGCGCCGTTGTTTAGACGACCT
>ERZ840371.742-NODE-742-length-38149-cov-16.439833_pt1 | contig 38149 bp, 39 predicted proteins | sample MGYA00519937_ERZ840371 | MGnify/ENA primary metagenome ERZ840371 (study PRJEB31850, sample SAMEA3708873) | human gut metagenome | biome: human gut; feature: human-associated habitat; material: faeces | place: China | collected 2014 ... | reverse complement strand
TCAAGATATGCGCAGCCTGCCGCATAGTCGATTTTCAGCGCACCGTTCGTAAAAACCGGAGAATCCTGCGCCGCATTTGTTTTCATCAGCGACAGTCTTCGCTGCGTCACCCGCAGCCGTGCCAACAGTTCGTCCACGGAAAAGGGCTTCGTCAGGTAATCGTCCGCCCCGGCATCCAGCGCCCCGATTTTATCGGAATCCTCTGTTCTGGCGCTGATCACAATGATCGGCATATTCGACCACGACCGGATTTTTTGGATGACTTCCACGCCGTCCATATCCGGCAGCCCCAGATCAAGCAGTACAATGTCCGGGTTGTGAGACAGCGCTTCCATCACGGCACTTGCGCCGTTTTGCGCCGAAAGATACCTGTATTCGTGAGTTTTCAGCGTCGTCGTGATTAAATTGCGCACCGGAGTATCATCTTCTACAACAAGGACAAGTGGTTTATTCATTCAGGTTCACCTCACTAAGTGGTATTGTAAAGGAAAAAATGCAGCCATGCGGAGTATTGTCTTTCAGTGTCAGTTCGCCATGATGTGCATAAATAATGGTCTGACAGAGGGTAAGTCCTAGCCCAAGACTGCGGCGGCTGTCACCAATCAGATTGCTCCCGGTAAAAAACATTTCAAAAACATGTTTTTTTATCTCATCAGGGATACCTGAGCCGTTGTCGATGACACGGATCTCAGCCATATTTTCCTGATGTATTGCCGTGATCCGAATGACAGAGTCCGCAGGGGTATATTTAATGGCATTGTTTACCAGATTGATAATAACCTGCATGATGAGTCCTGCGTCCACCCGTACCAACAGTGGTGTATCTCCGCAATCCGCCATAATGTGATGTTCTGCTGATCTTCGATCGATATGCCGGAGTGCTTCCGATACAATGTCGTCTACGACCTGATCAGAAAGGTGCAGTTTTACGCTGCCGTCCGCAATTTTTGTAATGGAAAGCAAGTTCTCAACCAGTCCCGTCAGCCATTGCGCATCGTCATAAATGTCCGTAAAAATCTGTTTCCGCGTTTGTTCATCCAGCACGTTATAGCTGTGCAGCAGCGTATCCGCGTTGCCGGAAATGGAGGTCAGCGGGGTTCTAAGGTCATGGGAAATTGAACGCAGAAGGTTTGCACGAAGCTGTTCGTTCTTTGCAAGGACGGCGGCTTTTTCCTTTTCCTCGGCGTTGCGTAGGCTTTCCAGAGCCAGAGCGCACTCGCCGAGAATGGAAAACAGCACGCTGGATGTAAATGCGTCAGGCTGCGTTTGCTTCTCCATCGGAATCCCGACAACGCCGAAAACCTGCTGCCCGGTACGAATGGCAAGATACAGCCGTTTTGCCTTTGGAAAGTTTTGCGTCGTTGCGCCAGCACGCTTTCGGTTTTGCCAGACCCATTGAATCACGTTCTGTTCCTGATCAGTATCCGGGATGCAATATGGACTGCTTCCGTCTGCCGGATAAACATTCCCATCCAGCAGCACGTCGCCTTGTGCCGGATAAATCAAAACGTCCCGCTGCATGAGCTTCTGTATCTGCGTCGTGGTCATCTGATAGACCTCATCCGGCGTTTCCGCCTTTTGAAGCTGCCTGTTCATATCAAAAAGGAGTTTTGTCCGATAGGCATCCCGCGCGGATAGCTGCGCATGGGCTTTGAGCTTTGCGGCAAGCGTACCGGTCAAAAGCGCCGCTGCAAACATGACGGCAAAGGTTATTGGGTATTTGCTGCCATAGGCTGCCAAAGACAGCCGGGGTTCCGTCAGAAAATAATTGAACAGGATGACACTCAAAAAAGCGGACAGCACACCGCAGGTATATCCGCTGGTAAAAGCGGAAGTCAGAAGCACCCCCAGCAGGTAAACCATGATGATATTGGCATTTGCAAAGCCGAGCCGCAGAAAGACCCATCCGATGACCGTCGCAGCTGCCAGAATCCCGATGGTCAGAAGCAGTTCCCATGCGGTCGGAAACGCCGGACGGATGGGAAGCAGCCGTTTCCTGCGGTAGCTCTTATAGGCTTCCACATCCGGAATGATATGAATGTCCACCTCTGGTGCAAGCGTAATGAGCCGTTCTGTCAGCGTCGGTTCACTCCAAAAATGCCGCCGCTGTACGCCACTTCGCCCAATCACAATTTTGGTCACATCAGAGAGACGCACATATTCCGCGATCTGTGTTGCCACATCTTCACCATGCGTTGTGACGATCTCTGCGCCAAGCTGCTGAGCCAGACGCATATTCACCTGCAAGCGAACGGTATCTTCCGCATTCATATCAGCGTCTCCGGGTGTCTGCACGTAGAGCGCGGTAAGGCTGCCGCTAAATGCCTGTGCCATTTTCCCTGCCATTCGTACAATGCGTTCATTGGATGGAGACGAGGACAGGCACACAAGAATATGCTCTTTTGGCAGTTCGCTTCCTTTGTTCTGCACATTTTCACCACCCCTCTTAAATGATATTATAGCACCAAAATGTGATGGTTTCTACTGCGCCAAATCGGATTCGTTGTTTGGAAATGAAATTTGCTCTGAATCATAGATCACGATTTCTACATGGGCATGACTGCTGCGAAACCGGGAAAGCGTTTCCTCAAGTTCGTCAGGAGAAATATTTCCGACCAGATGCACGCACGGCTCAGGCTGCTGTTGTTCGGGCGCTTCCTCGATTCGCTTCTGATTTTCATCCAGAAAGCGATCCAGCCGCTTCATCAAAAACCAGCTGAGCAGGAACATTAACGCTGTCCCAGCGATCAAAACGACATCTTCCACATACCCTCACCGTCCGTTCAGATTCGGAAACACTTTTGCAGCGCTTTGTATTCGCCCAACGCTAAAATCGTCATTTCCCCGGACAGCACCGTATCCGGTGTAATTGATACGTCGGTTTTTCCCGAATGCTTGATGCCAAGAATGTTGATTCCAAACTTGCTGCGGATATTCAGTTCGCCAATGCTTTTCCCGACCCAGCCTTCTGGTACTTCCACCTCAAAAATGGCGTGCTGCTCGTCGAACTCTATGTAGTCGAAGATATGGTCGGCAGTGTATCGGATCGCTGCCCATTTTGCCACCTGTTTTTCCGGGTAGACTACATGGTCTGCACCGTTGCGAAGCAGAAACTTTGCCTGCACATCACGCTCGGCACGCGATACCACGCGCTTTGCACCCAGCTCCTTCAGCAGCGAGGTGGTTTCCAGCGAGTTCTGAAAATTACCGCTGATGGTCACGATGCAGACGTCAAAATTTCCGATGCCAAGAGAGCGAAGAAACTCCGCGTTTGTACTGTCGCCAATTTGTGCGTTGGTGACATATGGTAGCACATCACTGATTCGTTCCTCGTTTGTATCGACCGCCATGACCTGATGCCCCAGCTGATAAAGCTGTACTGCGATATGCCGTCCGAAGCGGCCTGTGCCAATCAATAGAATGTTTTTCATGTGAAAAGGCTCCTTATCCAATCGTAATTTTTTCCTGCGGCAGCCTTGCATTCCCCGCTTTTTTGCTGGAAAGTGCCGCATAAATGAGGGTAAGACCGCCGACTCTGCCCAGATACATGAGCAAGATCAGCACCATTTGCGATGGAATGCGCAGCTGCGGTGTAATACCAAGTGTCAATCCCACAGTCCCGACCGCCGATGCCGTTTCATACAGGCAGGCAGACAGCGGAAGATTCTCATATGCGCTGATAAAGACCGCACCGCCAAAGAACAGCACCAGATACATCGTCAGAATGGTCGCGGCGGTCTTGACGGCGCTGCAATCGACTCTGCGTCCGAAAAATTGGGCACTATCGCGCTGGCGGAAGGTCGCAGTGGCATTGGCAATCAAGACCGCCAGCGTCGTTGTTTTCATGCCGCCTGCTGTAGAACCTGGAGAACCGCCGATGAGCATCAAAAGGATCATCACGCCCTGCGACGCACCGGACATCGCGGATAGACTTACCGTGTTGAAGCCCGCTGTCCTCGGCGTGACGGACTGAAAAAAGGATGCCAGCAGCCGGTTTCCGGAGGGAAGCGCGGAAAAGTCTGAAAAGAAGAAAAACACAGAAGGCAGAAAAATCAAAAGACCTGTCGTGACGAGAATCACCTTGCTCTGCATTCGGTAGCGATGAAACCGCCACTTGTTTTCGAAGATGTCATCCCACGTCAGAAATCCAATGCCGCCGATCACGATCAGCAGCATAATCGTGATATTGATTACTGGGCTGTCCGCGTAGCCGGTAAGAGATGGATAGCGGTTGCTTTCTGTCCCAAGAATATCAAACCCGGCGTTGCAAAAAGCAGATATGGAATGAAAAATCGCCATCCAGACGCCGCGCCATCCATAGTCACGGCAGAACACCGGCAGCACGGCAAGCGCCCCCAGCAGCTCAATCAGAAACGTCCCTCGCAGGATGAAGCGTGTCAGGCGGACGATTCCGCCGACCTTTGGTGCTGAAATTGCATCCTGCATGGTGCTGCGCTGCATCAGAGAGATTTTTCGCCCGGACAACAGTGCAAACGACGCTGCTACGGTTACGACACCAAGACCACCAATTTGGATCAGCGCCAGAATAACCGCCTGCCCAAAGGTTGACCAGTAGCTGCCTGTATCCTGCACCACAAGCCCTGTCACGCAGACGGCAGAGGTTGCTGTAAACAGCGTTTCATTGAATGGAGTTACATTCCCCCCAGTCGTGGAGATCGGCAGCATCAGCAGCAGCGCTCCGAGCAGAATGACCCCGGCAAAACCTAATATGATAATTTGAAAAGACGAAAGGCGGCGCTTTCGACGAATGATCTCTTCCGGCATAAAGGCAGCTCCTTATTTCTGTGATGGTTATATTATACAGCCGGAGATTTTAAGAGCGGATAAGGGACATTTGCGACGTATTAAGATTGAATAAAGATGAGGAGATTGCTTGTCCATTTTTTGTGTCCGGCTTTGCCAACTCGCCCAAGTCAGGCCGTAGTAGTGGTGAAGAGAGGGGAAGACTGTTTGTTTCAATCGTTTTTTGCAGAACTGGCCAAAAGCGCTTTTGAAATTGTAGTAAGGGTAGGGAGAAAGAAAAACACTCTGGTCGAATGTTGCTGATGGTAACGCCAATGTTACCGTTGGTATGTCGCAATCCCATCGCTGCCGCGATACCGTAAAAGCAGAAAGAGTTGCAGCGACGAACGGCTCTGGCTTGATGTGATCGACCGCGTGGTGGTACATCGGGATGGGCTGACATTCAAGTTCCAGAACGGAAAAGAAATTCGGGTGTGATCCCCGGAAAAAGCAATCGCCCACAGGCTTCATTGACGGCTTGTGGGCTTTTCTCTTCAATTTGTTGTCAATGGTCGCATATGTAACATTGTAAATGGCCCTTTTTTCGGTGTATAATATTTCAACAATTATTGGCACGTCATTACTTGGAATGGATTGAGAAGAATGAGCAATTATCTTTCCGAATTGAATAGCGGCATTGCTCCGAATCCCAGCAACAATGTTTTTTCTGACATTTGGGGTGAGTATGAGCGAGTAATCCTTCATAGCCTTGTCACTTCTTTCGGGCTGGACTTCCTCGTCCACGATCAACGCGGCGGGGATGTTGATACTGTACAGGGTGTCCGAGAGACAGGGACATTTAAGAATTCTGCCTACGCGCAAAAGTATGGGGAGCGCGGTAAGTACTCCACGCACGATTATCATAGCGACGATTCATACACGACGGTTACTGCTGAGGCACGACGGCAGTTCAATGAAACTGGCACCCCGATAGAAGATGTATATGCCCCCGGTAATCTCTTGATTTTCAACAAAGCGGAGGGGCCTTGGCGTAGAGCGTCACTGGATCATATCATTTCTGCGCATGAAGTTCATGACGATCCCGTCAGAATGCTTGCAGATCTGGATGGCATTTCGCTTGCAAATGACCCTGAGAATCTTCGTTATACCAGCATTTCTTTAAATACGAAAATGTCTGATATGACGATTGACGAGTTCATCGGATGGTGCGATGAGCACCCCGACAAAGTCAACTGGAACGGTGAGAATGGTGCTCCATTGCCCGAAGAGGTAAAGCAACGCCTTAGAGAAGAAGATGCAAGGGCGCGGGAGCACTACGAGGCCAGAATTGCCAAATCCTACTATACCAGCCCTCAGTTTTATGCAGACGCTGTTACCGCAGCCGGAAAACGTGGACTGGAGATGGGTGCTCGTCAGGCTCTGGGATTTGTTTTTCTGGAGATCTACTATGCCTGCAAGGATGAGTTAGGAGCCGTACCTCCCGGCAGCAATTTCAAAGAGTGTTTTGAAGCCATCATCCGAGGTATACCAAAAGGGCTTGATAATGCTCGGCTTCGCTATAAGGACCTGATGTCTCAGTTTGCACAGGGCTTTTGGGCGGGAGCTCTTGCCAGCCTTACGACTACGCTTTGCAGCATTTTCTTTACCACTGAAAAGAACATGGTCAGGTATATCCGTCAGGGGTACGCTGCTGTAGTTCAGGCTGGAAATGTTCTGTTGATTAATCCGGACGATCTGCTGCTTGGCGATCAACTGAAAATGACAACGATTGTTCTCGGCTCTGGTGCTTCAGTTATTGCAGGGACTTATGTTGGAGATCTGATTTCCAAAACGCCTATCGCATCCGTTCCTGAAGTAGGTCCCGTAGTGACAAGGTTTGTATCTGTCCTCGTCAGCGGTCTGCTCTCCTGCACCATGTTGATTCTGCTGGATCGGAGCAAGCTGGTAAATACCCTCATTGGGAAAATGAATCAGTATGCCACCGTTGAGCACACCATTAAGGAAACCTCAAAGGCATTTGAGAATATGGCAGCTGAGATTGAAGGCTACGATATAGATGCCTTTTCGACTCAGTGTCTGCAGTTCCGTTTAATCGCGGCGAAAATTGGTCAGCCAACCTCTGAAGAGGAATTAAACAGCCTGCTTATGGATGCTCTTACCTGCAGCGGGATATGCTTGCCATGGGACGGAGACTTTGATGATTTTATGAGCGATCCATCCGGTCGTCTCGTGTTTAGTTGAAGGGAGGCGGAGATTTGTGTTAGCTTTCCTTAAACTGATTTGGAATGCCATTAAACGCCTTTTTGGATTTCTTGGCGATCACGGTGACGTCATTGCAAAAGGTGCTGCCGTTGCGGGTGGCGCTGCTGCAGCCGTAGGCGCAGGTGCGGGTATTCGCGCAAACAGGGTCAATAAAAAAGCGCTTGCTATGAGGGAAGAAGCATTATCCGCCTATCAGGACAGCAATGCTCAAACCGAGGCTGTAATGGAAAAACTGGGTGATCTCCAGATTGAGATTATCGGCACCTTCGATTCCTTTGTCGAGACAATGGAAAAAATCCAACAACGCCCGGAGGGACTGAAAAACAAACTGGCAAAGGTTACACTGCCCGACTTCAAACCAGAAGATCTGAAAACTTTGTCGAATAACCTCCAGATGGCGCTGGCAGGTGCAGGAGGAGCTGTTGCGGGAATAGGCATTGGTGTCGCCGCTTTTGGAATTAATACTCTGGCGCTTGGCCCCGGAGCTCTTGTCGGTGGAGCGGTATTATGTGTAAAGGGCGTAAGTCTATCGAAAAAAGCCACAAAAAACAAGCGCGAAGCCGTCCAGCTTAAAAAAGACGTAGAGAAAATATGCGCTTACCACGCCCAACTTCGGGGCTCGGCAGGAATGCTGTATCAGTCGATGTTGGAAGTCAGGCAACAGTATCTCTCCCATTTATCTGCTCTGAAAACCCTCGTGTCACAGAAAACAGATTGCAAAGAATACACGAAAGCAGAACGGCTGCTGGTACTGAATTCCATCCTGCTTGTTTCGCTGATGTATGATATGTGTAAGGTCACGCTCGTGCAGAAGGCAGAAAACGAAAACAGTGTGGAAACCGTAAATGAGAAAGAAGTCAAACGGATTGTTGAGTCTGCAAATCGTCGTTGCCGAAAAATTCAGCCCGTTCCAGAAGCCTTAGCTATATGAGGTAGAACAATGAAATCGGCACACTGGACGCAGCGGACGCATCTGTTCCGTGCTGATGAGTATATTTGCTCCGGATGCAAAGCTGTGAGCGACAAGCCATATAGGATATGCCCATCATGCGGAGCCCCATGAAAAAGGCCAAATATGATCCGTCATGGGTGGATGAAGCAGAAGGCCTTTCCGCACTACTGGATGATGACTGGTAAGAAACCAAACTACATAAAAGAAGGTGTCAAAACTTATGGGACTGTTCTCTCATCGGAGGTCAACTTCTTCCAGTACTCAGGAAACTCCGCCGAAAGAAAAAACGGATGAGGAGAAGGCATTTGACTATTTTGATACGGAGGAAATCCGCTGTGATTCAGAAACCGACCGGGATACGATAACTTTCATTTACAAATCCCTAAAAGTGAAAAATGGCGACACAAGTGATGCATCGGATATGAAAGAGGGACTCCGAACACTGGATAATAACGTGTATCATTTCGCGAGAGCAGTTTTTTATCAAAACTTTATGCTCATGAGGAAAATCGATGCGCTCTCCGACCGTATCCGTGCGCTGGAGGAAAAGGCAAATCAGTAATCGTTCACTTTGAACCCCCCTGTGGCAAGTGCCCCCCCTCGGACCCGGTTGACCCCCCTGAAGGGCAGGTGACCCCCCCCTCCGGGAAATTCTATCAAAACGCGATACCTTTTCCACAAAAAACGGCAAATCTCATGAGAGATTTGCCGTTTTTTCTTTTTCACGCTTCCCACTCCGCCCCTGACATTGCGGGATTGCAGGCAAAACACTTGTATGCTATAATAAAAAAACCGTTGATTTTTGTCCGCGCGGCGCGTCCGCCGGCTGCGGCAAACGAAATGATACTTAGAAAGGATCTTTGATGATGAAACCGAAATTTGACGGCTATGCGGCGCAGTATGACGCCTGGTTTATGGAAAACGACAACCTGTTTCAGAGCGAGCTGCGCCTGTTTCAGACCGCACTCGGCGACATTGCCGGCAAGCGCGTGCTCTCCGTCGGCTGCGGCAGCGGCCTGTTCGAGAGCATGATCGACTGCAGCGGCATCGAGGGCATCGAGCCCTCGCACGACATGGGCGCGATCGCGCAAAAGCGCGGCGTGAACGTGATCGCGTTCGGCGCGATCGAGGACGCCGAGCTGGAGGAAAATGCCTACGACGTGATCTATCTCAACGGCAGCTCCAGCTATATGGAGGATCTGACGCGCGCATTCAATGTCTGCAAAAAGGCGCTCAAGCCGAACGGTAAGTTTATTTCCCTGGACGTGCCCAAGGAGAGCGCGTTCGGCTTCATGTATCTGCTGGCAAAGGAGGCCGGCACGTTCGACCACCCGTCGCTCAGCGGCGTTATGCCCAAGCTGCCGTACCCGCTCGAGCTGTGCTGCGCGGGCGTGTGGCACTCCACCGAGGAGAAGATCGACGCGCTCAAGGCACTCGGCTTCCACGATTTTGACTTTTATCAGACGCTGCTGCGCAACCCCATGTACACCAACGAGGTCGTGGAGGACGTCGTGCCCGGCTACCAGAGCGGCGGCTATGTCGCCATCATTGCGCACAAATGAGCGGGCATAACGGCACAAAGCTCTCGCAGCGGCTCCATGCGTGTGTGCAGGACATCTGGCCGAGGTACCTCTCCCACCCGTTCGTGATGCAGATGGCGGACGGCACGCTGCCGATGAAAAAATTCCGCTACTATATGCTGCAGGACTATCTCTACCTCAAGGACTACGTGAAGATCTTTGCGGCCATCATCCAGAAGGCCGATGATTTCGAGCAGATCCGCTTTCTGAGCGGAGAGCTGGCGAACACGATCGGCGAGACATTCCGCACGCATCTGCCGTACATGCAGCGCCTCGGCGTCACGGAAGACGAGATCCGCCGCGCGCGCCCGCACATCGACAACAGCGCCTACAGCCACTATATGCTCTGCGAGGCGCAGGCCGGGGACGTGCTGACCGGACTCGTGACGCTCTTAAACTGCTCATGGAGCTATGCCTACATCGCGCAGGAGATGGCGGCGCGCTATCCGGACGCGCTTCAAAACGAACACTACGGCGCGTGGTTCGCGGGCTACATTTCGGAGGAGTACCGCCAGACGAATCAGGCGCTCATCGACCGGATCGACGCGCTCGGCGCGGACATCGACGAGCAGACGACACAGCATCTGTGCGAGATCTTCCAAACGTGCTGCCTGTTTGACCTGCGCTTCTGGGACATGGTCTACGCCATGGGAGAGACCTGATGCGACCGCAAAACAGCCGCTTTTCCCTTGCGAGGTGACACCATGAAAGCCGAACGCAACAAGACCATAGACTTTCTGCCGGAGGACGCACCGGAGTATCTCGCGCGCTGCCTGCGCGTGACGGAGGACGTGCCGCTCGACGCCGTGTGCGGCCGCACCATCTGCGGCGACACGTTTCAGGTCGCGCCGCACCTGCCGCGCGGCTTTGCAGACCTCCTGATCGTCGACCCGCCGTACAACCTGACCAAGGACTTTTCCGGCGGCGGCTTCCGGCGCACGACGGACGCGAACTACGCCGCCTTTACGCGCGCATGGATCGAGCTGCTGCTGCCGCTGCTCAAGCCGGACGCCTCGGTCTACGTCTGCTGCGACTGGCGCTCGAGCCCGGTCATCGGCATGACGCTCAAGGACTATTTCCGGCTGCAGAACCGCATCACCTGGCAGCGTGAAAAGGGCCGCGGCGCGCAGCGCAACTGGAAAAACGGCATGGAGGACATCTGGTTCGCCACCCGCACGGACGATTACACGTTCCATGTCGACGCCGTGAAGGTGCGCCGCCGTGTGCGCGCGCCCTACCGCGCCGACGGCCGGCCGAAGGACTGGGAGGAGACGCCGGACGGCAAATTCCGCAACACGTGCCCGTCAAACTTCTGGGACGATATTTCCGTGCCCTACTGGTCCATGCCGGAAAACACCGCCCACCCGACGCAAAAGCCCGAAAAGCTGCTGGCCAAGCTCATCCTCGCAAGCTCCGACCCCGGCGGCATCGTGCTCGACCCCTTCGCCGGCTCCGGCTCTACGGCCGTGACGGCGAAGAAGCTCGGCCGCCGCTTCGTCGCCATCGAGCGCAGCGAGCAATACTGCGCCTGGGCCGAAAAGCGGCTGGAGCTGGCGGAGACAACCCCCTCCATCCAGGGCTACGCCGACGGCGTGTTCTGGGAGCGCAACGCCGGCCGCCTGCCGCGCTGAGCGAACTGCATATGCCCCGGCGCCCGGCCGACACCGGGCGCCGGTTTTTCTTGTCGGAAATTTGACGTTTCTTGACAAGCGTCCAAAACAGTGTTACAACGGAAACCGCTTGTGCAAGTACGAAACAAAGAAGGCGCAGATATGAAACGAGGCTATCTGTACATTGCGGTCACGACGCTGCTGTTTTCCAGCATGGAGGTCGCGCTGAAGCTGATCTCCGGACAGTTCAACCCTATCCAGCTCAATTTCAGCCGGTTTCTCGTCGGCGGGCTGGTGCTCATTCCTTTCGCCGTGCGCGAACTGAAAAAGCGCGGCCGGAAGCTTGACGGCAAAGCGCTCGGCTCGTTTGCCCTGCTGGGCCTGATGGGCATCGCGGTAAGTATGTCGCTGTATCAGCTATCCGTCACGCGCATCCAGGCTTCGGTCGTCGGCGTGCTGTTTTCCAGCAACCCCGTGTTCGTGACGCTGTTCGCCTTCCTGCTCCTGCACGAGACGATCTCGAAAAACCAGATTGCGGGCCTCGTGCTGGACGTGGCGGGCATCGTGCTCATCATCCAGCCGTGGCACCTGCGGCTCGATGCGCTCGGTGTGGTGTACGTCCTGCTGGCGACGCTGCTGTTCGCGCTCTACGGCGTGTGCGGCAAGCGCCAGTGCGCGCGCTTCGGCGGCATCGTCGTGACGTGCTTCGGCTTTCTGTTCGGCGCGGCCGAGATGATCGCGCTCGCCGGTTTGACACACATTCCGGCCCTCTCTGCCGGCCTGACGGCCGCCGGTCTGGACACGTTTGCGAGCATCCCCTTCTTCACCGGCTACACGCTGACCAACCTCCCGATCGTGCTCTTCATCTACATCGGCGTGACCGGCATCGGCTTTACCTGCTACTTCCTGTCGATGGAGGTCACGAGTGCGCAGACAACGTCGCTCGTGTTCTTCTTCAAGCCCGCGCTCGCGCCGCTGCTGGCGTTTCTGGTGCTGCACGAGGCCATCCCGGGCAATATGCTCGCCGGTATCGCGTGCATCCTCTGCGGCAGTCTGGTGTCCATCCTCCCCGGCCTGCTCGCACAGCGAAAGAGCGCGCTCCCGGTCACGGAAGGCGCGACCAGAGAAAAAATCGAAGTCTGAATCTGCAATCTTTGCGCCCGCAGCGATCGCTGCGGGCGGTTTTTGTTTTTTTGTAAAATTGGGCTTGACATCCCGCACACATTGTGTTATTGTCTTAATCGCTTAATACAGTGATACGCAATTTTGACAGGAGGCGGCATCATGAACTGGAACATCCGCAACGACGCGCCTGTCTACACGCAGCTCGTGGACCAGATCGCCCGCGCGATCATTCTCGGGCAGTTTCCGCCCGGGAGCAAGCTGCCGTCGGTGCGCGACTTCGCGTCCGACGCCGGCGTGAATCCGAACACGATGCAGCGCGCGCTCGCCGAGCTCGAGCGTCTGGAGCTGATCCGGACGCAGCGCACGGCCGGCCGCACCGTGACAGAGGATCTGGCGCGCATCGACCGGGAAAAGCGGCGGCTGGCGCAGGCCGGCATCGACGCATTCTGGCAGGCGCTGGCGCAGCTCGGCTATGACCGGGCGCAGGCGCTCGAGCTGCTGCAGCAGGATCTGCGGCAGGCAAAGGAGGAAATGTAACATGGCAATTCTCGAATGCAAGGGTCTGTGCAAGAGCTACGGCGCGGAGCCGGCGCTCGACCGCGTGGACCTCTCGGTCGAGCCGGGACACATCGTCGGCCTGCTCGGCCCGAACGGCAGCGGCAAGAGCACGCTCATCAAGCTGGCCAACGGCCTGCTCACGCCGGACGCCGGGGAAATTCTCATCGACGGCAAGGCACCGTGCAGGGAGACGAAGAAGATCGTGTCCTATCTGCCGGAGCGCACCTATTTTGCCGACTGGATGACGGCGCTGCAGCTGCTGGCGTTTTTCGGCGATTTCTACGATGATTTTGACCGCGACGCGGCCGTGCAGATGATGCAGCGGCTCGGCATCCAGCCCAAGCAGCAGATCAAGCAGATGTCGAAGGGCACGCGCGAAAAGGTGCAGCTCATCCTCGTCATGAGCCGCAAGGCGAAGCTCTACCTGCTCGACGAGCCGATCGGCGGCGTCGACCCTGCGACGCGCGATTTCATTCTCAACACCATTATCAGCAACTACAACCCCGAGGCCGCCGTCGTCATCTCCACGCACCTGATCGCGGACGTGGAGAACATCCTCGACGACGTGGCGTTTCTCAACCGCGGCCATCTGCTGCTGCAGTCGTCGGCCGACGAGCTGCGCGCCAGGGAGGGCAAATCGGTGGACGCTGTGTTTCGGGAGGTATTCAGATGCTAGGAAAACTCTTAAAGCAGGATTTTCGCGCGACAGCGCGCATCATGCTGCCGCTGTATGCGGCCGTGCCGGTGCTCGGCCTGTTCACGAACCTGATCACCCGCCTGTGTGAAAACCAGAACGGCTTTCTGATCCGCGCCATCGGCGCGCTCGTGTCGTTGGTGTTTTCACTCTCACTCATCGCCGCCGTCGTGACGACGGTCGTGCTCATGATCCTGCGGTTTTACCGCAACCTGATGACGGACGAGGGCTACCTGATGTTCACGCTGCCGGTCTCGACGACGGAGCTGATCTTCTCGAAGCTGATCGTCTCGATCGTGTGGTTTCTCGGCACGTTCGCGGTCGACGCGCTCGGCCTGCTGCTGTCCGGCACGCTCGGCGGCTACGAGGATATCGTCCGGTTTCGGTTTGCCTTTACCTTCGGTGCACCGTACAGTATGCCGACGATCACGCAGGCGCAGGCCGGCTGGCTCACCGTCGGCGTGGTCGTGCTGGTGGTTTTGTGCGGCCTTGCCCTGTGCCTGATGACCTACGCCGCCATGGCGATCGGTCAGAGTTTCAAGAAAAACAAGGGGCTCATGTCCGTCGTGTTCTTCTTTGTGCTCTGGATCGGCACGCGCCTCGTGCTGGCGCTGATCTTCGGCGCGTTCTACGGGTCGGCCAGCGCGGCCGTCAACACGATGACCGTGCTGCAGGCGCTCTGGACCGTGCTCGGCTGCGCGTGTGTGGGCGCGCTGGCGTTTTGCGCGGGCTTCTTCTTTCTCACGCACGGCATGCTGCGCAAGCACCTGAACCTGCAGTGAAAGAGCAAAAAAACACCCGGTATTGGCGAGCCAATACCGGGTGTTTGCTTTACGGATCAACAGGAGAGAATTACTTGGTGCCGAAGATGCGGTCGCCCGCGTCGCCCAGACCGGGGACGATGTAGCCGTGCTCGTTGAGATGATCGTCGAGCGCTGCGACATAGATGTCCACATCCGGATGCTCCTTCTGCATCACGGCCACGCCCTCGGGGGCGCCGATGATGCACATGAGCTTGATGTGCTTGCAGCCGACTTCCTTCATGAACTGCACCGCGGCGGACGCGCTGCCGCCGGTGGCGAGCATGGGATCGACGATGATGACGTCGCGCTCGGAAATGTCGGGCGGCATCTTGAAGTAATACTTCACGGGCTCAAGCGTCTGCGGGTCGCGGAACAGGCCGATGTGGCCGACCTTGACGTTCGGCATCATGGTGACCATGCCGTCAACCATGCCGAGACCGGCGCGGAGAATCGGCACGATGGCCAGCTTCTTGCCGGCGATGTGCTTGCAGTGCGCCGTGGCGACCGGGGTCTCCACATCGATCTCCTCGAGCGGGAGGTCGCGCGTGGCCTCAAAGCACATCAGCATGGCGATCTCGGAAATCAGCTCGCGGAATTCCTTGACGCTGGTGTTCTTGTCGCGCAGGATCGAGAGCTTGTGCTGGATCAGCGGGTGGTCAAAAACGTGAACATTACTCATCTCGTCGTCTCCTTTGTTGATTCAATTTTTCATTCTTGCGCCGCCTGAGCAGCCAGCCGTGCCTGGCGTTCCCGCTCGGCCTGCGACAGGCGCAGATAGACCGGGAGCAGTTCCTCCGCCGGGGCCGGCGTCTGCCCGAAGGCGGCCATGGCCACGCCCCACGCGCTCTGGCTGACCAGATTGCCCGGCGCCAGCACCGCAGGGATGCCCATGTCCAAACACGTATTATAACACAACTGTGCGCCGTCGCCAACCAGAAAAGCGGATTTCTGCATTTTTCCCAGTTCTTCGCCCAGCTCCGCGAGCGAAATCGCACGGTCTTCACAAAGACGCACCGGTTTTCCGCCCCGGATCTCAAACAGGGCATTGTAGATCTGGCTGCGGCGGGCATCCATGGCCGCGCACACGAGCGCGCCCTCCCCCGCCGCGAGACCGTGATACGCCATGGCCTCGAGCGTAGACACGCCGATGGCGGGCTTCTGCGCGCCCCAGGCGAGCCCCTTGGCCGTGGACACGCCGATGCGCACGCCGGTGAACGAGCCCGGCCCGCGCGCGACGGCGATGGCGTCGACGTCCGCAAGCCTGGTATCGGTATTTTTCAGCATCTGCTCCGCCATCGGCAGCAGCGTGCAGCTGTGCGTCAGGCCGCTGCACTGCTGGCTCTGGGCAATGAGCACTCCATCGCGGCACAGGGCAACCGACGCCGCCTTGGCCGAGGACTCCAGTGCGAGGATCAGCATGATGTCCCGCTCCCTTCCGTGATCGTGATGCGCCGGGTCGTCGGGCCAAGTTTTTCAAACCGGACTACGACCTCGTCGCCGTAAAAAGCGTCCTCCACGTTCTCGCTCCACTCGACGGCGCAGACGGAACCGCGGTTGACATAATCCTCCCAGCCAATGTCGAACAGCTCGTCGGCACTGCCGAGACGGTACATATCAAAATGGATCAGCTCGCGGGGCCCTTCATATTCGTTCACGATCGTGAACGTCGGGCTCGAGACGCGGCACGTCAGCCCCATGCCGCGGGCCATGCCGCGCACAAAGGCGGTCTTTCCGCTGCCGAGCTCGCCGTACATGGCCACGACCTTGCCGTCCGGCAGGGCGCGCGCAAAGTCCGCGCCGGCCTGTTCGGTCTCCGCTTCGCTGTGGGTCAGATATTCCTGCATGGTATCCCTCCGATTCTGAAGAAGTATTATAGCACGGTTTCGGCCGTTGCGTAAAGTCGTTTTGTGTGATATAATAAGCGCCGATTTCAAAACGCCGCCGCGGCGGAAAGGAGGCCATTATGAAAAAAGCCATGTCTTACGCAAAGGAGTTTTTTCACCGGGCAGACATTTTCCTGCTCGTGATGGGCCTCGTCTGCGCCATTTTCGGCATCGTCGTCATCTCGAGCGCCACGGCGTCGTACCACTCGGCCAAGTATGTCATCGTGCAGAGCGCGTCGCTCATCCTCGGCGTTTTCGCGTTCGTGGTCATGACCGTGCTGGACGTGGATGTGCTGGCCGACAAGTGGCAGATCCTGTGCGCGTTCAACGTGGTCTTTCTGCTGCTGCTGATCCCCTTCGGCGTGAGCGACAACACCGGCAACACCGGCTGGCTGCGCTTTTTCGGCATCGGCATCCAGCCGACGGAGGTCGTCAAGCTCACGTTCATCGTCATTCTGGCAAAGCAGATCAGCTACTTAAAAGAGTATCACGACCTCAACTCCGTGTGGTCGGTCGCGCAGTTGGCGGGCCATTTCGTGCTGCTGTTCGGGCTGATCCTCGTCGTGTCGTCTGACCTCGGCTCGGCGCTGATCTTTTTCTCCATCTTCCTCGTGATGCTCTTTGCCGCGGGCTTTGCGCTGCACTGGTTTGCGATCGGCTTTGCGGCCATCGCCGCGATGATCCCGCTGCTGTGGAAATTTGTGCTGCACGACTATCAGAAAAACCGCATCCTCGCGCCGTATGACTCCAGCATCGACCCGACGAACACCGGCATCAACTGGCAGCCGCACCAGAGCAAGATCGCGCTCGCTTCCGGCCAGTGGACCGGCGCGGGCCTCGGCCACGGCACGCAGAGCCAGTCCAACGCCCTCGCCGGCAAGCACACAGACTTTATCTATGCCGTCATCGGCGAGGAGCTCGGCATGATTGCCTGCATCCTCGTCATCGTGCTGCTGCTGATCATCATCATCCGCTGCGTCATGGTCGGCATCCGCTCGGGCAGCAACATGGGCTCGCTCGTGTGCTTCGGCGTGGCCGCGTTTTTGACGTTCCAGACGTTTGAGAACATCGGCATGTGCATCGGCATCACGCCCGTCATCGGCATCACGCTGCCGTTTTTCAGCTACGGCGGTTCTTCCCTGTTCACAACGTTTGCCGCGCTCGGCATGGTGTCGGGCATCCACTTCCGACCAAGGCCCAAGCGAAACAGCATCTATTACTGACGCACCGCGCCCCCGCAGGCTTCCCGGGAAACCTGCGGGGGTGTTTTTTGCGGGCATACAGAAAGCACCCGGCCGAATGGACGGGTGCTTTCCGCAAAACATAGAAGGGGGAAGAAGAGAAGCAGCAGGGTGGTATCAGCCGCCGTGACAGGCGTCGCAGTCATGCTCTGCAAAGAGCGCGGCGTCGTAGGCGATGCCGTTTTTGTCGTAGTAGTCCTTCACGGCCGCCTTGACCGCTTCCTCCGCGAGCACGGAGCAGTGGATCTTCTGGGCCGGCAGGCCGTCGAGCGCTTCTACGACCGCCTTATTGGACAGCGCCAGCGCCTCCGAGATGGGCTTGCCTTTGATCATCTCGGTCGCCATCGACGAGGACGCGATCGCGCTGCCGCAGCCGAACGTGTTGAACTTCACGTCCGAGATGATGCCGTCGTTTACCTTGATATACATCCGCATGATGTCGCCGCACTTGGCGTTGCCGACTTCGCCGATGCCGTCAGCGTCGGGCATCTTGCCAACGTTGCGGGGGTTTTCAAAATGGTCCATGACCTTTTCGCTGTACAGTGCCATAGGAAAGCCTCCTTTATATCTATATTGTGTCAAATCAGGTGCGGGCGCGCGCCGGTCTCCAGCTCGTCCCACACCGGGGAGATGCTGCGCAGGTAGGCGACCACCTGCCGGACATTGTCCACGATGTACGCCATTTCCTCGTCCGTGTTATATTCGCCCACGGACAGACGCAGTGACCCGTGCGCCACCTCGTGCGGCAGGCCGATGGCCAGCAGCACATGGCTGGGGTCGAGCGAGCCGGAGGTGCAGGCGCTGCCGGATGAAGCGGCGATGCCCTTGCGGTCGAGCAGGAGCAGCAGCGACTCGCCCTCGATGCCCTCGAAGCAGAAGTTCACCGTGCCGGGCACACGCCGGTCGCGGTCGCCGTTGAGCCGGGCGTGCTCGATGGTCGAGAGGCCGGCGATGAGCGTCTCGCGCAGGCGCGTGACTTTCTCCGTGTTCTCGTCCATGTGGTCGACCGCCTCGCGCAGCGCTGCGGCCATGCCGGCGATAGCCGGAGTGTTCTCCGTGCCGCCGCGCTTGCCGCGCTCCTGCGCGCCGCCCTCGATGATGTTCGTGAGCGGGATGCCGCGCCTGGCGTACAAAAAGCCGACGCCGCGCGGACCGTGGAACTTGTGCGCCGAGCACGAGAGCAGGTCGATGTGCATCGCCTGCACGTCCACGGGGACGTGGCCGACGGCCTGCACCGCGTCCGTGTGGAACGGGATGCCCCGCTCGCGGCAGAGCGCGCCGATGGCCTCAATGGGCTGGATGGTGCCGATCTCGTTGTTGGCGAACATGACGGACACGAGCGCCGTGTCGTCCCGGATGGCCGCGGCCACGTCCTCGACGCGGACGACGCCGTTTTCGTGCACATCCAGCAGCGTCACGTCAAAGCCCTCCTTACGGAGCTTGTCGAGCGTGTGCAGCACCGCGTGGTGCTCGAATTTCGTGGATATCAGATGCTTTTTCCCTTTGCGAGCGCCGTTTCTGGCGGCGGAAATGATGGCCTGATTGTCGGCCTCGCTGCCGCCGGAGGTGAACACGATCTCGCGCGGGTCGGCAGCGCCGATCAGCTGCGCGATCTCGGTGCGGCAGGCGAGCAGATGCTCGGCCGCCTCTTGCCCGAGGGTGTAGAGCGTGCTGGGATTGCCGTAGATCTCGTCAAAATACGGAAGCATGGCTTCCTTTGCGGCGGGGGATAGCTTTGTGGTTGCCGCATTGTCTGCGTAGACGCGCATGAGACTGTCCTCCTTTAATTCCTATTTGCTTTGTGGGTAAATGATACCATGTATTTCCCGTGATGTCAATAGGAATTTGAAAAAGAAAACCGGGGAAAGAAAACACACGTTCTTTCCCCGGTTCTGCGCCCTTATGCCTTGCCGTCGAGCAGGTCCTGCACGGACACGCCGGACAGGTAGTTATCCATAACGGCGTCGAGCTTTTTCCACATCGGCAGCGTCAGGCACTGGGCCGCGCGCTCACAGCCATTCTCCCCGGCGTCAAGACACGACACGGCGGCCATGCTGCCCTCGGTGCTGTGCAGCACCTCCGCGACCGTGATCTCGCTCGCCGGCCGGCTCAGACAGTAGCCGCCCTCCTTGCCGCGCTGGCTGTTGACGAGGTTCGCGCGGTTGAGCGCCGCCGCGATCGCCTCCATATATTTCAGGGACACATCCTGCCGCTGTGACACGGTCTTGAGCGAGATGAAGCCCTCGTCGCAATGCTGCGCCAGGTCGATCATCAGGCGCAGCGCGTAGCGCCCCTTGGTTGAGATGACCATAATCCGTTGCCTCCTTGCTGCACAGCTGCGTGTGCAGATGCTAAGGATAATATACTACCAAATCACAAGGAATTCAAGTCGAATGTTGCAGATGTAAAAAAAGCCGGGGCGCATCCCCGGCCTTTTCTTATTTGGCTTCTTTGGCTTCCTGTTCGGCCACGAGCGGCTCGACCACGCGCATGGCGTCGAGCGTGCGCGTCAGCAGCTCGTCCAGACTCCAGCCGAGCATGTCCGCGCCGCGCTGGATCACCTCGCGCGAGCAGCCCGCCGCGAAACCGCTGCTCTTATATTTCTTCTTGAGCGACTTGAGCTCCATATCCTGCACGCTCTTGGACGGACGCATCAGCGCCGCCGCGCCGATCAGGCCGGTCAGCTCATCGGTCGCAAAGAGCACCTTTTCCATCTCGTGCTCCGGCTGGATGTCCACCGTGATGCCGTAGCCGTGGCTGGCTGTGGCGTGGATCAGCCGCTCGTCGAGGTCGCGCTCGCGCATGATCTCCTGCGACTGGATACAGTGCTGATCGGGATAGCGCTCAAAGTCCAGATCATGCAGCAGGCCGACAATGCCCCAGAAATCCACCTCGTCGCCGTAGCCGAGCTCCTGCGCGAAATAGCGCATGACGCCCTCGACCGTGCGGGCATGATGCAGATGGAACGGATCCTGGTTATACTCCGTCAACAGTGCCCAGGCTTCCTCCCGGTTCAGTTGCTTGCTCATAGCAAAGCCTCCTAATACATATCTTTTTTGTAGGTCTAAGAAAGAATAGCATTAACATAGCACAGTCGCCGCTGGATTTCAAGTAGTTTTTTCGCTGAACACCCGGAAGTCAATGTGTCCGAAAATTGACACACCGCAAAAAATATACCATTATTTGACTAAACGCTGGCTTTCTGCCGCGCTGCTTCTTTTTGGAATTTCCAGACGCTTTCTGCCACTTGTGTCACTCTTTTACGCTTTTTGTGAGCAAAATATACGAGCCGGTCGATTTTATTTCATTGCTTTTTGTCAAAAAGTATGTTATGCTATGCACAGTATGTATGCATCGTGTTCACTGCACTGCGGTGTCATACTTACGAAAACGTTCGATGATCTGCCGAGAGCAACAGCAGGATCATCTTCGTAATAAAAGAAAAAGGAAGGATGTATTTCATGGACGAAAAGTATAGCGCGCTATTTACTCCGTGGAAGATTGGCAATGTCGAGATCAAAAACCGCATTGTCCAGTGCTCCATGGGCGGCACCTCTCTGTTTGGATGGCTGGAGCCCTGCCACTTTGATAAGGAAGCTGCGAACTTCCTGCTCAACCGTGCACAGGACGGCGTCGGTCTGGTTCTCCCGGGCATGCAGTGTGTCCGCGACACCATGGGCCGCAGATGGCTCTGGCAGAACAAGAAGATGTTTAAGGAACTCGCCGACTACATGGTCGAGTACCACAAGACCGGCTCCAAGCTGTTCATTCAGCTCGCCGCTGGTTTCGGCCGCTCCATGGCTGTTGCCCCCTGGATGGTCACTCTGAACAACAACAAGGTGCTCGGCGCCCTTGCCAAGCCCGTCATCGACGTCAGCTACTGCTGCGCTTCCGCTTCCGCTACCCCGAACCGTTGGCAGGAGGACATGCTCTCCCGCCCGATGACCGTCGAAGAGATCCACGAGATGGTCGATGCGTTCGGCAAGACCGCGAAGCTGCTGCGTGAGGCCGGTGTCGACGGCGTTGAGATCCACGCCGTCCACGAAGGCTATCTGCTTGACCAGTTCACCATCGCCAACTGGAACCATCGTACCGACGAGTACGGCGGCTCTTTCGAGAACCGTTTCCGTTTCCCGGTCGAGATCGTGCAGTCCATCAAGCGTCAGGCCGGCGCCGACTTCCCGGTGTCCCTGCGTTACTCCGTCGTCTCCAAGACCAAGGCTTGGGGCAAGGGCGCTATGCCGTATGAGACCGACTTCGAAGAGTTCGGCCGTGACATGCCCGAGTCCGAGAAGGCCATCAAGTACCTGGGCGATGCCGGCTACGACATGTTCAACTGCGACAACGGTACTTACGACGCATGGTACTGGGCACATCCGCCTCAGTACATGCCCGACAACTGCAACCTCGAGTACGTCGAGCACATCAAGAAGTTCACCGACAAGCCCGTCGCCTGCGCCGGCCGTATGGATCCGGTCAAGGCCGCGGAAGAGATCGCTGCCGGCCGTCTCGATGCAGTTGCCATCGCGCGTCAGAACCTCGTTGACCCCGAGTGGATCCACAAGATCCTCGAGGGCCGTCAGGACGAGATCAAGCCCTGCATCCGCTGCCACAACGGCTGCTTCAACTTTGCGAAGTTCAAGGGCACGGCGAACATCCAGAGCACGCAGGATTCCCTGCACCTGGGCCGCTGCGCGCTGAACCCGACGACTATGCAGCACAACAAGTATAAGATCGTTCCGACCAAGAGCCCGAAGAAGGTCGCCATCATCGGCGGCGGCATCGGCGGCATGGAGTGCGCGCTTGTCCTCAAAAAGCGCGGCCACAAGCCGGTCCTCTTCGAAAAGACCAACGAGCTCGGCGGCCTGTTCCTCACCGCTTCCGCGATGAGCTTCAAAGAGAACGACAAGGAACTCATTGAGTGGTACAAGAAGGAAGTCGCGAAGCAGGGCATCGACATCCGCTTCAACACCGAGGTCACCGACCTTGGCACCATGCGCGGCTTTGACGAGATCATCGTGGCCACCGGCTCCGTGCCGAGAACCATGCCCATGATCCCGGGCTTCGAGAAGACCATGAGCTTCACCGAACTGCTCAAGGAGAAGAAGGAAGTCGGCGACAAGGTCCTGTTCTTCGGCGGCGGCCAGTCCTCCTGCGAGGCGGCTTACGACCTGATCCTCCAGGGCAAGCACCCGATCATTGTCGAGTACGCCGGCGACCTGGTTGCTGCTCAGGCTACCTGCCTTGCCAACACCTCCTTCCTGCGTGACGCGATGGAGTACCACAAGGTCCCGACCTACCTGCACTCCACCATCACCGAGATCCACGACGGCGGCGTTACCGTCAAGGGTCAGGACGGCAAGACCTTCGAGGTCGCTTGCGACAACGTCATCAACGGCATCGGCTTCGTGCCGGCTCCGGTTGGCGACAAGGGCCGTCACGTGCACCGCGTCGGTGACTGCGTTGCCATCGGCAACCTGCGCACCGTCATCTGGCGTGCATGGGACGTCTGCATGAAGATCTGATCTTCGGCTGACCCCGAAAACCGCACAAAACCCGCGCGGGTGCAGAGTGATCTGCACCCGCGTTTTTGTATGCATATAGGAAAGCCGCCCTCGCTCAGCAAAGCGAGGGCGGTCTGCTTTTTGCGCTTTCTTAGAGAATATCGAACAATTCCTCCAGCCGCGTGATGCGCCAGTCCGCCTGCGGCGGCATGGCCGCGCCGCGGTCGGCGGGGTCGAACCAGCAGGTGCGCATCCCCACTGCCCTGCCGCCCGCAATGTCCGCCGTGAGCGAATCACCAATCATCAGGCACTGTTCCGGCCGAACACCGGGCAGCTGCGCAAGACACCGGTCAAAGAATACCCGGCTCGGCTTCTCTGCGCCCATCTGCCCGGAGATGAACAGCCGCTCAAACGCATCGAGCATCCCGGCCCGGCGCAGACGGTTCACCTGCTGCGCATACGGCCCGTTGCTTGCAGCGCACAGGCGGTATTTCCCATGCAGCCGCGCCAGCACCTCCGGCGCGCCCGCGACCGGGACCGCGCTCTCATGCAGACAGTCGCGGAACGCATCCTCCATCGCCGCGCCGTCAGCCTCCAGCCCGAGCCGCGCTAGGATCGTCTGCCAGCGCACGTCCCGCAGCCCGGCGATCGTCAGCTCGCCGCGCTCGATCCGCGCCCAGAGCTTGTCGTTCTCCACCTGAAACACGGCGAACATCTCCGGCGCATACGGCAGTCCTGCCGCGCGGAAGATCTCCCCCATTGCCTGCATCGCGCCGGCGCTGAAATCCAGCAGCGTGTTGTCGATATCAAACAAAAGCACATTCGGCTTGTTCATTGCTCGCTCCTTCCCTACAGATGCGCCGCGGGATGCCGGCGCGCATTCACAGCACGAAACACCGTCGACACCAGCAGGATGCCAACTGCCAGACTGCCCGCGATCCCGGCCGTCTCCAGTCCCTTTTGCAGCGCCGCCTGCACGGAGCCCGAAAGGCCGATGCTCATCGTGTAATAAATACCCGCGCCGGGCAGCAGCGGAATGCTGGAGATGACCAGATAGGACGTGACCGGGCACTTGCGCCAGCGCCCCATGCCCTCGGAATACACGGCGGCCACGACCTCGGAAAAGAAGTTGGCGCTGTAGATACTGAACCCGGCCCTGCTGCACAGCAGGTACACGATCCATGTCAGCGCGCTGCCGAGCGCGCACAAAACGCTGCCCCAGTCGTGGACGTTAAACAGGATCACGAACCCCATGCAGGCGAAAAACGTTGCGATCCCCTGCGCCCAGAGCGGATAGGTCAGCGCCGCAGCCGCCTCCGCATGTCCGTAGATCGGCGTCGTGACGTGCCACGCCGCCGCCGTGCCAAGCGCGATGGCGAACGCCGAGAGCAGCACCTGCACGATGCGGCTGACGCCGGAGCTCGTGTCGCCGTAGATGATGTCGCGCATCGAATTTGTGATGAGCAGTCCGGGCACGAGCAGCATCAGCGCGCCGATGATGACAACCGCCACGCAGTCGAGCCAGCCGAGCCCGGCAGCGAGATACGCCGGCAGCGCCATGAGAAAGGACGCCGCAATGGTGCTGAAAAACGGGTTGACCTCCAGCCGGTCCATACAGCGCGTCACAAAGCCGATGATCAGGCCGCTCAGCCCTGCCCAGAGCCAATCGCGCACCGTGCCGCCAAATACGCAGCAAAAGCCCGCCGCAGCCATGAAATTGCCGAGGTAATATGTCCACACGGCGTAGCTGCGGACGGCGGCCGTCGTCTCTTTGAGCCAGCGCTGCGCCGTCTCCGGATCCGGCACCTCGGCGCAGATGCGCCGGCTGAGCGCGTTGAGCTTTTCAATGCGCTCGAGGTCGTTGCCATGGTAGCCCACGCGCTTCATGATGGTCAGCGGCTTCGTATTCGGCGTCACGAAGCTCACCGCAACACAGTTTGGGATGGCAAACACCTGTCCCTCCGTGCCATATGCCTCGATCACACGGCGCATGGTCTCCTCGACCCGGTACGTCTCCGCCCCGGCGACCGCGAGCTCGTAGCCGATCTGCACCGTCATATCCGCAAGAAGATAATAGTCCATACCTGTCTTCCCATAAACGAAAATTTCCCGGCCAGTGCCGGGCTTCCAGCACTGAGAGCGTAACACATTTCGCGGAGCAAATCAACGGAAATGCACCAGTTTTGCCCCACCACAGGCCTGATTTTCTGCCGCCGCCTTACAGCGGGCGTGCACACAGACGGCGCGATCTCTAGTGCCTTTGCTTCCGGATGTATACGCTTGAGATCAGCAAAGCCGGATATGTTCGCAGCTATACGGCATGGCGATCAGCGAACATTAGCTCTACAGCAAAAGGAAAAGTAAAAGTGCCTGTAATGAATTCTACAAGCGCGGTAAATTTAAAGTTATCAATTAAAATATTTCTGAAGTAATGGGCTTCTAATTTGTCACCCACTGAATGAAAACAAGTTGGAATGCCAACGAATAGGATCCAAAAAGTGATGTCTTTGACATATATCCAATTCCAAAATGGGAGAAATGTACATGCCCATACAAATGTAATGGCCATTATCACTATAAAAAAAAAAGGAACCATCAGTTTTATGTGACAAGCAGCTTTAATCACTGGAAGGAAGATGGATTTGTCCTTTTTGATGAGAACATATATCAGTAGAATAAAACCGTAAATGATAACTGCAACTTCACGGGTAGTAAAAATCCACATTGTATGCCACCTCTTTATCAGGCACCTTTATATTAGCATATTTTTCCTCGACCGTGAAGCCATGTTTCTCGGCCTAAATGTGTATATAAAAAGCTTCCCCCTTGCGTCGCTATAGACAAAAGGACAAGAAACAGCCTCTGAAATCAGCGATTTCAGAGGCTGTTTGGTCCGAGTGACAGGGTTCGAACCTGCGGCCTGATGGTCCCAAACCACCCGCGCTACCAACTGCGCTACACCCGGATATGAAATTTCGCAATTTGCATGAAATAAAGTTTAACATATTCTTTAGAAATGCGCAACGGTTTTCTGCGTTGCAGTTTTCGGGCGCGTGTGGTATGCTCTAAACATCAAATCAGGACTTGTTATGACAGGAGCATCAACCTATGAGAATGCGAAAAAAGCCCAACCTCGTCCCGCGCATGGAGCGCTGCGCGGCCACGCTGATCACTGACCCCGAGGCACTGCGCGGCCACTGGCTGGAGCAGTTCCCCGGCTATCAGGCGCTGCAGCTGGAGCTTGGCTGCGGCAAGGGCCGCTTCACGGCGGACACCGCGGCACAAAATCCGGACATCTTCCTCGCCGCGATTGAAAAAGTTCCGGACGCCATGGTCGTCGGCATGGAGCGCGTGACCGAGCGCGGGCTCGAAAACGTGCGCTTTCTCGACCGGGACGCAGCCAACCTGCTCGACATGTTCGCCCCCGGCGAGGTCTCACGCATCTACATCAACTTCCCCGACCCATGGAAAAAATCCCGCCAGCACAAGCGCCGTCTGACCTACGCGGGCTTTCTGGCGCTGTATGCAAACGTGCTGCCGCTCGGCGGCGAGATCTGGTTCAAGACCGATAACGACCCACTGTTCGCCTTCTCGCTCGAGCAGTTTGAGCAGGAGGGCTGGGAGCTGCGCAAGGTCACACACGATCTGCACGCCGACGGCCCTGTCGGCGTCATGACCGACTATGAGGCGAAATTCTACGATCAGGGCATCACGATCAACCGCTGCGTAGCGGTGAAAACGGAGGACACGAAATGCGACTTGTATCCTGGAACGTCAACGGGCTGCGCGCCTGTGTGACCAAGGGCTTTGCGGACACGTTCCGCGCGCTGGACGCGGATATTTTCTGCCTGCAGGAGACAAAGCTCCAGCCCGGGCAGATCGCGCTCGACCTGCCGGGCTACCATCAGTACTGGTGCAGCGCCGAGAAAAAGGGCTACTCCGGCACCGCCGTGTTCACGAAGGCCGAGCCGCTCGACGTGCAGTATAATCTCGGCCTGCCGCAACACGATCTGGAGGGCCGCGTGATCACGGCCGAATACCCGGAATTCTATCTTGTGTGCGTCTACACGCCAAACGCCCAGGACGGCCTGCGCCGGCTGGAATACCGGATGAACTGGGACGATGCGTTCCGCGAATTCGTCTGCTCGCTCGACCGGCACAAGCCGGTCGTCATCTGCGGGGACATGAACGTCGCCGCAGCGGAGATCGACCTGAAAAACCCGAAGCGCAACGTCGGCAACCCCGGCTTCAGCCCCGAGGAGCGCGCGAAGTTTCAGGAGCTGCTGCACGCCGGCTTCACGGACACGTTCCGCGCCCTGCATCCGGACGAGACGGACGCCTACTCGTGGTGGAGCTACCGCTTCCACGCGCGGGAGAACAACGCCGGCTGGCGCATCGACTACTTTCTGTGCTCGGACCGCGCGGCGGAAAAGGTCGAGACAGCCAGCATTCTTTCCGACATTTACGGCAGCGACCACTGCCCCGTGGAGCTCGAGATCGCATGGTGAAGATCGGAAACGTCGAGATCCGCGGCCCGCTCACACTCGCGCCCATGGCGGGCGTGACCGACGCGCCGTTTCGCGCGCTGTGCCGCGCGCAGGGCGCCGCCCTCACCTGCACGGAAATGGTGAGCGCCAAGGCGCTGGTCTACCACGACGAAAAGACGAAGCAGCTGCTCTGGTCGCCGCCGGACGAGCACCCGGCCGCCGTGCAGATCTTCGGCCACGAGCCGGAGGTCATGGCCGAGGCCGCGCCCATGGCGCTGGCATACTCCGGTGCGGACATTCTGGATATCAATATGGGCTGCCCGGTGGGCAAGGTCATCCGCAGCGGCGACGGTTCGGCGCTCATGCGCGATCCCGAGCTCGCCGGGCGCATCATCGAGGCGGTCGTCAAGGCCGTCGATGTGCCCGTGACCGTGAAATTCCGCAAGGGCTGGGACGGCGGAAACGTCAACGCCGTGGCCTTTGCGCAGATGTGCCAGCAGGCGGGCGCGGCCGCCATTGCCGTGCACGGGCGCACGCGCGTGCAGATGTATGCCGGCCGCGCCGACTGGGACATCATCCGTGACGTCAAGCGCGCCGTGACGATCCCCGTCATCGCCAACGGCGACATTTTTTCCGGCGCAGACGCGGCGCACATCCTGCGCTACACCGGCGCCGATCTGGCAATGGTCGGCCGCGGCAGCTTCGGCGACCCATGGCTGTTCGCGCGCGGCAACGCCGCCATCGCCGGCGAGCCGGAGCCGCCGCTGCCGCCGCTGCGCGAGCGGATCGAGGCGGCACTGCATCAGATCGAATTTGCCGCCGAGATCAAGGGCGAACGGCTGGCGTGCCTCGAGGCGCGCAGCCAGTTTTGCTGGTATCTGCGCGGTGTGCCGCACGCCAATGTCTACAAGCAGGAGGTCGTGCACGTCGAGACGCTCGACGACCTGCGGCGCATCACGCGCGCCATCCAGCGCGACTTGCGGGACTGACCGCAGAAAGGCAAGGAAACCATGGACCGGGACGAGGAACGGCGCATCATCGCTCAGGTGTGCGCCGGGGACACCAACGCCTTTGAGGCGCTGGTCGTCGCCTACCAGAAACAAGTGTATAACCTCGCCCTGCGCACCGTCGGCAACGAGGAGGACGCCGCTGACATGACGCAGGAGGTATTCCTGCGCGCCTATCGGGCGCTGGGCACGTTCCGCGGCGAGAGCAAGTTCTCCGTCTGGCTCTACCGGCTGACGACGAACGTGTGCATCGACTTCCTGCGCAGCCGCCGGCGGCACCCGACCGTGTCGCTCACCGCCTCCGAGGACGACGACGAGCAGCCGCAGTTCGACCTCCCCGCCGACGAGAGCGTCGGCCCGGAGCAGCAGCTGACCCGCAGCGAAATGCGCCGCTCCGTCGCGCGCGGGCTCGACAGTCTGCCGGACGATGCCCGCAAGATCCTCATCCTGCGCGAGCTCGACGGCCTGTCCTATGCCGAGATCGGCAAGGTGCTGCACCTCGAGGCCGGCACGGTGAAATCGCGCCTGTTCCGCGCGCGGCGGCGGCTCTGCGATTTCCTGCTCGCCGACGGGAACCTTCCCGACCGATATGCGTCAAAGCAGACGAAGGGAGGTGCAGACGGATGAGCGCCTGTGAACATTACCAGCAGCAGATCAGCCAGCTGCTCGACGGCGAACTGCCGCCGGAGCAGGTGCAGACATTGCGCGCACATCTGCGCACCTGCCCCGAATGTCAGCGCGTTTATGACGACTTTCTGGCGCTTCAGGCCGCCGTCCGTGACGCGGCCGCCGCGCCGCCCGCGCCCAATTTCAATCCACGCCCCCCGCGAGGGGGGCGACAGCAAAGATGCACAGTTTTACCTGTGGATCTTTGACAAATAAGTAGAATTTTTGCGTTTTTGGGGAAAAATACGGGGTGGTTGCCTGAGAAATCCGGAGAAAGACCGGCGTTTTCTCGGGAAAAGCCTTGCGAACCTCCCAGCAAACTCTGGTCACTTGGACTTCGCGGGGGCGGGAAGGCGTGTCCCGGATGCCCGTGCGCTGCACCACCGCCGCGCCGGGCGGTGTGCGTCAGAGAATCAGGGGATCCTCCGGCAGATAGGTGCTCTTCGCACCGAAATGCTCCACTTTCTTCTCGTATTGCTTCCCCAGATAGTAAAAGCGCAGACTGTCTTTCTCAGGATCCATGATGGACAGGAGCTGCGCCTGCAGGCGGCGGCACTGCCCTGCGTCCAGCAGACACTCAAACACGGAATTTTGCACCCGCTGTCCATAGTCCACGCACTTTTTAGCGATCTGCCGCAGGCGCTTGCGCCCGGCGGCATCCTCGGTGTTTACATCGTATGTGATCAGCACCAGCATAGCATCACTTCCATAAAAACGGCGGATAGCCGTCCAAGTCGCCGCGGAGGCAGCGAGCCAGCAGTAGCGCCTGCGCATAGGGGATCATACCCCAACTCAGCTTTTCCCCCAGATAGGGGTGGGTCAGCGTGTCCTGCTTCCGCTCCTGCCAGGTCTTCAGGAATTTCCGGCGGCCGTCATCGGACAGCAGCACCGCGCCGCTGTCCTGCATCTGAAAGTCCTCCGGGCGCAGCATTCGATTGTTCACGAGGGTCAGCACGAAGCGGTCTGCCATGCAGGGTCGCAGCTCCTCCATCAGATCCAGCGCCAACGACTGCCGTCCCGGCCGGTCGCGGTGGAGGAAGCCCACATAGCTGTCCAGTCCCACGCTTTCCAAGGCGCTGGCACAGTCGTGTGCCAGCAGACTGTAGGCGAAGGACAGCATGGCGTTTACCCGATCCAGCGGCGGCCGACGGCTTCGTCCGTGGAAGAAGAATGCCTCCTTCCGGCTCAGGAGCATGTGATCGAGGACGTCGAAATACGCGGTGGCAGCAGCGCCCTCTATTCCCCGCAGGGAGTCCAAGTCAGCGGCAGCCAGCACCTGTGGCAGCATGGCCCGGAGGTTGGCAGCGGCTTTTTCCAATCCGCAGTCCGCCACGCGGGGCGCGTGATCCCGCAGGGTGCGCTGGATGCTGGCGGCACCGTTGCTCAGCTTGCCGAAGATCATGGTGCGGGCTATCTCACAGCTGCGAGCGGGGTCGTCAGCGATACGGTACTGCTCACGACGGAGCAGTACGTTGCCGCTGCTCTCGCCGCAGGTGCGGGCAAGGAAACGTCCGTGCGGGGAGCAGAAGGCCAGACCGATCCCGGCCTCCGCACATTTGCCCATCAGCGCAGGGGAGGCACCGGCGTAGGAGAAGCTGACGATGGCTTGCAGCGTGTGCAGCGGGTAGCGGGCGACGACGGTCTTGTCCCGGTTTGCCAGCACATTTTCCCCCTCCAGCGAGAGGTAAATGTCCTCGGAGGTGACAAATAGCGTGTTGAGAAGCTGCTTCATGGTGATTCCTCCATGGCCGCCCGGAGATACGCGGAGACGGCTCTGCTTTTCATCAGCTTGGGCAGGCACAGCTCCTTCAAGGAGCAGGCATTGCAGGATTTGGTGGGCTTGACCTTGGGGGTATAGCCCCGACGGTACAGCTCGTGCATTTCCGCCAGCAGCTCCCGCACCCCTGCGCGCAGCTCCGGGGTGAAGGAAACCCTCTCTCGCCGGCGGATCTCCCCGTAATAGAGTGCGCCCTCAGGGATGTCGCAGCAGAGCATGGACTCCAGGCACATGGCCTGCGCGCATAGCTGCAAGGTGTCGCCAGTGTCCTCGCGGGGGCGGCCCCGCTTGTACTCCACCGGGTACGGCTGCCATAGTCCCTCTTTCCCGGAGAGGGGGATCCCGACGGAGCCCCGGTGGTATTCCAGTACGTCACACTGTCCGGATACACCCAGCTCCGCGGAATAGACGCTGACGCCACGCGTAATGAAGCGGTCGCCACGCCGCTCCTGAAGGTCCGTGTCGTGGGCGTTTTCGTGGAGGATCGCGCCGTCAATGGTGCGGTAGTTTTCCGCCCACTGGTGCTCGATGTGGATCAGCGCCCACCGCCGCCTGCAAAACCGAAAATGCTGTAAGCCGGAGAGCTGTAGGAAGTCCTCCTCATTATACGCCATCGATCACCTCCGGCTCCAGACCCGGCAGCGCCTCCAGCGAGATCACATAGTCGTCTGCGGAGGTGGGGATGGTACCCGCGTCCCGCAGCGCGACCTTGACGGAGCGGTGGACCTTTGCGGAGGAGTACTGCCCGTCCTTGCAGCTGTGCCGCCACCAGAACAGCTTCACCACCTCCATGGAGCCGTCGGGCCGTGCGGAGGAGGCATCGTTCACAAAGAGGGTGCGCAGACATTCCTTGACCGTGTCGGCGTCCTCCTCGGAGAAGCCGGTCTTTTCCGCCAGCTGGACATTGATGGAGCCCTTGATCTCGTACAGGCCGAAGCGGACAAAGTGCTTCATGCCCATGGTGTCGGAGGCGCGGTTCTCCCCCTTTTCCTTCTTCTCACCGTTCACGCTCTTGGTGATCTGGAGGGACTCGATCTCCACGGGGGACAGGCTGGACGCCTGATGGATAGAGACGGGGCCGCGCACACCGCAGGAGAAGCCCTTGGCGTCCTTGAAGGCAAAGACCTGCCCGAAGGTGCGCACGTCCAGCCACGTCTCGCAGGCGTGCCGGGCATATTCCTCCCGATCCTTGATGCCCTTCATAGCGGCGGAGGCCCGCTCGCTGAGGCTGCCGCAGCCGTCGCTGCACCGATCCTCCGACTGAACGAAGATGGGCTTGCCCAGATCCTGCATCCGGTTGCGGATCTTGCGCTTGATGCACACGTCGGAGATCTCACCAAAGCCGTTCAGGTCGGTGCGGGGGCGATTGCCGTTCAAAGGGTCGCCGTTGCTGTTGGCGCGGGTCACGGAGACCAGTGCCACAAAATCGATCTTGTTTTGCAAGCTGCTCATTTATTCTTCCTCCTGACTGTTTTCGGTTTTGCCGGATGTGTACAGCGCACTGCGCTGTAGATAGTACCCAAAGAGATAGGTGTCCTTCAGGGCCTCCTCCTGTTCCGCCTGCGGGAAGGAGGAAATTTCTTGGATGATCTGCTCGATGATGCGGTCGTATTTTGTTCTGGCGCCGGGCTTGAGTTTGGGGTAGTACGCCTTTTTCAACTGCTCCCAGATGATCCGGCTGGCGTAGAGTGGACGCTTTGCGAACACGGACTGCATCCGGATCGCGTTGGGCTCTCGCTGTTCATTGGGGTCATAGGTGTCTCGCTCTAGTTTTTCAAACACGGCCAAAAGCCGTCCATACTGATAGCTGACATCCTTCTTCTGCGGTTCCAGTGCCATGCCCCATTCCTCCTTGTACCAATCATATTTGTATTTCCGAAGCACCGCGCAGGCGGTGAACAATACCGTTTCCCGCAGGGCGGCGTCCATGATCTGCAGGTTGGACGCCTTGGCCGCCGCAGCGCGGGCGATATCCGCCGGCATCTTGCCCCGATCCACCCGGCAGGAGAGCAGCCGCTGTACCTGCTGGCGCATGACGCGCTCGTCCGTCTCCAGCTTTGTCTGCTTGTCGGAGATGCGCACCGTGCCGAAGGCGCAGTCCGCGATCTGCGAAAGCGAGGGCGACTGTATGCCGAAGGAGGAATGCTCCCAGCAGCAAAGTGCATCCCAGTTGTGCAGGCGTTTCAGAAAATCGGAGACCGGAAGCTCGCTGTAATAGGTGAGAGCAAGACGTCCGGATGTGGCGGCGTCAAAGGCGGCCACCACGGCGCCGGCGTCCCGCGGGATCGTCTCCTGCCAGCCCCGGAGAGTCTCCGACAACGCTTTTCGATAGTCGGAGTATTTTATCTGCTTGGCGGTGCCCCGCCGCAGGAAGGCGGCCTGCGGTTTGGGAATCTCAATGCCCTGCGGATTCCAGCACAGGAAGGTGCGCCCGCCGATGAAGACGCCTTGGGTCGCCGCCAACCAGTGCAGCGCGCTGTGGATCTTCTGCGATGCCTCGTAGCTCATAGTTGCAGCCTGCGAATCGTCTGTGAAGCGGCCCCGATAGGTAAAGCCGCGGGTGTCGTTGGCGGAGATCAGCTTGGCGTTGGCGCACAGGTTGATGATCTTCTTGGGGTGCTGGCTGGCGGGCGGGGCGTTTTTACCGGTAACCATGCAAAACACGGGCTTCTCGGATTTCGTGGATGCATAGTAGTCGATAAAGGCTTGGAAGAGGATCCGGTCCTGCCAGCAGGCGGGGGTGTCACTTTCCACCCCGGTTTCCACGCGCCAGCGGACCACCTGCTTTTCCTTGGTGGGAAGCCCCTTTTCATTCAGGGAGATCACGCCCCGCTGCGCCAGGTCTTCAACAATTGTCCCCCTCTCCACATAGCGGACGATGGCAGAGAGCTTGGGGTGGCCGTAGGGTGAATCCTCCCAGCGGTGCAGCTGTGTCAGGTAGCTTTCGTATTTGGCGGGATACAGCGGGGAGAGAAATCGTATCTGATCGCACAGGGGGTGCGCACAGGTGGTGTCGCCCACTCTTCCCGAGGAGCTCTCCGTCACAGGGATGATCGTGGCGGCCTGCTCCGCCTCGACGGAACGGGCGTCCAGCAGATGACCGTCCGCGTCCAGAGTGAGCTCCAGCTCTGCGTTTGCGATTTGGTGCGAAACAGGGACCAGCGGCTCCTTCGCCTTGCCGTAGATACCGGCGTATTGCGGCTCCATGGCACAGTAGGTGTCATAGGCTTGCTGCATCAGTCCCAATTACTCCACCTCCCCAAATTCCCGCAGACCGGTAAAATTGCCCTCGTCGGCGGAAAAGTTCTTCATAGGCATCTCCCGCAGAGGCTTCTGCCCCGGACATTCCTCCGGCGGGAGAAAGTGAATGACGCCGTTTTTCATGACCGGGTACCAAAACCGGGCAGTCATCCGTCCGCGGGTTGCCTCCGAGTAGGCCTCATCCGGGTAGGTGATGCCGTGGTACATCAGCCCGAAGCCCAGCTCCAGCAGATCGTCGTAGGCGCCTGCGCCGTTTCCGAATACGCAGGGCTCTACATAGCCCTGACATTCCCGGGTGCCCAGAAAAATGTCACGCCGTCCGCCCTTTTCAATCATCCGGCGGGCAATGCAGTGATGTTTGTTCTCATTCCGGTCGCCGCACAGCTCCGGGCGGTTGTCGTTCCAGTCGAAGCAGGCCCGCACCTGATACCGGCAGCTTTTCAGATAGGTGTAATACGCCAGATCGTTGCCGCCGCTGTATTTGATGGGGCGGATGCCCTTCACCTCGGTCTGGATCGGGTTCATGACCCGCACGTCCAGGATCCGCCAGATGAAGGTGGGCTTCCAGTATACAGAGGATAAAATGCCCTTCAGTGCCTCATAGGTGGGCACCTGATAGCTGCACTTTTCACCGCCCAGACGCATGAGAGGGTCGGAGAAGAGGGCGTAATCACCGTATACCTCAAATTCTACGATGTTGGGATGTTCTGTTTTCAATCGCTACACCTCCTGAAAATCACGGGTACCGGCCTCCAGGGAAAAACCGGTATGTTCGTTATAAAAGCCGTCGGACAACAGCAGTATGCCGCCGTCGAACAGTGAGGTCACGGCGCCGAGGCTCTCAAGCCGCTCCAGCTGATAGCGGTAGACGCTGACGCAGTAGCCCTTTGCCTCGTCAATGCAGCCGCGAATGACCGCCCAATCCTTCTGCCCGTAGACCTGAGCGGCGTTTCGCAGCGTGTTTTGCAGCTCGCGCCCTCTTCCGTAGGGTACGAGCAGGGCGCTCGTGTCCTCGTCGAATACCTGAAAAAGGGTGCCTGCCAGACGGAACGCCTGCCGCAGAAGGTAGCGCTCCGCCTGCGCGCAGTTGGCGTCTGCATACCGGGGGTTGTCCGCCAGCAGATGATAGAGGGAGCCATGCGCCTGGGTTTGGTCGTCCTGAAAGCCGGGCTCCATCTCTGTGTATAGCCGGCGATAGTAGAACCGGATGGACTCCTCGGAGGACAGATCGTGCCGGAAAACCTCCGGCGTTTTGGAAAAGGCGGTCAGCAGCGCAGTGGTGGCGTTCTGCCCGCGCACGATGTCGTCCAGACCGCGTAGCCGCTCGTCGGTACACCGGATGAGGCGAACGGGGGCGGGCTTCTTTTGCTCGGCGTGCCGGTTGCACCGCCCTGCCGCCTGCACGACACTGTCCATTCCGGCGGAGAAGCGGATCACCCGCTGGAAGGAGATGTCCACACCGGCCTCGATCACCTGCGTGGAGACGCAGACGACCTTTTGCCTGTTGTCGGCGGAGGGCTTGTCCAGCGCGGACTGCAAGGCTTGCAGAGTCTCCCTGCGGTGCTGCACGCACATGGCGGCGGACAGATGGAAACACCGGCAATTCGCGGCTTGCAGCGACTCGAACAGGAACGCCGCCTCCTTTTTCGTGTTGCACACCACCAGCAGACTGTCGCACGACAACAGTACCTCCGTGACGATCTGCGGGAGCTCCTCCAGCTTGGAACATCCGGCGTTTTGAATGTCGGTGCGCTTGAAGACGTCCCACAGTGCCTTTTGCTGCGGAACCAGATCGACGGGCTGGCGGTGCAGCGGGTGGTCGGCTGCCTCCAGACAGGGCTGGGTGGCGGAGCACAGAACAATGGTGGCGCCGCAAACCTCAGACAGGAAGTTGACCGCCAAATTGAACAGCGTCAGCATTTTACCGGGAACGGTCTGCACCTCGTCGATCACAATGACGCTGCCGCACAGCGCGTGAAATCTGCGGATGGCGCTGGTTCTTCCGCAGAAGCAGGTATTCAGCAGCTGCACCAGCGTGGTGATAATGATCGGCGCCGACCAGGAGGCGGTGAGCAGCTCCAGCGCCTGCAAGCGCTCCGGCGTCTCTTTCGGCTCGGCAAGGTTGGAGTGATGCTCCAGTATCAAGGTGTCATCCCCTATATAATCGCGGATGACCTGGGCGTTTTGATCCAGGATCGACAGCAGCGGCGCGGTGAAGATGATCCGGGAGCCGTTCCATTTTGCCGCGTGGGTCAATGCGAAGCGGAGGCTGGCCAGCGTTTTTCCACCGCCGGTGGGGACGTTCAGGCGGTAGACCCCTCCGGGCCGGGCGGCGCCAGCGGCACAGGCGTCGGAAATGGCCCGCCGGGCCAAATCAATGGGGCTTTTTCGGGGAAATTCCGAGAGGCGCTTTTCCATGAACGCCAGCCGCCCCACCCATATGGGGCGCACATCCTCCGGAAAAGAGGGCGGCTTCAGATCGTCCATAAAGGCCGCGGTGTCCGTGCGGTCCCCCTCGATCACGGCGGACAGGAGCATCCGAGCCAGAAGACCGATATAAAATGCGGTTTCCCGGTCTGCCTCATTGTCGTCCGCTTGGGTGGATAGAGCCGCCAGCCGATCCAGCATCGGGGTCATCTCCCGGACGGCGCTGTGGAACAAGCGCTCCAGCTCCTCCTCGTCGGCAACCTCCGCCAAAAATCCACGCCTGGATTCATCGTAAAAGATCCCCTCCTTGGTCTGGCGATGAAAAAAGCCGCTGTGCTGCTGGGGGTCGATACAGTCAAACAGGCCGTGATGTGAGCCAACGGCAAAGGCCAGCAGCTCTGCGGTCACGTCGGAATAGGAAAGTTCCCCTTCCTTGCAATGCCACCTGTCCAGCAGAAACCTGACGCCGGCGAAGGTATGGTTGACACTGCCGCGGACGGCGTTCCCGCCGCTGACAGCCTCCGAAAGGTATTGCGCATACTCCTGTTTGTTTTTTCCGGCGTCGTGGAGTAGACCGGCCAGATAGGCGCTTTTCTCCAGACCCAGCGGCCGCAGTGCGTTTGCGGCCAGCGCCGCGGTGTTCCGGCAATGCTCCCGGACGGTTTGCCGCTCTCCGGTTTCGCGGATATGGGCAGGATACATGGCGATCACATCCTGTCATATATTTTTTAACGCGCATATGTTGATGCTTTAACCATACCACACGCAAGAGACATTGTAAATATGCATAGCAAAAAATGGATGCGCCAACTGAATTTGTGAATTTTGCCATACTGTGCGGGTCGGGTATTCCCGTGGATTGAAAGAGTAAAAAGGAGAAGCTGCGCAAGGCCTGGCAGGGGAACATCCCCTGCCGCGCCCTGCGCAGCTTTTCGCCCAACGCGGCTATGTAGCTGCTATACACCAGATACGCCGCCTCCATGGTGTATGGTGGTCAGTCCTGCCAGCTCACAGGCGTGTTTGCGTCGGTGGCCTGCGATCAGCTCGTAGCCGCCGTCCTCCCGTGGCCGCGCCAGCACGGGGACGAGGACGCCGTATTCCTTGACGCTTTCGGCGGTTTCCTGCATGACGCATCCTCCCGCACCTGAAAGGGATGATCCGGGAACGGATGCAGCTCAGAGAGTGGGATTTGGACGACTACATCCTGCTGCGGTTTTGGCTTTTTGGATGGCGTGGGCTTCACTCTCAGCACCTACACCCACGCCACGGAGGGAATGAAGCGTGACGCCGCCGACACCATCGGCAGCGTCATCAGCCAGGCCATGTAGCCCACAAAAACAGTCTGAGAGGGACGGATGATGCTTTCCGCTCCTCTTCCGTCATTTCGGCTTTTGGGTCAGCGTTTGGGTCAAGCAAAAAACGCCCAAATGCCGCGTCACTATTTGAGAACATAAATGCAAAAAAGTTCCTGATTTCGGCGGAAATCAGGAACTTTTTGGTGGAGACTGCTGGACTCGAACCAGTGACCTCCTGCGTGTGAAGCAGGCG
>ERZ840371.734-NODE-734-length-38272-cov-3.506476_pt1 | contig 38272 bp, 30 predicted proteins | sample MGYA00519937_ERZ840371 | MGnify/ENA primary metagenome ERZ840371 (study PRJEB31850, sample SAMEA3708873) | human gut metagenome | biome: human gut; feature: human-associated habitat; material: faeces | place: China | collected 2014 ... | reverse complement strand
CTCAATTCTATCACTATATCTTTCCGCATTTCACTTTTTTGTAGTAACTTTGCAATGTTATTTAATACTATAAAAAGATTATGAAATTCATAGGAATAATACCTGCACGATACGCCTCGACGCGCTTTCCCGGCAAGCCTCTTGCCATGCTCGACGGCAAGACTATCATACAGCGCGTTTACGAACAGACGTCGAAAGTGCTTGAAGACGTATGCGTTGCCACGGACGATGAAAGGATTTTCAACGCCGTGGAGGGTTTCGGAGGCAAGGCGGTGATGACATCGCCGCACCATAAGAGCGGCACCGACCGCATTGAAGAGGCTGTAAAGAAAACAGGGGGAGACTTCGACGTGGTGATAAACATACAGGGTGACGAGCCTTTTATACATCCCACACAGATAGAAACGGTGTGCAGATGCTTTGAAGATGCCGACACCCAGATTGCCACGCTGGGCAAGCCTTTCACCGGAAAGCAGGACTTCAAGGATCTTGAAAATCCCAATTCGCCCAAGCTCATCACCGACAACAACGGCTACGCCATGTACTTCAGCCGCAGCATCATACCTTATATAAGAAATGTGGAGAAAGGGGAATGGATTGGAAAGTTTCCGTTCTTGAAACACATAGGACTGTATGCCTACCGCACAAAAGTGCTTGAGGAGATAACACGTCTGCCACAGTCGTCGCTGGAAATTGCCGAAAGCCTTGAACAGCTGCGCTGGTTACAGAACGGATACCGCATAAAGGTGGGACTGACCGACGTGGAGACAATAGGAATAGACACGCCTGAAGACCTGGAAAAAGCCAAGGCTTTTCTTGGCATGCAGCGAGGATGAAAAGGCTGGAAGTGAGATGTCAGTTTCTCACTTCCATGCTTACCTTTCCTTTATCGGATACCGTAACCTCTACAATGAAGCTTATATAGCTGTCGGGCACAGCCAGTTCTGCCGTATAACAGAAACCTTCATCACCGGCATGCCGAAGGTTCATGTCGCTCAATATGCTCTGGCTGAGAAACTCTGCCGGCACTTTTTCTGCAAAGTCTTTCTTTGCAAAGTCTCTCGAATATATCTTTACACCCGATTTGAATATGCTTATATGAATGGTGTTGTCGTAATAGATATTCTCTACGGCAAGCCCCTCATCGTTGTACGAGGTCTTGAGCACCTTGTATGTGGTAGGGTTTACCTGCACATAGCAGTGGTAGCGCACATCGCCGCGCGCAACAACGGTGTCGCGCTTTATGACCTTGCGCTGGTTGAGCGACACTTCCGCCCTGCGGACAAACTGGAGAGAGTCGTATGAGTTGTGGCTTCTTACGAGCTTGATGATGTCGCCGTTGTAGTTTTTGAAGTCGAAAGCGTCACCGTCGCGGCGCGTTATGATATATTTGGATATGTTTGTACCATGCAGGACCATGGTGTCTTTGTATATCATGAACTTAACCGGAACGCTTGCCGAGTCGGGATAATATATCGTATCTCCGCTGATACGGAACACGACGCTGCTCTCGTCGGCATCCACCCATATTCCCTGCAGGGCAGACTTTGCCTCCTTGTCTTCTTCCGGTTCGGTCTGCCTGTTGTCCTTGCCGCCACACGCGGCAAGCATGGCGGCAGACAGTATGGCTATAATTACGTATTTCATTTTCCTATACAAAGATATTTAAATCCGAGCTCTTCCAGTTCCTCCGCATCGTATATGTTCCTGCCGTCTATGACGACGGGATTGTTCATTGCCTTTGCAATGACTTCCCAGCACGGCAGCCTGAACTCTTTCCACTCCGTAAGCATCAGCAGGGCATCCGAATTAAGGACGGCATCGTACATATCCCTGCAGTACACGACACGATCACCCATTCTGCGCCTGCACTCGTCCATTGCCACGGGGTCGTATACACGCAGCGAGCAACCGGCAGCGAGCAGCTTTTCCATCATGACGAGAGCCGTAGACTCGCGCATGTCGTCGGTCTCGGGCTTGAAAGCCAGTCCCCACAGCGACACGGTAAGCCCTTTCAGCCCCCCAGTGCCGTATACGCGGCAAAGTTTCTCGAACAATATGCCCTTCTGCCTCTCGTTTACACGCTCCACCGCCTTGAGAACCTCCATGGAATAGCCGTTGCCGTCAGCCGTTTTTATCAGCGCCTTGACATCTTTCGGGAAGCAGGAGCCTCCGTAACCGCATCCGGCATAGAGAAACTTGCGCCCTATACGCCCGTCGGACCCTATGCCCGCACGCACCATGTTGACGTCTGCCCCCACAAGTTCGCAGAGGTTGGCTATGTCGTTCATAAAGCTTATGCGCGTGGCAAGCATCGAGTTGGCGGCATATTTCGTCATCTCGGCACTCGGAATGTCCATGAAGATCACACGGAAGTTGTTTATCAGAAACGGCTTGTACAGCTTGGTGAGCAGCTTCTTTGCCTTCTCGCTCTCCACGCCCACCACAACTCTGTCGGGGCTCATGAAGTCTTTTATTGCCGAACCTTCTTTCAGAAACTCCGGATTGCTTGCCACATCGAACGAAATGTCAACGCCGCGCCTGTCGAGTTCTTCCTGTATGACGGCGCGCACCTTGCGTGCCGTGCCCACGGGAACGGTGCTCTTCGTCACGACAACAACATATTTGTTGAGGTTCTTGCCTATGGTCCTTGCCACCTGCAACACGTATTTCAGGTCGGCACTGCCGTCCTCGTCGGGCGGAGTGCCCACGGCTGAGAATACTATCTGCTGCCCGTCAAGAACCTCTGCAAGCGATGTGGTGAACTTAAGTCTGCCCGCCTTCATGTTCTTTACGACGAGATCGTCAAGCCCGGGTTCATATATGGGAATGTTCCCCTGCCGCAAGGCGTTGATCTTTGCTGCGTCTACGTCAACGCAAGTCACGTTGGCACCGGTGTCTGCAAAGCAGGCTCCCGACACGAGACCTACATATCCGGTGCCGACAATTGCTATGTTCATATCTTATACTATTCAAAAACTTCTGCGTCTTTCAGCCACCTGGCTTTCATGTCCTTCTCGCTTGTCTGTATCTCATCCGCCGGCATGGGCCACTCTATGCCAAGGTCCGGATCGTCAAACCTTATGGATGCCTCGCTCTGCGGCGCGTACACGTTGTCCACCTTATATGTAAATATTGCCTCATCGCTGAGCACGAGGAAACCATGGGCAAAGCCCCGCGGAATGAAGAACTGGCGCTTGTTGTCCTCACTCAGTTCAACCATGACATGTTTTCCGAATGTTTCCGACCCCTTGCGTATATCTACAGCCACATCAAGCACCCTGCCCTTGATTACGCGCACCAGCTTTGCCTGTGAGAACTCGCCCTTCTGATAGTGAAGACCGCGCAGAACTCCCCTGCCCGACTTTGACTCGTTGTCCTGAACGAACCTCACTCCGCTGATGTGTGCATCAAACTCTTCCTGCTTGAATGCCTCGAAAAAATATCCGCGGCTGTCGTTAAACACACGTGGCTCTATAACATATACACCCTTGATTTCGGTTTCATTATAAATCATAACATTAAATTTTGTATGCAAAAGTAATAATAATATTCGGTAATCGCACTTTATATATGATATAAAAACATCTGTTTTGTTCGTAAATTGGGAATGTGTCAAAATTCTTATACAGCAACTGGTAATAACTTCAGGTTTTGCAACACCCTCTAATGATGCCTGTTTGGAGAGGAAGGAGGAAGCGGTAAAGGAGAAAGGAATTGAATGGCATCATGTTCCTTTAAGACTTTAAAGACCTTAAAATGGTTAATATCATTAATAAGCCCCATTACCCTTTCGCGGAAAAGAATTGGCAGGAGTGGTTCTGACAATTCGTCAAGCCTTATTTGAATAAACATCTGTTAACATCAGACGGTTTAAATTTTAACACAATGCTTCGTATTTCGGGCTGATTTGCAAACTTACAAGGACAATCTTCCACAAACCGGAAATTCAGGAAATAAAGATATACAGGCAAAGAGGCAACGGACAAACGGGAACCGCACAAATGGTCTTGATATCACAAGATACCGCCCGCTTATGCACAAGTAAGGCTGCAAAATTGCAAAGTGCGCCACTTCAGACTGCAATATGCGGCATTTCAGGCTGCAATATGCCGTCTATTGAAGCATGAAATGGCACATATCAGAGGCTGAAATGAGCCACTTTGCACTTAAAAAGCTATGATTTTCGGTGCAAAAAGCATAGCTTTACGCAGTGAAAAGCTATGGGTTATGAAACAGAGGGACATATTTCACGCCTCAAAAGGTTCGTAAAAAGACCACGGAAGGAACAAAAGAGATGTTAAAAAGTGTATATCACGGCATTTTGCTGCACACATTATGTTGTTTTGTGCAACATATTTAGCGTTTTCAGATGACGCGGAAAGGAATTCAATGCACAAAACATGTTTTTTGTGCATGGCATCTTTCTATTTCGCAAGTTTTGCCCTGCAAAAACGGAAGCGGCGCAGTTAACAGTCGTAAACATTACTTAACACTATAGAAAGACAACACGGACGGGTAATTAACTTGAATTAGACGAATTCATATTAAACAACGTGAGTTAGACAAATTTATACTCTAAGCGCCCTGCAAGGGCAGCGAGAGCATAGCCTGGGGCAGAGCGTAGCGGCACCCCGGGTACCATAATACATATACAATATGCCGCCCTGAAAGGGCAAAAGCATTGTCGTAAAGAGCATAAAGTTGTGTTGTGTCCTGTCAAACAACGGGTTATATGAATGCTTTTGCCCTTTCAGGGCGACTTCCTGTTTATTACATATAACACCCGGGGTGCCGCTACGCTCTGCCCCGGGCTATTGGCTCGTTGCCCTTTCAGGGCGCACCAATACATTTAATGTGAATGCGTCTAACCCGTTAAATATATGAATGCATACTGAAAGGGCTGCTAAACATGAGTTTCCATCGAACTAACGTTAATTAATAATTAAGATATCATAATCAGGAATTAGGCAAATGGAGAATTCTGCGCATTCCCAATATGCACAAAAAGGGAGAACAAACTCAAATGATAATTTGCTTAATTAAATAAAAAGGAGTAATTTTGCATTTGTGATTGAACTGGAAAGACATATCGAAATATTGCTGTTGAACAACGACTGCGTCATTGTTCCAGGGCTTGGAGGCTTCGTTGCGCACCATGTGGATGCCTGCTACGACGAGTTGGAGAACAGGTTTTTCCCACCGTTGCGCACCGTTGGGTTCAACCCGAAGCTTGACATGAACGACTCTTTGCTAATACATTCATATACAGAAGTATACGATTTAAGCTATCCTGAAGCTGAGAACCGCATAAGACAGGAGGTCGAGGACCTTAAAAGGTGTATGGAAAGAGACGGTGAATATACTCTGAACAACATCGGCGTGCTGGCACTTAACGGCAACGGGACATACGACTTTACACCATGCGAGGCAGGAATACTTACGCCGGAGCTTTACGGTCTGTCGGCGTTTGAGATAGCCGCATGCGACAACCGCACGGTCATACCTCCCCTAACCGTAGAGACTGCTCCCATAAAGGCAGAGGACATAGTAATAAAAGAGGATGACGCGGTGGCGGCGGATGTGGCAGGAAAGAGGGAAAACACAATAAGCATCAGGGTCAGCGCCATACGCAACGCCGTGGCTTTCATGGTTGCCGTTATCGCCTTTTTCCTCATTTCCACACCTCTCGGTTCTGACAAGCAGCCGGGAGTACAGATGGGCAAGATTGAGAACGGCGTTATTTACAGGCTCATGCCTAAGGACGTGACGCTGGGAAGCATAGAGAATATCGAGGTTGCAGACAAGGCTCCGAAGACTGAAACATCCGGAACGGCTGCCGCAACGGACATGACGGATGCGGCGGAAGGTCATGGCATAAAGGCGGAAGCACCGCAGGAAGAGGCGGCAGAAGACTATTATTGCATCGTATTGGCTTCGCGCATAACAAAGAAGAATGCAGAGGAGTTTGCCGCAAAGCTGCGCAGGAACGGGCTTGACAATGCAACCGTGCTTTCGGAAAGGCACAACATAAAGGTTGTTTCCGGCAGATACAAGGAAGAAAAGGATGCCTTTGCTGCAATGAACAGGCTGAAGAAAGACAACAGCTTCAGCGACGTATGGGTCTACAGGGTAAGGAATTAGGATGAAAAGAGTAAGATGTCCCAAGTGTGATAACTTCATCACGTTTGACGAAACTAAATACAAGGACGGGCAGTCGCTCGTATTTGAATGTACGGAGTGCGGAAAACAGTTCGGCATACGCATCGGCGTCTCCAAGCTGAAAGACAGGCCGCGCGACGAGAAACACGACGAGCTGGCTAACGAAAAGGGCTTCGGCTCGATTGTTGTCATTGAGAACGTCTTCCACTACAAGCAGGTAATACCGCTTCAATACGGCGACAACAGCATCGGAAGGTACATGAAGGGAAGCGCCGCGAACACTCCGATAGAGACCAACGACCCGAGTATAGACATGAACCACTGCGTGATAAACGTGTCGCGCGACAAAAAGGGAAATCTTAAATATGTGCTGCGCGATGGTCCGAGCTATACAGGAACATTCGTCGACAACGAGATTTTGGGCAACAGGGAGCGGCGGATAATATACGACGGCTCGCTGTTTACAATCGGAGCCACAAGCATAATACTGCGCACGGCTGACTCCGAGAATGACTGAAAAGGGCATTTGCAGACTGCGGTGATATGAATTATGCGGCATATATTCCTAAAAATCTGGTTGAATGAACAACATTATCATATCATTGGGAAGCAACACAGACCAGGCAAGGAACATTATGCTTGCCGTAAAAATGATTGGGAAGATGTTTCCTTTTGCCAAGTTTACGGAGGCGATATGGACGGAACCGGTCGGACTGAAATCGGAGAAATTCCTCAACTGTCTGTGTCACATAAAGTCGGATGACAGCGTCGCGACGGTAGAAGGACACCTTAAATATATAGAAAGGTGCATAGGGCGCACGGCGGAGAACTCGATGAAAGGAATAATAGCAATAGACATAGACATTCTTAAATTCAACGAAACAAGGCTGCACAAAGGCGACTGGCAGCGCGACTATATACAAAAGCTGATAAAGAACATTTCTTTCTGACTATGAAAAGGTTTACTTACAAGATAATTGCGGCGGTGTGCATGCTGGCAAGCTGCACGCTTTTACATGCAGGCGACTTTGAGAAATATTTCTCTGAAAGGACACTTCGCATAGACTATACTTTCTCGGGAAATGCGGAAAGACAATATATATATGTAGACAAGCTCAGCGTCATGCCCGGCTGGCACGGCAAACACAGCCGGCTGGCAGAGGTTCCGGTGGAGGGAAACGGGCAGATAACGGTAAAAAGCAGCAAAGACGGACGGATTATCTACCGTAACTCGTTCTCCACTTTGTTTCAGGAATGGCTGACATATCCCGAGGCAAAACAGGCTGGGCGCTCGTTCGAAAACGTGTTTCTCATACCCATGCCGCTCGACACGGTAGAGGTTACCGTGGACCTGCGCAACAACAGGCGGGAGATAACGGCTTCGCTAACACACACGGTAGCGCCGTCGGACATACTGATAAGGCATATCGGAGAGCGCAACATCACTCCATACGTGACACTTATGGAGGCGGAGAACAAGGAGAAATGTATTAACATCGCATACATTTCCGAGGGATATACGGACGGAGAAATGGACACTTTCATTGACGATGCAAAGACGGCAAACGAGGCGTTGTTCGCTCATGAGCCGTTCAAGTCGCTGAAAGGCAGGTTCAATGTCATTGCCGTAAAGGCGGCATCGCAAGAGAGCGGAACAAGCGAGCCGTCGAAAGGGATATGGAAGAACACGGCACTTGGCTCGCACTTTGACACTTTCTACAGCGAAAGATACCTAACTACACTTAATATCAAGAACTTGCACGACCGTCTTGCGGGCACTCCTTATGAACATATAATCATACTTGTAAACACAGGACATTATGGCGGAGGAGGTATATTGAACTCATACAACCTGTCGATGACACATCATCCGGCATACAAGTCGGTAGTTGTGCATGAGTTCGGGCACAGTTTCGGAGGGCTTGCCGATGAGTATGCTTACGAAACGGAGCAACTGGACATGTATCCGAAGGACGTGGAGCCATGGGAACCGAACATCACAACATTGAAGAACTTCAGCGGAAAATGGGAGAACATCATACCTTCAGGCACTCCAACCCCTACCCCGCCAAGCGGCAATCAGGAGACGATAAGGAACAGAGTGGGACTTTTTGAGGGCGCAGGATACAGCATGCACGGCGTGTACAGGGGCGTTCAGGACTGCAGGATGAGGACAAATGAAAATCCGGAGTTCTGCATCGTCTGCCGCAAAGCACTCACAAACCTGATCGACTTCTACACGAAATGAGAAGATTTGTCTTGTTATTTTTCGCCATAAGCATCTCGCTTGCAGCTGATGCACAGAGGCATAAATCGGCAGAAAGCGAGGAGCTGGGCAAGGCTCTGGAATATTTTTCAGGCGGAAAGTATCACGAGGCACTCATTCTCTTCGGCAAGCTTGACAAGAAATTCAACCTTAACCCGCGCTTCAAGGCGTATATCGGCGTATGTCACTATTATGAATGGGACTATGAAAACGCCTGCAAGTATCTGAACACCGCCCTTCCGGACATTGAGAACTATGCACCTCATGAAAGAAGTGTATACTATTACTGCAACGCTGAAAGCCATTTTCAGCTTGGAAAATACAAAGAAGCCATACCGCTATACGAAAAGCTGCTTAATGTATGCTTTAACAACGAAAAGGGTGATGCCCTGTACCGTCTCGGCTTCTGCTACATGTTCAACGAGGACTGGGCTAACGCGCGCGACTATTTCAATTCTGCAACCGCCTTTTATGAACGCTTTTCTGAAATCACACCGATACTTACTGCACGCCTGCAACAGATAAAAAACATGGTGAAAGGATGTGAGAAAGAGCTGGAAGTCAGTAAATCCAACGCTAAATAAAGGCTTTGGCAAATTATTCGATAAAAAGGTTTGCGGTTCAAGATATTTTACTTACATTTGCAACAGATAGTTTTTTCTTAAAAAGAAACCATGAATGAAACATTAAACATATACAACCTGGTTCACTATGGTATGAATACCACCGTACGTATATGTGAAGTTTCGCAATTACCCCCCCCTTAAAAAAGGTTAAAAAACAAGCAAATTGTGCATGCGAAGAGTGTGCCGGATGGTTCTATAAACCATTCGGCAGGATTTCGTATGCCCTTAAAAACAGGCTGACAGCTCCCATGCTTTATACTATATTAATAACTATATTTTTAACTTTAACAAAAACAAATCGATTTATGGAATTTATTAAAAACACTGCGGCTCGCTTCGGCAGCCTGTTATTAATTGTTTGTCTCGCCTTTCTTGGCACAATGGCATTCTCTTCTTGTGACAATAAAGATGAAGAAGATGAAGATGGATACCGCACATTCAAGAGTGCGTTCGACCTTAAGTTCACACGCGTTGAACGCGTAGGCTCTGTGCTCATTGCGGATTTTACACTAAAGAACAAGAGCGGGAAGAATATCAGGAACTTTGCACTCTCAACTCGCACAGCTATAGACAATCAGGGCAAAGAATACTATTATAATGACAGTAAGCCTTTTGCTATCCGTTTGGAACAGGGAGACTATAAATCTGGAATTAAAACAAGTCTCGCAAAAGACGAAACCATTAACGGGACGTTCCGAATTGGCGATTTTGATACATCTAATTCAGCAAGGACTGTCAAGTTAAAATTCACATGTGAGGCAGATGAGGCAAATATAAATCCTCGGACAGAAGTCTCTACTTCAGATTTAAGGATAGAGGACAACCGCCTTCCTAATGGCATTCTGACGAACGACTTTAACTTGGACTATGTTCTTGAAAAGACATACCAAAATGGAACAGATGTGTTCTTAACGTTCACCCTCGCCAACAAGACCGGTTATTTCCTGAGAGACTTGACTTTTGAGCCTGGAGATGCACGAGACCAAAATGGTAATAACTATTGGCACCAAGATATAGGTATTGTTGCCGGTAATGGAACTAACTACCCTCATCTTTTAACAACAGATGTAGACCGTAGTGCTACAGAAACTTTCACTATAAAGATTAGCAGGGTAAATGCTAAAGTGTCCAAGATAAATATAGATATAAAGATGTCTTCTCCATCATACGTTTTTGCAGATAATACGCTAAGTCTTATTAGCATTCCTGTGCCTTATCAGAAAAGATGACATGACACATATCAGCTAAAAGGATATCGTGGGGCGGAGGTGAGAACACAGCCTCCGCCCTCTTTCTTTGTTATCTACAGAACAACTGCAAGCGAATATTTGCATTGTTTAAAACTGGAAATTATATTTAAACCTTTGAAACTATGAACAGACTATTCAACTATGTGGGCATCATTTGCTGCACAGCCACGCTATTATGTCTTACGTCTTGCTCCACCCCGGGCAGCGAAGAAGAGACAATCGACCTGCTTCCGGTGCAGACATCTCAGGAAGGCAGGTGGTCGATGATTGATAATAAGGGGAATATCGTGTACGACAGCGAGTTCGATGAGACTCCGACAATGGCTATAAACGGTTATTTCTCGGTGAAAGAGAATAATGGCTATACCTTATATAAAATAGGAGGAAAGACTCCCGAGGCAGTTAAAGGCTGCGAAAACCTCAACGCCGTGGGCATAATGACCGACAACTTAGTGCCTGTCGTCCGCCCGGAAAAGCGTATAGAGATAGTAAACAAGTCGGGTGAGACGGAGTTTGAGCTTTCACCAGTAGATAATGTCGAGATATTCGAGTGCAAAGAGTCTTTTTCAGATGGTCTCCTGTGTGTTATGACAGCAGAAGGTAAATATGGTTTTGTCAATAAGAAGGGCAAGTATGTGATACCTTGTATATATGATGCTGCGTCAAGCTTTAAGAACGGATACGCTATAGTAGGTAAAAAAGGAAATGACTCCGATTTAATGATGTCGTGTTATGTCATAGATACTTCTGGCGACCAGGTTCTTGAATTGGGACGCCACTCAATTTGCCCTGATATGTTTTATGGCTATATCAACACTACGGACGAAGACCAGAATATTCTTATAGACATGGATGGCGACAAGCATAAGCTGCCTTCCAAAGTGAGCTCTCTGCGTGAAATGAAAGGCGATCTGATTATATATTCAGACGATAACGGCAACTACGGAATGGTTAATCTGGACGGCGAAACAATCATACGTGCCAAATATTGTGACTTACATTTTGCCTTTAATGGAGACTTGATAGCACAGAAGACGTATAACTCTCATGAAATACAAATTCTCGACACAAAGGGCGAGGAAAAGCAAACGGTTGATCTTGACAATATTTATGTTATAGATGGTTTCGGATATCTGGGAGTAGAAGGAAACGTGTACACTGTCATTAACGAAGAGTTTAAGGAAACAAGCAAAGAGGAATTCTATAATCGCAGTGCCGGCAGATACTCCGGTACCATTCAAAGCGACTATGTCAACCGCGAACATATTGCTGATACATTTGTGAACTCAATCCTTAACGACGGAACCGGTATCAAGGATGCCAAATTCGGAGAGACGGCAGAGAGTCTGATGTCCGGGGAAAGTCCGAAGGATTATACTTATAAGACAGAGATTAAGTTCAAGACGAAAGACGTCAATATGGCATGCAGCATGGAAGGCAAGTTCTTTCTCACGGAAAGGATGGCTGAATATGAATATAATTATGGCAGCTATGAATATAAGTGGAACCCGAACAGCAAGCTGGGCAAGATATTGCTGACAATGGAATGTCCTAAAGGCTGGAAAATGGAGGGGCACACTGCTGTAGTGAATGCCATGAAGAAGAAAGGCTTCAGCCTTGTAAAAGAGGGTATGATTGTGACGGGATACGCCTTCAAGCATACCTATGGCTTTTGTACGCTTATGAAAAATGGAAATGTGATAGCAGTACTGATGGGACTTGATGAAAGCTCCAAGATTCTACTGGTTACAAGTAGTATTTTCCCACAGGCTGAAGAATTTGCAAAAGAAATAATCTTCGGCAAGTATGTTGCAGATCAGGACGGAAACGTGAACCAGTCTGAGGCTGCAGCAATGGAGGTAGAGGGCATTAAGAATTTTGATACATTACAAGCTCTTCCTGTCCAAGAATAAGAAAACTATAATATAAGACAGAATATCATTATGAAAAAATTATTATTAGCAACGATGTTTGTGCTTACTGCTTTTTGCGTGTGTAACAGCAAGACAAAGGACACAAGTGTAGAGAAAGAACATGTTTCGCAGGTAAAGAAGAGCACCATAGGATTGGTGATTGGCGAAAACGGATTGAGAAGTCTCAGAATAGGAATGAAAAGGTCACAGATTGCCAAAAAGATACAGGGGCTATATGATTCATTCTCTGTCGATGAGGACGAAATGGAAGGCACTCTTGAATTGAGTTTCATGAAAAATGGCAAAGTTGTTATTACCGGTTCGTTGGATGGGAATGGTGCTATTGAGACCTTGACGTTCTATATACCTAATGCGATGTCTGCCGACAAGAAACTGAGAATAGGCATGAAAGTGTCTGAGGCAATGATGAGAGATTCTTATTCTATCGTACGCTATTATTATTATCCTCTTATGATGGAAACACCAAACGGGCATTTCTCTTTTACCATCTCGGAAACCGACATTACTAAAGCTACCCTGAACAAGTTTTATGCCCATGAGGGTGAAGAGGAGTTTAGAATAAAGGCTACTCCCTCTATGATTAAGCCTAACGCAAAAGTTAGCTGCATCATTGTAAAATAATGAATCTAAATCAAGAATGAATATGAATATCATGAAATCATTGCTTACATTGGCATGCCTCCTGTGCTGCACGGGTATATCGGCATACGACTTTGAAGTTGATGGCATATATTATAATATCCTGACCGGTAATGACAAGGCATGTGAGGTTACTTCAAGCGGAGATGTCAACAGTTACTCAGGAAGCATCGTTATCCCGGCAACAGTTACCCACGGCAATGCCACATACCCGGTAACGGCAATCGGGGAATATGCTTTTAACGGCTGTTCAGGCTTAACGAACGTAACAATACCCAATTCCGTAACAATCATCGGAACAAGCGCTTTCTACAGATGCTCGGGACTAAAGGAAATTACCATTCCTGGTTCAGTGACAAGCATCGGTTGGGCTGCCTTCGGAAACTGTGCAGGACTGACAAGTGTCACCATTCCAAGTTCTGTTAAAAGTATCGCAAGAGGACCGTTTGCATTGTGCAATAACCTTACGGAAATACTTGTAGATAAAGATAACACAGAGTTTACATCCTATGCCGGAGTTCTTTATAATAAAAACATGTCTGCCATATTAGAATATCCGGGTGGTAGGACTGGAAGTTTTGATATTCCGGGTTCTGTGACAAGCATTGGAGAAGGAGCTTTCTTTTATTGCCCCGGTCTGACAGGAATAACCATACCCAATACTGTGACTGATATCAGTGCATGGGCGTTCCAAGGGTGCACTGGTCTGACAAAGGTATCCATCCCAAACTCTGTAAGGAACATTGGAGAACAGGCTTTCTCTAACTGTTCAATGGCTGTATTTAGATAGGTGTAACCACCTGCAAGCAACGAGTATTATCTATAATTAAATCATTGAATATCAACACCATTTCAAATTTAACACTTCGCAGTTCATATTTGGTGTTCCGTCATTTTCCGCATATTTTTGTAACGTATTTCTATCGCGGTGAATGTACGGAACTTTTTTGTTGCCATAAAATCGCAGTCCGTTGACATCGGGTTACAACAGTTCACAAGGAGTGACAAGCGGCAGGATGAAATACGAAGACTGCCACAGATATTTACCCGGTTGACAACAGGTGACAATGATTGACTTCCGTTCACTCCCAGATGGAATACACAGAAAAGAGTGTTCAACATCAAACAAAGGGAAGAATGAAAGCAACCAAGAAATGTGCATTCTGTGGCAGGACATTCATAGCCAACAGTGGTATGCAGAAGTATTGCTCCGTGCATTGCGCCGATAAAGCCAAGAAAGCGAAGAAGAAGCGACAGCAGGATTTGCTCAATGCCGTAGAACCTGTTTTAGAGATACAGCGTCAGGAGTATCTCACCTTTTCAAAGGCTGCCATCCTAATGGGATGTTCGCGCCAGTACATTTATAAGCTCGTGGCACAAGGCAGACTGCGGGCTTCACGCATCAGCAGCCGCATGGCATTTATACGCAGAGCAGATATAGAGAGGATGCTGGAGGACAACCCTTATAACAGGGTGATACCCGGTACACGCCCTAAGAGAGCCGGGTCCATCAGTCAAAAGAAATCCGGTAAGGAGAACAAGACCATTATTCCGGCTTCTGAAGAAATCCTCTCTTACATTTCCGGCGAGGAAGTCCTCTCCACTTATAAGGTAAAGCAGTCATGGCTTTACACTACCGCCAAGCGCAACCAAATCCCCATTTGTAAGATTGCAGGCAAGAACTATTACAGTAAAAGCCACGTGGAGGAATGTCTCGGGCTGACCGCTGATATAGCCTCCATCACTGAGTGGCTAACCACAGAACAAGTGTTTGAGGTGTTCGGCATGAAACCGACCGCCATCCATGCCTATGCCTACCGACACCGCATCCCAACCAAAAAGGAATACGGCATACTCTATTATTCAAAGACACACCTTGACGAGCTCCGTCAGACTGATTTGATGGAGGATGAACGCTACTGTACCGTGGAATATGTGTCGGAAAAATACGGACTGTCCAAAGCGAACATTCACCATATCGCCAAAGTACACGGTATCGGGAAACGGAAAGTCGGTGTGAGAAACCTGCTTTTCCGTGTGGATGTGGAGCGTGTGATGGCTGAAAGAGCCGCCAAAGGGCTGTGACCGTTGATTATTGGCCGATTATTGGTCAATTACCGTCATTATCTGCCACCAACGCCACATCATTCCATTCCTTTGCAGCGTGGAGAAGGTCTCCACCGAGTAATATCCATCAATAACAAAGAAAGATTATGGCAAACATTTGCAAGACCGTGAACCTTTATACACGGAAAATCAAAGGCGGCAAAATGCTGTCCTTCTTCCTCGACTATTATCCCGGCTACCGTGACGAGACCACCAACAAAGTGCTGCGTCATGAATCGCTCGGTATCTACATCTACGCACATCCGAAGACACAGCGTGAGAAGGACTACAATGCCCGGCTGTCGGAGAAGGCAGAAGCTTTGCGATGCCGCCGCTACGAGGAGATTGTAAACGAGCGTTACGAGTTCTTTGACAAGAACAAACTGAACGGCAGTTTCATTGATTACTTCAAGAAGTACGCAGGAAAGAAAAACTCTCGCTATGAGCAGGCATTCCTGCACTTCAACCTGTTTACAGGCGGCAAATGCACCTTTGCCGAAATTACCGTAGAGCTGTGCAACAAGTTCCTGGAATATCTGCGCACCACGCATCAGGTCATCCATCAAAAGCGCAAACTGCATCCCAATACCATTGCCAGCTATTGGTCTGCGTTCCTCGGTACGCTCCATGCTGCCCATCGAGACAAGAAGATCAAGGAGAATCCTTGTCCCTATCTGGAACGCGCGGAAAGCATCCCGACAGACAAGGTGGGGCTGTCTGCGGAGGAACTCATACAACTGGCAGAAACTCCGTGTGAAGAGCCCGTACTGAAAACCGCATTCCTTTTCTCCTGCCTCACGGGACTGAGGAAGAGCGATGTCAAGGCATTCTCATGGGAAATGATACAGCCCGAAGCGGACGGGACGCTCTATATCACCACCCGTATGCAGAAAACAAAGCAGATTGTACATAATCCCATCGGGGAGGAGGCACTGGCATTGATAGACAGTGATTCAAGAATGGGACTTGTGTTCCCCGGTTTCAAGGACAGCATGACACAGACAGCACTCAAACAATGGATAAAGGCGGCAGGAATCACCAAGAACATCACCTACCATTCAAGCCGGCACACCTATTGTACCCTGCAACTGGAGGCAGGAACGGATTCCAGAACCGTGCAGGAACTTGTCGGGCACAAGAACCTCGCCACCACCCAGTGCTATCTCGACAGTGTGAGTAGCAGGAAGAAGGAGGCGGCAAACCGCATCACGCTGAAACGTAAGGTAGAGTAAAAATCGCAGTCTTTTGGCTGTTTAAAGTATGATTTTAAGTATGAAATGCGCCCTAAACACTAATGAGTCGTAAATAATTGCTCATATCTGCAATTTCTTTTGGCATAACGATAAGGTCTATTGTAATTTTGTGACAAACAACCGCTGACAAGGCGCAATAACCAGTATAAGAATGAAGAATCAGAACACGATTGTCAATACAGAGAATTGCCTTTTTTATGGCTTGCCCGGCATAATCATACTTGCCCTTTCATTAATGGCGTCCACCCGAATCAGTTCCGATTTCGGCGGAGATACCTTCATCAAGACAGTTTCTTTTTTATGCTGCAACGGTCTGTTGTGGCTGCTGTATCTTGCTGTCTGCCAATACATGCTTACCGATTTGGTAACACTTTGTACCTTGATGGTGAAGAAGGTAAGGAACGGGAATAACACTGAACCAGTTGAGACATTGGTAGTAGAGGAATATACTGATGTACCTTTGATTGAAGACCAGCCGGAACAGGTGACAGTTGCAGCTACATCTACCGCAGAATCTGCCCCTGTTGTAACCAAGGAAGAATACCGAACTTATTGTGCGGATTTTGAACAGAAGCAGCAAGACAACAGGCTGCTACTTGTCAATTCCATCCTTGATTATGTCAAAAGGAAGATGGCACCGTTCACTACAGAAGAAAACCTGGTGTTACTCTGTGGCGAGATTGAAGCGTGGTGTGACAATCCTGCATATACTCCCAAAGACGTCACCCTCAAACGTATGCCAAACCCGAAAGACAGGTTGAAGACATCGGACTTCAAGCATCTGGTGTGGAACATCGGTGTGCGACTCGGATTCGAGAACGGGTATTCGGTAATGGTGCAAGCCGGATTTATCAAAAGCCTGTTCCCGGTTGAACTTATGGCTGTGGAAACCGAATCGCTGGCCAGAAGCCTGACCTGCGCCCCAGACAAGGGACATATCAAACTTGACAGACCCAAGCAAACCGGCAATTCCAATTTTCATTCTTAAAAAATCCGATTCTCTTTTGCATCCCATACAGGGAAGTCCATCTTGGGCTTCCCTTTGCCGTTGTATGCCATTGCGTGTAAATGTAGATATAACTCTCTTACTGTAAGCGGTTTTCCTTTCCCCATATTGCCGATTACTCCTTGACATTACGATTATCCTGCGATTACCGTCAATAAATTGAATCACTGGTACATCATAGTGTTCTTTTGCGGCATCAAACATTTTGTGAATATGGAAAACGGACTCACATTCAATGACCTTCCACAGGTCGTGGCCGAGCTTCGTGACGAGGTTATCGGCATGAGACAGATGCTCACCTGTCTGCAAAAGGAGAACACGGAACGCAAGGAGAACACCCACCGCCCCATGTCGGTGGAGGATGCCGCCGAGTATTTGAAGATACCACTGCGCACCCTTTATATGAAATTGGGGAACGGGACTATTCCGGCCACCAAACCGGGCAAGCGGTATGTCCTCTATCAGGACGAACTGGACAAGTGGCTGGAGTGCAATCGCAAGAATCCCGTACCGCTGACGATGGAGGAAGAAAACGCGGCTATCCTTGCTTCTAACAAGCGCAAGCCATCAAACAGAAATTGGTAATCATGGAAACGGAAGAAAGAAATGAAACCGCCAGGCAGCCCTTCAATGCAATAACCGCCATAGGTGCGGAACTGGATAGCCAAAGGCAACAAGCGGAGAACGTACCGGTATGGAGTGGTATGTTCTCCGTCAAGACCGCCAACGTCACCATTCAGGAAGCGGCGAACCGCCCGAATCCTGTTCCGTTGTGGCTCACGCTGTGGTATCAGGGGGAGGTGTGCTGCCTGTTCGCGGATAGCAACCTCGGAAAATCCATCTATGCCGTGCAGATTGCGGCTGAGATAGCAGAGACACGGAAAGTCCTCTACTTTGACTTCGAACTTTCGGACAAACAGTTCCAGTTACGCTACACCAATGATATCACCGGGCAATGCCACCGCTTCCCCGATGACCTGTACCGGGTGGAGATTTCAAGGGACTGCCTCTGCCCACAAGACGATTTCGAGAACACTTTGATTATGGAGATTGAGAAGCTATCCGTGGATATGGGTTGTAAGATTCTCATCATAGACAACCTGTCCTATCTCTGCATGACTTCTGAAAAGGGCGAGGATGCCGGACGGTTGATGTCAAGGCTGATGGAGTTGAAGCGCAAGCATGAACTTTCCATCCTTATACTGGCGCATACGCCCAAGCGACAACTGAATATGCCGATAACACAGAACGACCTTGCAGGAAGCAAGAAACTCTACAATTTCTTTGACAGTGTATTTGCCATTGGTAAGAGCGCGAAGGATGAGAACCTGCGATACATCAAGCAACTCAAAGTGAGATACGGGAACTTTGAGTATGGCGGCAACCACGTGATTGTATGCGCCATTGAGAAAGCGGATGACTTTCTGCGGTTTGTCACGCTCGGTCACGCGACCGAATCCGCACACCTCAAGGAAATTACGGAAGAGGAACGGAACAGAATGAAGAGTGATGCCCGGTCTCTTCACTCGCAAGGGATGTCCTACCGTGAAATCGGAGAGAAACTCGGCATATCCAAAAGCACAGTCGAAAGGTACTGTAAGGCATGATCTGTATGGAATTTCCCGTGTCCCACCTTTTCCCTTATGGGACGATAGGACACAAGGGACGGTCAGGGACACTTGGGACAATATGGAACGTATGGGACATTTGTCAAACACTAATTATAGGTTTCCCTCAATTTGTCCCAAGGTGTCCCACCAGTCTCGATGTCCCATCCGGCATGGGATGTAAAAGTGGGACACTTGGGACAATGAATCTTGATGAGAACATAAAACAAGCATGAGATATGGCATACCAATTAGAGAAATACAGGAACCGGAACAGCCGTCACACATGCCCCAAATGCGGACGGACTAAATGCTTCACTTACTATGTGGATGAGAACGGACAACCGCTTGACGAGAGCGTGGGGAGGTGTGATCACGAGAGCGGATGTGGTTATCACTATCCACCGAAGGAGTATTTCAGAGACCATCCCAAAAAGAACGTGAATGGGACACGGCTATCCCCGAATAGGATTATCGCCAAAGGAATCCACAGACGCAAATCCATAGATGCCATACCGATGGAGTATGTCACCCGTTCCCGTAGCGACGACAGTCACTTGATACATTTTCTCTTTTCACTGCAAAAGGACAATGAGGCGGTCCTCAAACGTGTGCTGGATGATTATCATATAGGAGCGACCCGAAACGGGGAAACCATCTTCTGGCAGATTGACAAGGACAACCATGTGCGTGGTGGAAAGATTATCGCCTACAACAAGGAAGACGGACACCGTATCAAGGACAAAGGCGTGAACTGGGTACATAGTCTGTTGAAGAAGCAGGGAGTGTTCAATCAGGACTGGACACTTACCCAATGTCTGTTTGGCGAACACCTGTTATCATCATCGGCAAATCGGGACAAGGTGGTGGCTGTGGTGGAATCGGAAAAGACCGCTCTTATCTGCTCGGTCCAATATCCCGATTGTGTGTGGCTCGCCACTGGAGGAAAGAGCCAGTTGGCCGTCCAAAAGATGAAAGTGCTTGCCAACCGTACCGTGATTTTCTTTCCCGACGTAGATGGTTATCAGGAATGGACAGAGTGTGTAAAAGCCTTTTCATTCTGTCACAGTATCAAAGTCTCGGATGTGCTGGAGCAGAACGCCACGGAAGCCGACCGCATGGCAAAGATTGATATTGCAGACTTGGTACTCCGTGAATGGCAGTCGCTCCGCCAGTATCGTGAGGACACGCCACTCGCAAGAGCGCAGCGGATGATTCGTGAAATGACGGAACGCAATCCTGCGCTGCAAACCTTGATAGATTCCCTCGGTCTCGTTCCGGTGGTGGATGACGGATAAATCCGGCTTGCCAGTTGTAAGGCTTGCCGTGCCATAGCCCACTATAACTACACGCTCCGCTTCCGTAGTTGTGGGCTCTTCCGAGGAACTTATGGCTCTGCCCTAAGAACCCGGTCGGGACTCTGCCCCGACACCCCGGCAAGGACTTTCAGCCCTATGCAACCCGACCAAAGAGTGACCCTCTCTTTGGAAACTCCGCTCAGGGATGTTCCCTGATAACCCTAATCCAATTATAGTATTATTCATATAAAATCATAGAAGAATGGCACAGACATCAGACCATATCAAGCCTTGCAACATAGGCAGCAGCGAGGCGCACAACAGGCGCACTACCGAATATCTCAAACATATAGGCAAAGAGAAATTCTACATCAGGACAGACCTCACACCGCAGAACTCTTCATGGATATCATCGCTCATGGAGGGCAAGAACTTGACCACTTATTACAATGAAATCGCCCGGATGGTAAAAGAGAAAACGGGACGTGCCATGCAGACAAAAGAGCGGACAGTCACCAACAAGAAGACCGGCAAGACAAAAGTCATCAGTGGCAGTTCTCCGCTTCGTGAGAGCGTGGTTGTGTGCAAACCCGACACAACCGTTGACCAGCTTCGGAGGTATTGCGACCGTTGTCATGAACGCTGGGGCATTACCGCCCTTCAGATTTTCATCCATCTGGACGAGGGACACTACGGTGTGCCGGGTGAAAACTCCACTTGGAAGCCGAACTGTCACGCACATATCGTGTGGGACTGGATGAATCATGAGACGGGCAAGTCGTGCAAACTTGGCAAGGAGGATATGAGCCTGATGCAGGACATGGTGGCGGAAAGTCTGGACATGGAACGTGGCACACGGAAGGAGGAAACGGGCAAGGCTCATCTTGAACGCACGGACTTCATCATCGCCAAGCAGAAGCAGGAAGTGGAGGAAGCCGCAAGCAGGAAGAAGCACCTTGACCACGAGAATCAAGTCCGCAAGAAAATAAGCGCAAGTCTTGATGATGAGATTGCACGAAAGCAGGACAAAGCAAACAGGGAGAACGGCAATGCCATTATCTCAGGAACGGCAAGACTGTTCGGAAAGGGAAAGTATGCAGACATGGAGAGGGCTAATTCCGCTTTGAAACAGCAACTGACCGACCAAATGGACAGAATAAAAGTAATGGAACAGGAATACCGCTCGCAGTTGAGGCAATCGTCCGATAGGCAGAAGACCCTTGAAGCAAACATCAGCAGACAGCAATCTGAAATCAACCGTCTTCGTATGTTGATGGATGCCAAGAACAATCAGATTGAACGCCTCAGAAGATTGGCGTACCCAAAGCGATACCGCCTGTCATCAGGAGCGGAACTCGAGAGAATCTTCGTGCCGAACTACCTCAATCCATCCCTGCATATTTGGACAAAAGTAGAGGACGAGCGTTTCGATGATATAAAATATGACGTTCCTAACGACATTGCCCAAAAGCATTATCGTGGAGAACTGACGGAAGAGGAGTTTGTCAATGCCGTCTTTGAGCCGCAGGAACAGGTGAGCGGAGCGCAAGCCCATCTGCTCGGCACTGCTTTCATGCTGGCAAGCGGTGGTCCTGCGCAGACTCATGTGGGTACTGGAGGAGGTGGCTCGGACAATGAACTCAGCAATTTGGAGGGAAGTAAGAAACGGAAGGGTTGGACAATATAGTGTTTTAAGGGCGAAGCATTTTTATCGTCTCCTCATAATACGATTGCTTGTTACTTTGATAGTTGTATTGCATCCAACCATCAAAGTTCTCAAATGCACTCATCGAGGGCTGCCCTTTCGTCATTCTCTTACAATCAGAAATAAACTTGTCAAGATAATATCTAAGACCATCCTTCTTGAAAAGATCGCTATAAAGGAAAAGCGTCTTAATTGTCATTACAATAAGTGGTTGACACTTATTTAAACATATTGACGGTTTGGATTTCAATAAGTCATAATACCATTCGTTAACAATGGCAGAGAGGGATGGTTGTATTATCTCACGACTCTCTAACACAAGTATTGGATAATACTGTATCTTACTAGGAATTTGAGAATCCCACTTAAACATACCATTTTCAAGTCTTTCGATATGTGCAACCAACTGACCAACACCTTCATGTTGGGGCAATGGCAAGTATTGTTTCTGCCCATTTTTTAATTTCCAACGTTTTGCTACCAATTTATTTTTCAGTTCCTCCATAATAACATCAACATCAGCTTGTCTTTTGAGGTCGCCATTCAATTTGATAGCCTTGCACTCGAAAATAAATGATGCACAATCTTCTCGAATATAGAAATCTGGCTGATCTTTTTCTTCTCGTTTGTCAACAAAGTCAGCACGTAGAATATCTGATACATTAGGAAAGCATACATCTAAACGGTTCTCATCAATACATGAAAGTAATGTATTGTTGAGTAAATATTTCTCAACGAAAACCTCCTTATAGAATTGATTATACGTTTTCCCATTATATGTGAGTTCCTTTTGATATGGCAAAAGGTCGAAATAGATACTATTGTACAATCTTTCAATAACAAGATGTGCGTTATATATCATATAGTGACCATCTTGCATGTGTATGATTGGATGTGACCTAAAGACTACAAAATCCCGATTTTCATCATTGTCGTCATCAGACACAGATATAGTCTCTAATTCGTTAACAGCGATTTGTGAAAGAACTTCTTTGTTTATCAATTGTTCTGGATCGTTATTTTCCAAACTAAAGACCCCAACTCCATTTTGCCCCACTTGGGCAGACAATAACGCAATCGTTCGAAAGTATTCAGTCCAATTACATATTCCAAACCGAGATAGAAAACGCTGATAGAAGGTAGAGTACACACTTCTCGACGTTATGAACTCAAAAAAAGTACGAGCATAAAAAATTTGCTCTGCAAGGATCAATTTCCAATTAAAGTTGGCAAATTCATTGGTGGCATACATGCTTACATACATCATCTGAGCAAGATTGTTCGGTTTCGATTTACTCCCCTTGTATGGAGTCACTTTTTGCTCATTGATAGCCAATAGAATATCAAAAATCTTAACTTCCGCGTCCCAATCCTCATACGTTGCATGACTATCTTCTGGCGCTACACTGAATACCAACTTCAGAAATTCTAATAGAGTCCGTTCACAAGCATATGACACTTTATCTGAAGAATATCCTTTCTGAACAATGTATGTGTCGATTCTCTCCATTCTATCCCGACACAAATCTGTAAAGTATGAGAAAAAAGGCTTCTCTTGAAGGTCGGAAATCCTGTATGTGCCATAGTTGCGTCCTAACACAAGTATAATCTTTACCAATTGTTTCCTAGGGAAGTTCCTGATTTCCTCATTGAGAATCAACCCTCTTTCTGGAAATAAGGAAGAATATTCTAATAGCATTTGAGGACAAAACTCATTACCTAATTTCGCGTCTTTGATGCTGACAACTCTTCCCTGTTTCAGGGGTTGCCGTTTACTCCATATCCTTTTCCGGCTGTGGCCTCTGAAACAACCTTTTCTTCTATTGCCTTTTCTTGACAAGAGAATCTGGTGCTTTCTGTTCTTTATCTTGCGGATTCTTCGATGACTCATTAGTTATAGTTATACCACGACAAAACTCTTACTTCGATATGTTCCATGGGAACTCATACTTGGCTCCGTTTATGTCAACTATAACAGTCATAGTTGAGCCGCTTATGCGTTTAATATTTACATACCCTGATATTGCATCACCAGGATATACCGTGGTCTTTCTTAAATACCCTTCTTGCTTAATGGCTCGTTCATTAAGCAAAGAATTTTCGTAATTTGCCATTCTGTTGCTGGCGATAACTTGTGCTTGATAAGCTGCAGCACCATCGTAAGTTGTTGTTCTTGATGTTGTCGATGAGTTGCCATGATATGAGCCGTAACCATTATAGCTTCCATAAGCATATCCGCCAGAGCCATAAGCATAGGCATTACCATATGAGTTAGAATATCCGTTGTATGTGGAATTAGTGTGAGTTGTAGATGTTGAATAACCTGCACCTGCCGCAGCAAGTCCCTCACCTATACCAGCTAAAGCCATATTCCAATTTTGAGTTCGGCGTACTTTCCTCATATATCTATCAGAAGACCATACCTCTAAAGCCAGTGTTTGTCCGTTTGCCTTCTGCAATGATGACGTAATAAGCTCTGGATCAAATTCTATAGGGGCTATCGAGTTGTTAGCAATGATTAGCGAAATCTGAAACCATTTGCCATAGTCTTTGACTTGGGTGTTTGTCATGGCCACCATAATCCCATTTTTTGTGTAATATGGCCATGCTGCCCCATCACGATAATCTACTTTCTTTTCATTGAGACTTGGAGACTCATAAATTGGAGTGTTGTCGCTAATACGTAGTTTACTACTATATCCATCCTTATTAGATAGGACATAATAGTCGTATCTAGGCTCTCCATTAAGCATCTCAATTTGAGAACACATATCACCATCTTCGTTAAATTGGGTCAAAATGCCATTCGCTTTCCCGTTTTTCATTACAACATGCATTTTTACAAGACCATTTTCATAATAAACAGTGTATTCACCCTCTTCGATGCCTCTGTTTCGATAGCCTTTTTGTTCTACCTTTCCAGATTTAAAGTAATTTGTCCACTCTCCATCAAACACAGATTTAGAATCGTCATATTTATTAATGCTGATGTAACCACCTTCTGACTGCAATTCACCAGTGATATAATAATCGCGGAAATGTTTCTTCTGTTCAGATTTGTCATTGGCATCATAAATACGATAGAACGACGCGAACGTAGCACTTGACACACCTTTCCAATCCTTGTCGTAATAGATTGTGTCAAGTTTCACACTTTGCGAGTAGGAAAGAAACGCAACCAGTTGGGCTATAACTAATGTAACAATAAATCTTTTCATATAATCTTTTTTTGTGATACATTCCTGCGTTCTTGGTGTTCTCTGCGTTTTTTGTAAAAAAAGCGCAGACCGCCACCATAATCCTGCCAGGCTTACCACAGCCTCCAATCATCTACGGGGAAGTCTGCGCCTATGGCGCGACTTCACGATGATTGGTGTCTGCTCTGTTTATCCTTTCGGTGTGGTAATTTGGCAGGATGTGAGCAATATGTTTTTGCAAAGCAGGCTTCGCCCACTATGCGTTGCAAAGATACACAAAAAATCCGAATTATCGCAATATTTGTTTCCTTTTAAATACGATTTTAGACAAAATTTGCTTATATATTACGCGTGAAACGATGATTTTATGCCGTCTTCTCAATAAAAATGTGTATCTTTGCAAGATAATACACGAGAATCCATATAGAATGGAATTAAAGAATCTGATAGCAGAATGTACTGCATACGACTTCAAGGTGATGCTTGAAGAAAAGAGGTCTAAGAGTTGGTTGAAAAGCGTAAGTTCTTTTGCCAACGGCTTGGGTGGTTCTCTTTTCTTTGGCATAGATAATGATGGCATCGTCAAAGGACTTGGTGGTGTGCAGCATGTTTGCGAAGTTATCAGTAGCAAGATACGTGATTACATGGATCCTCTACCAGAGGTGGAAATGATTCCTCATGATATAGATGGTTCACATATATTGCAACTCAAAGTTATTGCAGGGCATTATACTCCATATTACTACATCGGTGATGGTCAGCGCGTAGCCTTTGTTCGTGTCGGTGATGAGAGTATTCCTGCCACAGCAGAGCAAATGGTACGCTTGGTGTTGAAAGGTTCTAACAAAACCTACGATTCCCTTCTCACAGATTATAAGGTAGAAGACTATGCTTTCACAATATTAGCAAATACTTTCAAAGACCGTACCAAACAAGAATGGGACAAGAAATATCTCTTATCGTTTGGACTGGTAACTGGTGAAGGGAATTTGACGAATGCCGGTGCATTGTTTGCCGATGATTGCCCATTGTGGCAATCTCGCCTATACTGCACACGTTGGGATGGAAAGGAAAAGGGTGATGCTATCAATGATGCAGAGTTTACTGGAAACGTCCTTATGCTACTTCGTGAAGCTATGAACTTTGTGAAATCCAATACAAAGAAAGGCTGGGAGAAGTTACCTAATGGGCGAAAGAACAAACCAGAATATGCAGAGCGTGCCGTTCTTGAAGCAATGGTTAACCACATTATACATCGTGACTATACGGTGATGGGTGGTGAAGTGCATCTTGACATCTACGATGACCGCCTAACCGTCACCTCTCCTGGAGGAATGTACAACGGTATGCTGATTCAGGACTTAGATATCGCAGACGTTTCTTCTGAAAGACGTAATCCAATACTTGCAAATGTCATGGCCCAACTGGACTATATGGAGAAAAGAGGTAGTGGACTCACACGCATCTGCAACGAGACCAAAGCATTGGATGGGTATAGGGATGAACTTAAACCTGTTTTCAAATCCACTCCAACTCAATTTCAGACCATCATTTTCGCCCCCCCCCCCCCCAATGTCGGAGACCATGACGGAGATGTGTCGGAGACGAAAATTACTGAGCGTCAGCAGAAAATACTGAATCTCATCAAAGAGTCTCCGACAATTAGTGGTCGCCAAATGTCGGAGATCTTGTCAGTGAGCCAACGTACTGTAGAACGTGACCTCTCCGTTTTGCAGAAGAAAGGTGTTCTGAGACACGAAGGCAAGGATAATGACGGCTCTTGGCAAATATTAATAACTATGGGATAACATGCTAATAAACTATATAATATATGCTTGATCAATCCTTTTCTGCACATAATTTTGACATTATCTATAACATTGAGAGTCGTCGAGGGAACATAGATATTAAGACTATGCCTGAAGGGTATCGTTGTATTATAGCACAGACCGAGGAAATAAAAAGAATTATAAGTTCTCTTAGAGGTAAAAAGGATAAGACACTGAGTGAAACGGAAGAATTAGAGAATAAGAAATCCGAATTGAAGGATTTGATGGAGTCCAAAAAAGTAGCACTACAAGTTTATCTGGAGCAAATCGAAAAAGAGACAAATTCACATGAATTCAGAATCACTCTAAAGAAATTCAAAGCAAGCGATGGCAAAGAGGTTTTCACTATCAATTCTGCTTCAAATGCTCATATATTTGCAGTCAAGCAATTGCAATACAATATTAGACATACCTTTAAAGTTAAGCAAGCAAACCGCCATAACATCCTTTCAAATATCAAAACTTTTTTGAACTCCAATATACCTGTATATATAATACGTACAGATATATCAGGATTTTACGAGTCAATACCTCACGATAAACTGTTGCCTATGATTATGGACAACACTTTGCTTTCTTATAAGTCGAAGGCTTTTATCAAAGGCATTATACGTGAGTATGAATCTATAAAAGATACGGCACTTGTAGTTTCTGGTCTCGGTGTTCCTCGCGGTATCGGAATCAGTTCATATCTAAGTGAATTGTATATGAGAAACCTTGATGCAAAGATAGTTGGCAGGAGAAATGTGATGTTTTACGCACGCTATGTAGATGATATCTTTCTTGTTCTATCTACCCTGCCTACAGGTATGACATTGAAGAAGTATTATGATGATATGACCGCGGATTTTAATGCCTACGGTTTGTCGTTAAAACAGCCTGACGATGGTTCTGACAAGTGTAAGCTTATTGATTTTACAACGGCCGACCATGAAGAGATTAAGATGAATTATTTAGGTTATAATCTTTATATGAGCCGTAACAATAATACACTTAAAACATCTTTTGGACTATCAGATGAAAAGAAAACTCGATATAAAAAAAGAATTGATAGTTCGATAACTCATTTCGAGACTTTGAGCAAATGCGACGTCAAACAGGCGTATCATAATTTAATTGATTCCTTAAATTTCATCACAGGAAATTTCAAATTGTTCAAAACAAAGAGTGGTGTGAAAGTTGGCTTGCGTTATAATAATGATTTACTTGACCGATTGGATGAACTTGATGAACTTACGAAATATTTACAAACTCACCCCATTGCACCTTATGTGGGATTAAAGGATAATGCCAACATAAAAGACAAATTGTCCAAGCGTATAGCCAAGATAGACTTCAAACAAAGATGGAATGAACGAAAAATGTTCACATTCAGCCTTCAACGTATTAATGAAATAGAAAAATGGATATGAGAAGAAAGAAAATAAGACTTCGTTACAAAAAAGAACGGGTAGTGTTTTCGGACGTTCTCCCATATGAACTTCCGTTAATTTTCAGCAATCGCTATTTCTACAAGTTTTTAGTACGCAATGGAGTTTGGATCGAGATGGGTGCTGGGGACAAAGATAAATTGCACTGGAATAAAACTGATAATAAGGGATTCTTGGGAATATTGGCTATAATGTTCTGCCGCAATATTTCCGAATTTGAAGGAAAGGACATGTTGCAACTTGACTCGTTCAGCCTAAAACGAATCCCATTTGTATATGCAATTCAGCATAAGCCTTTGAAACATAGATATCTATCTTTGATACATCCGGCCAATCAAATCAAAGTAGTAGAGTTTTACAATAAGTTCAAAGATACTATCATATATCTATGTGGAAAAAGCAACTTCTCCATGCGTTATCCAAACAAAGTAGCATGTTATTTTTTCTATAAAGATAGACTGCATCATGTGTTGTTAGGCAAGAAAACGGATAAGATGGAGATGTACTTTAGTGAATACGAAAACTTGAAAACATACTTTAGTTATAAAAACTATACAAATGTCTATAAATTTTATGAAGATTATAGGTATCAGCGGGCAGAAAAGAAGTTCATGCATCTATTAAAGATGGATGTACAGAGTTGTTTTGATAGTATATATACACACTCAATCGCGTGGGCTATCTGTGGAGGTGCTGATATCTATAAAGATACCTTTGCTGGCAAGTTTGATGGCTCTATAGGAGCATATTGGGACAAGATGATGCAGGAAATGAATTACAATGAGACAAATGGCATTGTAATAGGTCCTGAATGTTCACGTATATTTGCAGAAGTTATCTTGCAGCATATAGATCAAAAGGTTGAACATCAATTGTTAGCTAAAGGATACCGTAACAAGGTAGATTACGAGTGCTATCGTTATGTCGATGACTATTTCTTCTTTTATAATAACGACGTTGTTAAAAATGAAGCAGAGCAAATATTGCAATCATATCTCAAGGAGTTCAAACTGAGTTTGAGCCAAGAAAAGAGCCAAACCATAGAACGCCCCTTTGTTACTGATATAACAAAAGCAAAGATTGCACTAGACGTATTGTTGGGCGAAGTTATCAAACTTTATTCAGATGAACCAACTATTGAGTCATCCCCAGAAGAAGAAATGGAACAGGCCGAGCAAGATTTGTCGGAGGAAAAGGAAGAAGTGTATGCTAAGTGCAACTATAGTAAAGCAATTGAATGTATCGAGAAGAATATCTATTTTAAGCTGAATGCCACAAATTTCAATAAACGATTCAAAACCATTGTGTCGGATAATGGGATTGATTCCAAAGATGTGCTTAACTATGTTTTGGCACGGCTTGCTATAAGGTTAGAAAGAACCTTGAAAAGATTTGATGAACGGTATAAGTTTTTGTGTCTCACAATTCAAGATTCTGAATTGAAAGAACTACATCGCTGTGCTGAGAAGAAAAGGAAACAATCAGAGAAAGAACTATCGAAGTACTTATTCAATGTACTCGATTCCGTATTCTTTCTTTATGCTAACAGCAAGCGCATAAATACTACCTTAAAAGTCATGCAGATTCTAAATACCATCAGGATCTATCTTGACAACGACTATTGTATAGTGTCAGGGAAAGAAAGACATATAGTTCGCAGATTCACGGAGTTTATCCGAGAAATAGTATTCAAGAAAATTCGTGATGAGATAAGCTTGGTTCTGCAAACGACACCAATAGATGAAAATGTACAATTGGAAACATTATACTTCCTAATCATTCTTCGTAGCATGAATAGCAAGTATCATTTAACCAAGCAAGAGATAGAAAAATATCTCAAAATAGAATATAATGATGATGGCACTTTGAGAATCTTTCCCAAACTCAACATGCTATCTGTAACAATTTTATTGTATTACTTTGGAAACTCACATCAATATGAAAAATTGAAAATAGACCTTATTAATAACACATTGAATCAGTTTGATAAAGTTCCCGAAGCAAGAAGGAAAATCGCAGCTGAATATGTTATTTCTGCATTGGATATGGCGGCATGCCCTTTTATATATCCAAGTATAAGGGTCAGGTTTCTTCAGAAGTTTGGTGTTTCCAGAAAAGAAGGCAATGCAATAGTAGAATACATGAAACATCAAAAGTATATGTTTACAAAATGGACTGGCATTGATATAACAAAAGAATTAAGTGCAAAAATCAGTCAGGAAGTTTATTCTTGATGATGTATGCGCCCAAGCATACATGGGGTAAGGAGCTCAAAGAACATCCACACACATAACCCTATGTCGAGGTTTATGAAATCTCACCGAAAGGGCCTAGGGCTCGGGCTCTTTCTTTTTCATGGTTATTAAATCTGTATTTAGAAGGGTGTAACTAACTGCATATAATGAAAAATACTTGCAAATAATCCACTGATTATCAGTATTATTTAAATTTTAACACTTCACGGTCAGTTTTTGGTGCTTCGACATTTTCCGCATAATTTTGTGACGTATTTCTATCGCGGTGAATGTGCGGGGCTTTATTTTTGCCACAAAATTAAAGTCTGGCGACAATGGTTGACAACGGTTCACAGACAGAGACAAAAGTCTGGGCGAAATGCGAAAGTCGTTACAAAAGTCAAGCAAGTTGACAACAAGCGACAATAGTTGACTTCTGTTCACTTCCCGATGGAATACACAGAAAAGAGTGTAAAACATTAAAATAAGGGAAGAATGAAGAAGACAAGAAGATGCGCATTTTGCGGCAGGGAGTTCACCGCCAACAGCGGAATGCAGAAGTATTGTTCCGTTGTCTGTGCCGACGAAGCGAAGAAAGAGAGAAAGAAAAGGAATGATGATTTCCTTAAGGCGGCAGAACCTGTTATAGGACTAAGGCAGCAGGAGTACCTCACCTTCTCTAAGGCGGCTATTCTCATGGGATGCTCGCGCCAGTACGTTTATAAGCTCGTGTCGCAGGGCAAGCTGAAAGCCTCACGCATCAGCAGCCGCATGGCAATAATCCGCCGTGCTGACATTGAGTCCATGCTGGATGGCAACCCTTATAATAAGGTAATGTTCGGCAACCGACCAAAACCAACAACTCTTAATCAGCGTCAGAAGAAGCAAGAAACCACGCCTGTTTCTGACGAGCCTTTGACCTACCTCTCCGGTGAGGAGGTGATGTCCGTTTATAAAGTAAAGCAGATGTGGCTTTACACTACCGCCAAGCGCAACCAGATACCCATGTGTCGCATTGCAGGAAAGAACTATTACAGCAAGCGTCATGTGGAGGACTGTCTCGGTCTGACCGTTGACACCTCTACTATCACCGAATGGCTCACCACGGAACAGGTGCTCAAGGAGTTCGGCATGAAAGCTACCGCCATTCGTGCCTACGCATATCGCCATAGCATTCCCACGAAGAAGGAATACGGCATCACCTATTATTCAAAGACACACCTTGCGGAACTGCGACAGATGGAAATGATGACAGATGAACGGTATTGTACCGTGGATGAGGTATCGGAAAAATACGGACTATCTAAAGCGAACATCCACCATATCACCAAAGTTCATGGCATAGAGAAGAAGAAAGTGGGTGTAAGAAATCTACTACTTCGTGCCGATGTAGAACGTGCAATGGCGGAAAGAGCCGCAAAAGGACTGTAAATTCGTTCCTTTTCCATTGATAACACGATTATCTGTCAATTATCATCATTAACTGCCATCAACGGCATATCATTCTGTTCCTTTGCACCGTGGAGAAACGCTCCACCAAGAAGTATTCATCAATAATCATCAGAACAACTATGAGTAATATCTGTAAGACCGTGAACCTTTATACACGGAAAATCAAGGGAGGCAAGATGCTGTCCTACTTTCTTGACTATTATCCCGGCTACCGTGACGAGACCACCAACAAAGTGCTGCGCCACGAGTCGCTCGGCATCTACATCTACGCACACCCGAAGACACAGCGCGAGAAAGACTACAACGCCCGGCTGTCAGAAAAAGCCGAAGCACTGCGCTGCCGCCGGTATGAGGAGATTGTAAACGAGCGTTATGAGTTCTTCGACCGCAACAAACTCAACGGAAGTTTCATTGATTACTTCAAGAAGTATGCCGGGAAGAAAAACTCGCGCTATGAGCAGGCGTTTCTACACTTCAATCTGTTCACAGGCGGTAAATGCACCTTTGCCGAAATCACTGTAGAACTGTGCAACAAGTTCCTTGAATATCTGCGCACTACACATCAGGTAATCCACACCAAGCGCAAACTGCACACTAATACCATAGCCAGCTATTGGTCCGCGTTTCTCGGCACGCTCCATGCCGCCCACCGTGACAGGAAGATAAAGGAGAATCCCTGTCCGTATTTGGAACGTGCCGAAACTATCCCGACCGACAAGGTGGGACTGTCAGCTGATGAACTCATACGGCTGGCAGAAACTCCGTGCGAAGTCCCCGTCCTGAAAACCGCATTCCTTTTCTCCTGCCTTACTGGACTGAGAAAAAGCGATGTCAAGCCATTCACATGGGAAATGATACAGCCCGAAGCCGACGGCACACTCTATATCACTGACCGTATGCAGAAGACAAAGCAGATTGTCCACAACCCGATAGGAGACGAGGCACTGGCATTGATAGACAACGGTAAAAGAGAGGGATGTGTGTTTCCCGGTTTCAAGGACAGCATGACACAGACCGCACTCAAACAATGGGTGAAGGCAGCGGGCATCACCAAGCACATCACCTACCATTCGAGCCGCCACACCTTCTGCTCACTGCAACTTCAGGCTGGGACAGACCCCAATACCGTAAAGGAACTTGTCGGTCACAAGAACCTCACCACAACACAGCAGTATCTTGACAGCGTTGACAGCAGGAAGAAGGAGGCGGCAAACCGCATCACATTAAAACGTAAGACAGAATAGCGTCATTCTATCGTTTTTGCTGTATTACAAGCGATTGGAGTATGATTCTGAGTATGAAATCATACTCCAATATTAATTTGTCCTAAATTACCGTGTTTACCTGCGACTATTTTCGCATATACCCAAACTGTCGAAGTAACTTTGCTGTAAATAATCGTCAACAAGACGTAATATCGAACAATAAAACAAATATAACACATGAGAAATTTGAGTGCGATTATCAGCAAAGAGACCTGTCTTTTTTATGGTCTTCCCGGCACAGCCATCCTTGCCGTGTCGCTCATTCTGTCCTACAAAGTCAGCAATGACTTTGTAGGGAGCACATTTGTAAACACAGTTTCCTTCTTTGGCTGCAATGCCCTGTTATGGCTGTTGTATCTGGTATTGTTCCAGTACCTGCCTGTTGACTTGATGAGGATTTGGCTGTCAAGGAAGAATTCTGTTGTCATTGACGCCACAAATACAAGTACTGTTATAGGAACCATTGAACATCCTGTTAGCACCGTTCATCCTATGACCGCCGAAGAATACAAAGCCTATTGTGCCGATTTTGAGCGCAAAAAGCAGGAGGAACATAAAAAACTTGTCAATCCTATCATAGATTATGTAGGTAGGGTGATGTCACCATTCATGGAGGAAAACGAGCTTGACCTGCTCCGCAATGAAATCCGGGCATGGTGCGACAATCCGGACTATAAGCCCCAATCTGTCAAGTTAAAAACGGTTCATGACTACAGGGACAAGTTGAAGACAGTCTCTTTCAAGCATTTCATCTGGAACATAGCCGCAAGGCTGGGCTTTGAAAACGGATATTCTGGGAAAATACAGGCCGATTTCATCAAGTCATTGTTCCCAAACGAATTGAAAGATGTAGAATCCAAATCGTTGGAAAGAAGTCTGACAAGTTCGCCTGAAGACGGGCACATTAAACTTGACAGGCCAAAGCATACGGACAATTATATTTTCCACTTTTAATCATAATCATCTTATTCTAATATTTACAACTATAATGCAGGGAGGCTCTTACGGGCTTCCCTCTTTTTGTTATATGTCATTGTGTCCTGCTGTTGTTTATTGGTTGCAATACAGCACCTGCTTTTATTTCCTTATTCCATACTTTTTTACCTCCTTTTTACGCCCTGTTCCTTGATAGTACAGTTATCTCAGGATTATCTGCCGATTATCATCAATAATCTGTATCACAGGTATATCATTCAGTTCCTTTGCCGCAACTTAATTTTCAAAAGTATGATAAACGAATTTACATTCAACGACCTCCCGCAGGTCGTTGCCGAGCTTCGGGATGAAGTAATCGGCATGAGACAGATGCTCACCAGTCTGCAAAAAGAGAACGGACAGCGCAAGGAGAACACTCACCGCCCAATGTCTGTGGAGGAAGCAGCGGAATATCTGAAGATACCGCTACGTACCCTTTATATGAAATTGGGTAACGGTACCATTCCTGCCACCAAGCCCGGCAAACGGTATGTCCTCTATCAAGATGAGCTTGACAAATGGCTGGAGTGCAACCGCAAGAATCCTGTACCGCTTACAGATGAGGAACAGAACGCAGCCATCCTTGCTGCAAACAGACGTAAACCCAACAAGGCGGACTGGAGGTGAGTATGGAAAACTGCTACAATTTCTCGTTTTTCCGTGCACCGATTCAAAACACTATTCCTGATGTAGCCTTCAGCATCCAGGGTTGGTCTGTGTGGACTTTGACCATGTGGAGGATATTCCTGCGCTGAAACAGCAGCTGTTGGAGCATGAGTATTTCGATACAATCCTGATGTTCACCTCACCTTCGGGAAACGGAGTAAAATGGATTGTTGAGATTGACTTGCAAGGTTGGGAGCACTCCCGTTTCTTCAAGTCCATGATAAACTGCCTGAAAGCGACAGGACTTCCTCCTGTTGATATTTCGGGCAGTGATGTAGCCAGAGCCTGTTTCCTCCCATACGATCCAAATGTTTATATCCATCCAAAATTTCAAGACTATGCCAAAGAAACATTTTATACCCCAGCAGTGGGAAGCATGCTCAGATGAGAATTGTATTCCTATCTGCAATAAGGTATATTCTGGCGATTGCGGTAACGATAGAGACAATGATGTGGAGTGTCTCGTTTCCTTGTGTGAACAACATGGCACAGACATCGCACCATCCTATGAGGAATGGGTAAGACTTGGATTTGCATTGGTGGATGGCTATAGTGAGAACGGACGTGACTACTTCATGCGCCTAAGTTCCCTTCATGCAGGGTGTACCCAGGAAGCGGCAGAATCCCAATATGACAAATGCCTCCGCTCCGGTAATTCGGGAATCACCATATCTACTTTCTTCCATTTGGTAAAACAGGCTGGAATATCCATTTCCATGCCGAATGGTAAAATGGCAATTTGGCAAAATGGTAATTTGAAAGACCATTCGGATACACAAAACGGTGCAGAAATATCCAAAAGTCCAAATTGCCAAGCTGGTAATATGGAAATATCGGAGGAAAAAGAGGCAGTAAATATCCAAAATGCCAAATATCCATATTGCCAGAACGGTAAAACGGACATTTCGGACAAATGGATATTTGAGGAAGAAGAGCTGCCGCTTTTCCCGGAAGAGGTATATTCCCATCTCCCTCCTTTTTTTGACAGCGTGATGAGAAGTGCCATATCACCGTCGGATAGGGATATGTTGCTGATAGGGGCAATTACAGTTCTCTCTTCTACACTGGATAAGGTGAGCGGAGTCTATGACGAGCGCATTGTCTATCCCAACCTGTATCTGTTTGTTTCCGCAGATGCTGGCATGGGCAAAGGGGCGTTGACTTTATGCCGTGAGTTGGTTGCGCCCATCAATGCCGATTTGCGTGCCGTAGCCAGACTGCAATCGGCAGAAGCGGACAGCAGTAAAGAAAAGGATATACCCATGCTCGCCCTTATCATTCCAGCCAACAGCAGTGCCAGTGCGTTCATCAAGACATTGGCGGACAACAACGGTACCGGGCTGATGTTCGAGACGGAGGGTGACACGCTCAGCCAGACACTGAAGTCCGACTATGGGAACTATTCCGACACGTTGCGCAAGGCGTTCCACCATGAGCCTGTTTCGCTGTGCCGCCGCAAGGACAGGGAGTTCCTTGAAGTGGATTGTCCCAAACTGAGTGTCGTGCTTGCAGGGACACCGGGACAGGTTCGTAACCTCATACAGGATTCCGAGAACGGGCTGTTCAGCCGTTTCATGTTCTTCAATATAAAGTTCGAGAGGAACATACGCAACGTGTTTGTGGTTACCGACTCCAAACATTCCAAGACTGAGGTGTTTCGCCAGTTGGGTGAGCAATATAAGGAACTCTTAGGAAAGATTCAACGGGAGGCATCGGCATACGAAGTAAGTATTCCACAATTCCTGCACGCTCATTTCATGGACCACTACAATCAGCTGAACAACGACTGCTGTGAAGCCATCGGCAACAGGATGCAGGGTGTGGTGAGAAGAAACGGACTGATGGCATTCCGCATCATGATGGTGCTGACGATTGTCCGGCATCTGACAGATGAGTGCTATCATCCGATGCCGGAAGGACAACCTTTGAGACTGGAATGTACTGATGAGGATTACCACACGTCGCTCACTATTGTCGAGACTATACTGTATCATTCCGCATATATGTTCCGTCAGTTGGAGAAGCCTTCCGCTCTGGCATCAGCATCCAACAGGAATGACAGAAGAGAAATCCTGTACAACATGTTGCCCGACAGTTTCACCAAGCAGGAGTACCTGGCTGTTGTCAGACGGTTGGAGTACAGTGAGAGTACCTGCAACAAATGGATTGACCGGTATATAGCGGGAAACCTGCTCCGGCATTGCGGACACTCCAAGTATGAGAAGGTGCGGAAAGATTCACCTGAAACTCCTTCTTCAACAGCTCCACCATAACAGTATCGTCCACTTCGTGAGCTTGCTCTTATACAGACTTTGCAAAAGTCCTAAACTCAATAAGGACTTTTTGCCAGAGAGCAAGAAAGTCCCATGAGGCAGGGATTAGCTATACCGCACATTGTCCCTGCATCCTGACAGCGAGCAAGCTCTTTTCATCCCTTTTTATAGAAATGTTGAAACTCAAAAATACAGAAAAAGATTATGGTACAAGAACAGAAACAAGCCCTGCATATAGAGAACGGAAAAACATTCAGCCGAGGTGAGGCCAATGAGAATGAAAGATGTTGGGATGACCGTAAGATAGACAAGCTCAACAGAGACCCTGCCAACAATTACGACAGGACACGGATGCACCTGAACTTCGAGATTGGCAGTGACGGAAAAATCCATCCGTTAGGCTATATGGACAAGCGGCTGGATGAGCGGATACAGGAGCGGTTGGACGAACTGGAATATCATCCGTTCAAGGCTGACAGCAAGATTCAGCCGAACATCTGCGCCAGACTCGTCATCGGAGGAAACCATGAGCGGACGCTTGAAATGGCGTTCGGGAGCCAGACCGTGAACCTGAACAAGGGAGCGGACAACAGTCACTTGCGCCGTTGCCGTGAGGTGGAGGACTGGGCGATGGATTCATACCGATGGTGTTGCGAACAGTTCGGCAAGGAGAATGTCATCGGCTTTCAGGTGCATCTGGATGAGAAGTCACCCCATTGCCATGCGCTTGTCATCCCCGTAGGTAGAAAAGGCAAGGAGAAGAAGGAACGGGTGATGTGGTCTGCCAAGTTCGGGAAGAACGGGAATGAATACAAGGCCATCCTTCATGCCATGCACACCTCGCTGTATGAGACCGTAGGCAAGAAATATGGGCTTGAGCGTGGCGACAGTGTGGAAGGCCGCAATATGCGCCATTTGGATAAGCATGAGTTTTACCGAGAACAACTGAAGTTAGAGAAAACCATCAAGGGACTGACAACAATGAAGATGAATCTTGAAAGCTCCATTGCACGACTTCAGGATGAGATTCAGACTGTCCGTTGCCGTCTTTCTGACCGCAAGATAACGCTGCATGAGGCTGACAGCAAAGTGCATAAGC
>ERZ840371.726-NODE-726-length-38411-cov-3.406507_pt1 | contig 38411 bp, 43 predicted proteins | sample MGYA00519937_ERZ840371 | MGnify/ENA primary metagenome ERZ840371 (study PRJEB31850, sample SAMEA3708873) | human gut metagenome | biome: human gut; feature: human-associated habitat; material: faeces | place: China | collected 2014 ... | reverse complement strand
CACGCTGATACCCGATGCGCTCGACGGTTTCAGAAAGGAAATGGAAGACAACGGCTGGGACTGCGGACAGGATGACGAGGAGTTGTACGAGCTTGCCATGCACCCCGAGCAGTATCGCGACTATAAGAGCGGTATCGCAAAGAAGCGTTTCCTTGCCGACCTGCAGAAAGCAAAGGATGCAAGACTGGGGGCAACGCTTTCTCCGGAGGAGATTGCTGCGTTCAAGCATGCTAAGGCAGATGCCATTGTCGCTCCTGTAAAGGGACAGATATTCTTCGAGTTCGGTGGCGGAAGCGAGTGCGTGCCTTGCATAGAGCCGTTTATCGGCAGTGAATACAAAGAGGGCGACACCTTCTGTTACATACAGGCACCGTGGGGACAGATAATGCCTGTAAAGGCGTGTCTCGGAGGCAAGCTTGTGGAAGTTGCTGCCAAACAGGGCGCAAGGGTGAACAAGGGTGACGTTATCGGATATATAGAGAGAGAACACACGGAAGAATGATATATGGTGCCCCGGGGGTGGCGTTATGGCAGCCCCGGGGTGTTTTGTCGTATTATGGACTGGGAAAAGATTGTAGACAAATATTATGGTGATGACGCGGAACTGAAGGAAATACTTGTCCGTCACAGCAGTTCTGTGGCACGTAAGGCATTGCAGGCAGCCGACATGCATCCTGAACTGGGGCTGGACCGCGACTTCCTGTATGAGGCGGCGATGCTGCATGACATAGGCATAATATATACGGATGCGCCGGGAATAAAATGCCATGGCACCGAGCCGTATATAAGGCACGGCATTCTTGGTGCGGATCTTCTGCGTAAGAAAGGGTATGCCGCGCATGCCCGTGTGTGCGAAAGGCACACCGGCGCGGGGCTGTCTTTGGAGGAAATAGTGGGGCAGAACCTTCCTTTGCCGCATGTAAGCCTGTTGCCCGAAACAATGGAGGAAAAGCTTATATGCTATGCCGACAAGTTTTTCTCAAAGACACGCCTTGACACGGAGAAGACGGTAGGGCAGGTGGAGCGTAGTCTTGCAAAGTTCGGTGACGAGGGTGTGGCACGCTTCATGGAGTGGCAGCGTATTTTCGGTTGACGGTATTTATGGCGCAATGAATAAAGATACGGTTAAGGAAGCATTGAGGTTTTGCATCGTAGGTGCTGTTGCCACGGCGATACACTATGGCGTGTATTTCCTGTTGCAGTTCAGTCTTGATGTAAATGCGGCATATACGGCGGGATATGTCGTCAGCTTCATCTTCAACTATATCCTTTCCGCCCGCTTCACGTTCAGGAAGAAGACTTCGGTGAAGAACGGCATAGGCTTCGGCGGGGCACATCTTGTGAACTATTTTCTTCAGGTAAGTCTTCTAAACATTTTCCTTTGGCTCGGCATAAGCCGCCCCTTGGCTCCCGTTCCGGTTTATTGCATAGCCATTCCCGTAAACTTCCTTATGGTGAGATTTGTGTTTGTAAGGAAAAGATAAATAAAACTTTCACTTTTTATAAGCCCTGTATCAGGAACGAAAAGCTATGCTTCCTGGTGCAAAAGGCATAGCTTTACGCATCATAAAGCTATGCCTTTTCAATTATATAGGTGCCAGTTACGATTTGTTACAAATGCCATGTGATATGTGATATATTGATATGGAGGGTGTGTCAAGATTTCTCATACAGCGCCAAGTAGGGACATATTCTTGTATTTGTCCGCCAAACAGCCATTGAATATCAGGATGTTACGAACGGACAAATACAAGAATATGTCCCTACGGGTTGGAAGAGTTGAGTTTTGATATACCCTCATGCCGATATTTCGAAAAATAGTATTACATTTGTGGAAGATAAGGATTTGCTGCCGGCGTGGACGACAAAGAAACGCCGATAATGGCGGCACGGATAATCTGAATATAAATACCGGTTATGAGGCACTTGTTCTATATATCTATATTTGTTTCTGTTTATATTATAGCGGCATGTACCGGACATTCTTTCCGCCGTTCATTGCTTGTGGCAGACAGTATGTCTTCCGTTGACCCAAAATCTGCTGTCAGTTTGCTTGACTCAATACGTGGGGAGATGTTTTCTGCTCCAAAGTATGAGCGCATGTATTATCGGCTGTTATGCATAAAGGCGGCAGACAAGGCATATATACAGCATAAGTCGGACACGGCGATATTACCTCTGATAGAGTATTACGAGAAGCATGGGGACAAAAAGCTGTTGGCAGAAACGTATTATTACGCCGGAAGTATTTATCGTGATATGAATGATGCTCCTATGGCTCTCGATTATTTTCAGAAAGCCTTGGACGTGATGCCTGAGGATGCTGATTTAGGATTAAAGAGTAATATATGTTATCAGATGGGGGACTTATTCTTACATCAATATTTTTATGATGAAGCGATAGAATCGTACAAGAAAGCGTATTATAGTGATAGTATTCTTAAAAATATAAATCAGATAATAGACTGTTATAGGATTATTGCAATAGTATATACCTGTAAAAATCAAAGAGACAGTAGTTATTATTATTATAAGAAAGCCTATAATCTTGCTAAAAATAATAGAAACCATGAGATGGAAGTTAAACTCTTAGGACAAATGACGGATTTTTATATAGCGGACAAAGATTATATAAAAGCTAATGAATGTTTGCAACCGGTTTTGCATGCAGATAGTAATAACATAAGTTCGCATTATTCAATGGCTTCTGATATTTACATGGGGTTGGGAGAGTTTGATTCTGCTTATTATTATTGCAAAGAATTATTAGATGTTGGTACTGTATATGCAAAGCAGGACGCAAGTAAAAAACTGATGAAAATAAGTCTAAAGAAAGGACATTATGATGAAATGAACCATTATATGGACCTTTATGAATTGTATACAGATTCAATATTAAAAATAACAGCAACAGAAACTGTTGCTCAAATGAATGCAATGTATAATTATCAGATACGTGAAAAGGAAAATATGCAATTAAAAATTGAACGTTCACGTCATAATGTGATTTTTATATTTATATTGTTGTCCACTTGTGGAGTTATAATATTTCTGATAATTTATAGTTCAAAGTTAAAGCAAAAACGCTTAAGATTGGAACTGCAGGTGAGTACTCTTGAAAAGGTAAAAAAAGATATGTTTGAGCGTAGCCAAAAATTTATAGATAGTAATAATAAGAAGATTGCGGATTTAGAGTTACAGTTACGCGTCGCTTGTCATAAAACAGAGGAATTGACAAATACATTAATCCTGCAAAAGAAAGATTTGATTTTTGCGAATGAGAAAGCTGAAAGAAATATTATAATACGGAATGTAATTGCAGAAAAGCTACTTGCTTCAGATGCTTATAGTATTGTTAAGAAAAAATTAGAGCAGAAAAAGATTATAACAAAAGTAGAATGGGACGAGATAGAAGATACGATAAATAGAATAGTCGATGATTTTAAAGTACATCTTTATGGTGTCATAAACTTGAGTGAGCATGAATATCGCATATGTCTTCTTATTCGATTGGGTTGTAGTATATCTGAAATTAGCAATTTATTAAGTCGGAGTTATAGTGCGATTTCTCTTGCAAAGAAGCGTTTATACTTTAAAATATTTAAGAAAGACGGGTTAGGCTCGGATTTGGATGAGTTCATTAAGTCCTTATAAGATAGATATTTATAATTGTTATGTAAAATATTTGTAAACAAAATAAAAACGGATTAGTAAGATGTAAAAAAGTTGTAAACTCAATTATTGTTGAAAATAGTTCTTTTATTGTACTTTTACTGAGAATAAACATTTTAATTTTTAGTAATATGAATAAAAGATTTTTAAATTCGTTGCTCTTTCTATTTTTAGTAACAGTGTTGCATGCAGGAAACAGACTTGTATTGCAGAGTATTAAAAATACAGAAAAGGGACTCATCGCGATGAAGCTCCTGTTGTAACAGACGAAGGAACTGTTGTTACGATTTCTTCCGATACACTTGTATCAAATGTACGTGTAATAATTAAAGATGTATCAGGTACCATTATTAGTGATAATATTGTGACGTTGCTTCCGTCAGAAAACGTTATATGTGTTCCGTCAGAGTATCAGAATGATAAGTATAAGATAGAATTATATTATGATGACAACTATTTCTACGGATATTTTACTAACCCTTAATAAAACTAAGAACCAATGAAAAAACTATTATTCACAAGTGTATTGATTTTTGTGGCTGTTATGGGGATAGCCCAAACGTCATCTGAAATAAATTTACCAAAATTTATTACAGATAAAGAAGCTTTGGACAGAGTGAAATCTTTGTTTGAGGGAAAAGATGTCGATTATTATATAGGTCATGATATGCTGGTACAAAGCGCAGCTCCCATGAATGCCAGATATTATGATGATATGTCTATGCTTGATACAACATTTCAGATAGCGCCAGAAGATGCCTATCAAATCTTTCTTGATAGCATTGTGATTTTTGTGGATGAAGAGCCGATGAAGGGATGGGAACATAAATGTTCAATCATAAAAGTGCCTGTACAAAGACATTTATCAGGTAGTAGTATCCCTTATTCGAAGGAAGACTTGACTATGCCGCCATCTGAATATATGTTGAGACCGGTGGATGTGAAGAACAGATATGGAAGCAATGCAGAACTTAAAATAAGAGTTCCCAAATTAGAACAAGGCTCAGAACAAAATGCAAATACGGATGTTCCGTTGAATACTTATGCCGTAATATTAAGCGGTGGAGTAAATAGGTACAGCAATTATGAAAGGTATTGGAATGACTGTTCGTATATATATCAGACGTTGGTAAACAAATATAACATTCCGAAGGACAACATAATACCGATTATTGCCGACGGAACAGATCCCGGTAAAGATATGCGTATGCTTTCAACAGGAGAGTTTGTTTCTTCACCTTTGGATTTGGATTTTGATGGAGAAGATGATATAAAGTATGCGGCAACAAAAACAAATGTAATAAATGTATTGAATGACCTTGCAGGACGACTTGAAGATGATGCCCATCTTTTTCTTTATGTAATAGACCATGGTGGAAGTTATGATTATGTGTCAAATTCATATATCTGTTTGTGGAATAATGAAAGGTTGGACGATACGGAACTTGCTTCAGCTCTTGACAAGTTTAATGTACGGTCCATAAACGTGTTGTTGGGGCAATGCTTTTCAGGCGGTTTTATTGATAATCTTCAGAAGTCAGGGCGTGTCATTGCTACAGCATGTACGGGTAGTGAATCTTCGTGGGCTTGTCCGGATATACCATACGATGAGTTTGTATTTAAGTGGACAAGTGCTGTAAACGAGAGGAATATCTTAACATCGATGCCGATAGCTTCTGATGTAGATAAAAACGGGTATGTTGGTATGGATGAGGCTTTTAATTATGCAAAGGCAAATGATGTAAGAGACGAAACTCCTCTTTATTCATCTGTTCCTCTGTCTGTCGGTGAAGATTTGGCGTTTAACAAAATACCGTTAGATGTTGACTTATATTTGAAAGACAATGATGAGGATACCGGTAAGGAACCAAATCTGACAACCGATGTTTTTTGGAACAGTCCGGATATATGGGTCCGCAATCAAAAAGACGGATTTGTAAATCAAGAAAGTGAACCTGTAAAGGTTACTGATGTCGATCAGGATGTTTATATCTATTTTAGAGTGCATAATCGCGGTTCAAAAGATTACCCGGGGTATGGCATGTATATACATCCTTATTGGGCGGATGCTTCGTTGATGATAGGTGTTAAAACTTGGCTTGGTGAAGAATGTGAAAACTCGCAAGATGATTATGGAGGACCGATAAATGTGTTGGAAGTAGATGAGGTTATTCCTGCTGGAAGCTCAAGAGTCTTTTATCAAAAATGGACTTTGCCAAGGGGATTGGCTAAAAAAGTATTGCAGCAGGGTGAATATCTGCATGTATGTTTGCTGAATAAGATGACAAATTCTTTTGGTGAACAAACTACAGATAAGGGCATGTTATATAGGCTTATGTCAGATTTAGTAGCCAATAAATGTCTTGTACAGAAGAATCTTACTATCATAAAAGGTATTTGTAACTATGTTCCATTGAATGTACGCAATGATAGTAATGGGGACCGGGCATATAATATAGAGATAATGAAAGATGTTCATTGTAAATCTTCTGTGTTTGACAAGATTGAAGTTTCTATGAATATGTCAGAGCCCTTGCTTTCGTCTTGGCAGGAGAATGGTATGCAGGGAAATGACTTACAAGTAGCAAGAACAAACTCAATGGATATAAGAATGCTCAGTGAGAACAGCAGGGTTGAAAATATAAATGTCCGTGCGGCTCAGGTTAGTAATATAGCAATAAAATGTAATCAGCTTGCGTGTGTTGAAGTACTGAAACCGGATACGGCTTTGTTCCATGTGGTGCAGCGTGATGCTGAAACAGGAAAGATTGTAGGCGGTGAGGCATTTATGGTGATAACGGAACCGAGACAGACGATGGAACCGTATGCTGATTATAAGGTAATTGACGGAAAGTATGAGTTGAATGCAGGGAATGTGAAAGAAAAAGCTTCTTATGAGTGGTATGATGCAGACAACAATCTTGTTGGTCGGGGACAGAATATAACTTTGCCGGCAGAGAAGGCAGGAGAATATAAGGTTCGTGTTGTGGCTGATAAAGATGGAGCCGTAAGCTATGCTAACGTGAGTGTTGGTAACTTTATGAAGCTGGATGAAATATCTCCATTGCCATTCTCTGGCAATCTTAATATTAAGATATCTGCTCCCGCTACTGGAAAAACAAAAATAAGATTGACCTCAACTATTATGTCTTCGTTTGTAAAGGAGTATACTTTAAACAAATCGGAAACGGAGTTGAATATAGATACGTCGCAATATCAAAAAGGTATATATCTTGTAAGTCTTATAGAAAACAATGTTGTAGTAGATATAAAGCGTATAATAAACAAATAAAGAATATTTTGCTTGGATATGAGTAGAAATGTTATAGCAAAGGAATAGATATTTCAATATATATGATATTGTTTCGGAATAAAAGAGTATCTTTGTTAAAACATTTCTACTTATATGAAACAAAAACTATTAAAATAAATCTTATGAACAGAGTTTTTCTTTTAATTATTATGTTTGTCGCGTCTTGTTACGCCAATGCACAAGTTGTAAGAACCGTGGAACTGACAAAGGATGATGACCTTGCGGCGTTGCTTGGCAATGAAAAGTATCAGATTGATGCTATTGTGGTAAACGGATTTCTGAGTCATGCCAATATAAGTGTTCTTAATGACTGCAAGTTAAACGGAAAGTTGAGAGAACTTGATATGAGTGGATGTGACGTTGAAGACGGTCTGATACCTGATAATTCTTTTAGAGGATATGTGTCAAGCAGTGCATGGTTTACGAGTTTAAAGTTCCCGAGAAATCTTAATACTATTGGAAACGGAGCCTTTGCCTATGTGCATGTGACGGAACTGGAGTTTCCTTCGACATTAAGAGTTATTGGTCCTTTAGCCTTTTTCAGCGCAGGGGTATTGAAGAAAGTTACAATACCGGAAGGAACTGTAGAGATAGGGGAACGTGCTTTTTATTGTTGTAATTTCTTGAATGAAATAAAACTTCCGTCGTCTTTGAAGAAAATAGGGGAAGAAGCTTTTTGGGGCAGTGGTAACTATGTAAGAGAATTAAAATTCAATGAAGGTCTTGAAAGTATAGGAGAGAACGCCTTTTGTTTCTTTAATATCTCAGAGCTGGAACTCCCGTCAACTTTAGTTGAGATAGGTAACGGTGCATTTAGTCATTGTGAAAAACTGAGCCGTTTGAAGCTTCCGGCAAATTTGGAGCGAATAAACAATGAAACATTTTATAAATGTAATAACTTGAACGAAATTAAATGGTTTGAGAAACTTAAAGTAATAGGCAACAAGGCTTTTGGAAAAATATGGATGAAGAGTCTTGAACTGCCCGATGGTTTGACAACCATAGGTGAAAATGTCTTTGAATCCACGGTAACAGAGAAACTTATATTGCCCGCGACATTAAATACTCTTTCTTATAATGCGTTCAGTTTATGTACGGCGATAAAGGAGGTTTATGCCAAATCTGCGGTTCCTCCAATTCTTGACATAAACGGAAGTGTAGTGCCTTTTCCCAAGGATGCTGTCTTGTATGTACCTGTGGGGTCAAGAGATGCTTATCTCAACACGTTCTGTCGTGGAGAGTTTAAGGAAATCATAGAGACCGAGAACTTCCCGACATCCATAGGCGGTGTAATGACAGGCGATGTTACGTATGGTGTAAGTGGAAAGAATGGAGCCATAAGCATAGCAAACAACGGCAATGTTTCCGTTCCTTATTATATATACACGGCAGACGGTAAGCTGTATAATAACGGTGTTGCCGAGAGGGGCACCGTAACGGTTAATGCCGGCAAAGGACTGTATGTTGTGAGGATTGGCAACAGTACAGACAAGGTCATCGTAAAATAATAATATGTCTATTTATATCGGCTGAGTTTCTTAACGGCATGGTTGTTAAGAGGCTCAGCTGATGCTTTTACATTCACCCTCCATGCCATTATTCTTATTCCTATTTTCGGAGTTTTTGTTATACAATCTTCTTTATTTTTATTGACGACCCGCCGAACACCTCACTCATCTTCATATTATCAAGTTTTTCGTCTATATTCAGTACTTCATCCACCGTCAAGGCTATGTCAGCCGCACCGATGTTTTCTTTCAGGCGGCAGAGATGCCGAGTGCCGGGGATGGGTACAATCCACGGATGCTTGCAGAGCATCCAAGCAAGGGCAATCTGTGAAGGCGTGGCATGATGCTCTTCGGCAAGACGGTCAAGCAATGCGAACAGGTTGCGGTTCTGCCCGAAACTCTCCTTGCGGAACTGCGGCATGGATGCACGGTAATCCGTTGCGGCGTCAAAACTGCTGTCAGCGGTGTAATATGTAGTCAGAACTCCGTTGGCAAGGGGCGAGAAGGCAACTAATCCTATGCCTAATTCTTCAAGCACGGGGAAAAGCTGTTCGTAGTGTCGTGCCATCATCGAATAGCGGTTCTGTATGGCGGTCACGGGGCACACGGCGTGAGCGCGCCGCAGGTATTCCTCTGTTGCTTCCGAGATGCCCCAATGCAGGATTTTCCCTTCGCGTATAAGGTCCGCCATTACCTCTGCCACGACTTCAGGCTGAACGTCCGGGTCAATACGGTGCTGATAGTAAAGGTCGATGCGGTCGGTCTGCAGGCGGCGCAATGAGCCTTCCACCGAACGGCGTATCACGTCGGGGCGCGAGCAGGGAATAACCGCATGAGTGCCGGGGGCGTCCGGTCTGTCGAAAGATATGCCGAACTTGGTGGCAATCACCACGTGGTCGCGCAGTGGCTTCAAGGCTTCGCCGAGCAGTTCCTCATTGTCATGCGGATTTTCGGGAGTTCCATACGCCTCGGCGGTATCGAAGAAGGTGTAACCCATCTCCACGGCATCGGCCAGCAGTTCCGTCATTTCCCGTTTGTAGGCGCGCCATAGGCGTGGCTCATGCCCATGCACCCCAGTCCGACTGCGGATACGCGCAGTCCGCTAAGTCCTAATGTTCTGTAATTCATATCTGTTTCTGTTATAAAATTATTGTGATGCAAAAGTAGAAGTATTACCCGTGAGTAACATTACACGGATTACGGATGAAAATACATTTATTTCGGTTTCTACAGGCTTTCGTGGTTCTTCTTCGTTGAGGAGGACGTTGAAAACCGTAAAAAAGACAAGTGCATTTTATATTCAATCATACCGTATATGATTGAATATATGTATATTTGCAATTGTTTTAATGAAATATAAGTTATGGACGAACAGAAAAATGTTATAATTGCCGATTCTTTGCAGCATGTGCAAGGAAACAACTATAGTTTCTATTGCAATGCAGATTGTTACAGCCAGTATTTGGTTCATGCGCTTTGTACGGGCGGTTCCTGCCGGTTTGTCTTTAACGGGCGGGAATTTGAATTGCATGAAGGTGACCTGATGATAGTGCGCAAGGGTAAGTTGATAGAATGGATGCATCCTTCGGCAGACTTCAAAGTGAAGATAATTTATATCAATTCGGACTTCATAAGCCTCTGTATGCCACAGAGCAACTACGGAACAAAAGGGCAGCTTGCCCTCTTTCTCAACCCCGTGATGCACCTCACGCCGGAGCAGCAGGAGGTGTGCCGCAATGACTTCCGTATGGTGGAGCAACGCCTCGTTGACACTGGACACCACTTCCACCGCGACATGCTCATTGCTGCTGTGCAGATGCTCATCCTCGATTTCTTCGATTTTCACTCTCATCTTTACGACGAGACGGACATCTCCACCCAAAGTGCCACAATCATTAACCGATTTCTATCCATGTTGGAGGACGGCACGTATCGCCAGCACCGCGAGGTGTCGTACTATGCCGACCGACTCTGCGTAACGCCCAAATACCTTTCCGAAGTGTCGAAGAAGGTGAGCGGCTACGCTGCCAACTACTGGATAAACCGTTACACTGCCCTTGACATTGCCCGTCTGCTGCGCGACAAGTCGCTGACTTTCGTCCGTATCTCCGATATGTTCGGGTTCTCGTCGCCCGCCTATTTCAGCCGCTACGTACAGCGCAATTTGGGGGTTAATCCGACGAAATACAGGGAATGAAGCATCTGTTACATTTTTCAATTATCCCTTTACCACGGCTTTTATCACCTCAAAAACTTCCTCCCTGCTGAGTTCTGTCTGGCACGGAACGGCGTCCACCTTCTCACGGCTGAGTTCTCCGTTGTAGTACATCGGCACGCCGAAGGATGCGAACAGTTCCGTCAGCTTGTGCGAAGAGTCTTCAACGGACGAGTCGAAGCCGAATGCATCAAGGAAATACTTGCGGATTTCTTCTTCATGATGCCGTCCCATGACGCGGAGGAAACGGGGAAATATGGTTGTCAGACTGCGGCGGTAGGTGCTGTCGAAGAGAACTTCGGGCAGAAATTCCAACTCATAAATCTCATAAGCAAACTGCTCTACTTTTCCTATACCGAGGCGTGAAGAAGTGGAGAGCGACGCGCCCAGCATGATTGTTCCCCGCGCATCAAGGTCATCGGGATGCTCCTGTAACGTACGTGTGGCTTCAAGAACATTCTTTATATAGGAAATGCCTGCATCGTAAGACATCTTGTTGCGGTCGCCGAGAATGCACGCCGACAGCTGCACCAGCGTGACAAGCCCTGTGTAGGCGGTCATTTCCTTGTCAAGACTAAGAGAATATTTCGGACAGAGGATAGCGTAGTCGGCGGGTATACCGTATGCCGTACCGAAGTCGCCGTTGCGTGAGTCTACCGATACCGCACCCAGTCCGTTCTCCGAACCGCTCGACGGATAGGTGGGAATCAGCGCGAGCGGCATCCGCTCCAGTCCGTAAGACGTTTTCCCTTTCAGGTAGTCCCACAAGTCGGCTTCGTGATAATAGCCAAAGGCTATCAGCTTGGCACTGTCCATTACGCTTGCGCCGCCAGCTCCGATAATCATTGTCACACCGTTTGCCTTTGCCGTACGGATGCCTTCTTCTATCTTCGCGAACTCGCGCGAAGAGCCTCCGTATTCCACAAACTCGATTCCCGCGTCAGCAAATGCCGTCATCACATCGTTTCGGCAGCCGTTGCCATCGACTGACCCTCCGCCGTATACAAACATCACTTTCTGTCCTTTCGCCACCTCGGCCACCGTCTCACGGATGTCGTTGCGGAAGAAAAGGCGTGTGTCGTTTCTAAAAACAAAATCTTTCATAATCGTATGTTATTGCTTTATTCTGCACGCAAAGTTACGGCATCCGTACCGGAAGTTCATTATCCTGATTACTGATGTTTTTACAGAATTTACAGAATTTGCCTTGTGAATGTGCCATTGACGCAAGTGTGATGGTTGTTTTCGTGCTGTGCGTGCGTAATTTGAGCCGTACAACAAAGCTGTTTCCGGATTATTTCCATAACTTTGCAGCCGTAGATAGTCCTGTTATGGAGAATCTCGGTATTCTGTTATGGAGAAATTAGATGTTTTCGACTGCTCCAATGTCTTCATTGCGAGCTATTTCACCGACGACCGCGGATGCGCCCACTGCAACCGCGATCACACCTTAATATATATACACTCGGGCGAGCTGGAGATAACCTGCGGCAGCCGCAAGACGGTGCTGCATCCCGGCGACTGCGCCTTCATGAGGCGCGACAATCGTATGTGGCTGCAGAAGCGGGTGAAGGACGGCAGTCCGTACCGTTCGGTGGTGATGAAGTTTTCGCGCGAATATCTCAGGAAATATTTCCGTTCGCTTGACAGCCGCGAGATTCCCTCCGATGCGAAGCGGACACGGGAGGCTCTCGTTCGTTTCCCGTCCGAGCGCCTCGACGTGCGCAGCCTGTTCGAATCGCTACTGCCGTATTTCGATGCCGGCGCCGTGCCCGACGAGGACATCCTGCGGATGAAGATGGCGGAGGGCATGCTTGCCATCCTCAAGACGGACGCGAACCTTTATGCCTCGCTCTTTGATTTCGTGGAACCGTGGAAGATAGACATCGCGGATTTCATGGAGAAGAACTACATGAACGACCTCTCGATGGAGGAGATGGCCTACTACACCGGCCGCAGCCTCGCCACGTTCAAGCGCGATTTCAAGAAGATAAGCGAGCTTACGCCGCAGAAATGGCTCATACGCCGCAGACTTGAAGCCGCCCGCGAACTCATCCGCAGCGGTGGCCGCAAGGTGTCGGAGATATGTTTCGACGTGGGATTCAAGAACCTGTCGCATTTCTCAAAGCTGTATAAGGAGACCTACGGCATGGCGCCGACGTTTTCGTGAATCCGGAGTACTACCCAGAAAAGCTACCCAGAAACACTACCCAGAAATACTACCCAGAAAAGAAATTGGGGTGCAAAAAGAGAACAATGACTTATCTGATAGATTAAGATTCCGTATATCTCATATATGAGCCGGAGAGCAAAATACATTGAGCCTCGCAACAAAGACGTTGCGGGGCTTTTTGTTTAATTTTGCAGCGTGAAACCAAATAGTGTGAACGAAATAACGTGAACCCAATGGCGAAATCAAATAGCGTGAAGCATAAAAATAAAGATAACCAAATAATAGGCAAAGCAAATGAAGGATATTTTTGAGAAAGACCTTAGCGGCGAGATGGTATCGCCGGACGATCCGGGATATGAGGCACTTATAAATGAAATCTTTGATACGATGGAGACTGCGCAGGAACTTGCGACGGTAAGCGTGCGTGACCAGAAGCGGGTGCATGAGCTTATGGAGAAAATCACCGGCAAGCCGCTTGACGAGAGCACGACCGTGCTGCCACCTTTATATATAGACTACGGCAAGCCCGTGACCATTGGTAAGGGATGCTTCATCCAGCAGTGCTGCACGTTCTTCGGACGTGGCGGCATAACCATAGGCGACGGTGTGTTCATCGGACCGAAATGCAATCTCATAACCATCAACCACGACCCTGACCCCGAAAACCGCAGTGCCACCTACGGACGGCCGATTGTGATAGAGGACAAAGTGTGGATAGGAATAAACTCAACGGTGCTGCCCGGCGTGAGGATTGGCTACGGTTCGATAGTCGGTGCGCAGAGCGTTGTGACGCGCGACGTGCCGCCGATGACCGTCGTGGCAGGAAATCCGGCAAGAATAATCAAAAAGATAGAGCTATGAACAATGACAAGTCAATCAGCCGCCGTGGTTTTCTGAAGACGGCGGCGGCCATCGGTGCGGCGCTTACCGTAAGTCCCGCGCTCGACAAGGTGAAGGCGGCGGAAACGGCGCTGACGGGAGCGCGCAACGGCAGCACGAGGAAGAAGGATGGCATGGAATACCGCACGCTCGGCACGGGACGGGCCGCCATGGAGGTGTCGGCACTCGGTTTCGGGTGCATGGGCATGAATTACAACCGCTCGCAGTCGCCCGACCGCCGTGAGTGCATCCGCATCATCCATGAGGCCGTCGACCGCGGCGTGACGCTCTTCGACACGGCCATAATCTACGGTCCGCTGCGCAACGAGCTGCTGGCGGGCGAGGCACTCGCGCCGTACAAGGGCCGCGTAAACCTCACGACGAAGTTCGGCCATGAGGTCATCGACGGCAAGGGCACCGGACGGCAGGACAGCAGCCGGGCCACGGTGCGCCGCTACTGCGAGGAGTCGCTGAAGCGTCTGCGCCTCGACACCATACCGCTGTTCTATCAGCACCGCTACGACCGCAACACGCCGATTGAGGATGTGGCCGAGACCATCAGCGGACTGATCCGCGAGGGAAAGGTGCAGCGCTGGGGACTGTGCGAGGTCAGCGCCGACACCATCCGCCGCGCCCACGCCGTCTGTCCGCTCACGGCCATACAGAGCGAATATCACCTGATGCACCGCGACGTTGAGACCAACGGCGTGATCGACACATGCCGCGAGCTCGGCATCGGCTTCGTGCCCTACAGTCCGCTCAACCGCGGCTTCCTCGGCGGGTGCATCAACGAATATACAGTCTTCGACACCGCCAACGACAACCGCCACACGCTGCCGCGTTTCCAGCCCGACGCCATACGTGCCAACACCCGCATCGTGGCCGTCCTGCAAGCCTTCGGCCGCACCCGCGGCATGACATCATCGCAGGTGGCGCTCGGCTGGCTGCTGCACAAGGCTCCATGGATAGTGCCCATACCCGGCACGACGAAGGAGTCGCACCTCATGGAGAATCTCCACGCGCTGACTTTCAACATCCCTGATGCCGACTGGCTCGCGCTTGAAAACGACGTGGCCGCAATACCGGTGACGGGCGACCGCTATAACGCCGAGCAGCAACGGCAGGTAGGATATTAAGCAAGTGGACATCATATATTGGTCAATTATAAAGAACTCTTTTAAAAAAATGAAGAAACTGTTTCTTATGATGGCATTGCTGACAGGCACGCTTGTCGCCAATGCCCGCACACTGATAGTGTATTACAGCTACACGAACAACGTGGAGCGCATCGTGAACGAGCTGCGCACGCAGATAGACGCCGACGTGGTGGAGATAGAACCTGCGGAAAAGGGGCTTGACTATGCCGCCAATAACTATGCTATAGGCAGCGCGCAGATAGCGGCCATACGCAACAACCCCGGCGATGCGGCATCCTATCCGCCGATAGACCCGGTTAACGTGAATCTCGCCGACTACGACTGTATCATCATCGACGCACCGCTGTGGTGGAGCAGCATGGCCGCACCGTTGCAGACTTTCCTCTTTCAACATGGCAATGACATGGCCGGCAAGAACATCGGACTTATCGTGTTGAGCGCGAGCAGCGGCATAAGCAGTGTTGAGGCCGATGCCCGCCGCCTCGTTCCCGCCGGCAACTTCCTCTCGCCGAGTCTGTGGATACGCAGTTCGCAGACATCGAACGCCCGGTCTCTTATAGAGAACTGGCTGAAAAGTATCAATTACGACAACCTTACGTCAGGCATAGAAAGCATATCCGGCGGTAATCCCGGCAGATATACGGCCTATACCTTGTCTGGCTTGAAACTCACCGGCAATGCCACATCCGTTAGTGGCATTGCCGGCGGAATATACGTGATAAACGGAAAGAAGACCCGCCTGAAGCGTTAGGTATGAAAAACAGACAGGTCTTTTGTTATGCGATTATTATTATTATTGAGGATGTAGCTATTTTGATACATCCTCATCCCATTTTATAGCACTACTTCCTCATCCCTATCTTCTCCAGCCACCGCAGCACGCCGTCACGTGAGCCGTCAACGCGGTCGCGGGCTATGGCGTGACCGTCGAGCACGGTTGCCTTGGGCTCCAGCTGCCTGATGGTCTCGACGGCGCCGGAGAAGCGGCTGCCGCCGTGGGTGCAGAACGGGATGACGGTCTTTCCGTCGAAATCGTACTCATCGAAGAATGAGTAGAGCGGCATGGGCATGTCATACCACCAGTTGGGGAAGCCGATGAATACCACATCGTAATCCTTCAGATTTTCGATATGGGTAGACAACTTCGGACGGGCGTTGTTGTCGATTTCCACGTTCGCGGCATCTATCAGTGCCTTATGAGAACCGGGATAGGTGTGGGTGGTCTTTATCTCGAAGAGGTCGCCGCCGGTGGCCTCGCTGATGACGGACGCTACATAATGCGTGCTGCCCATCGTCCGGCCGTTGCTCACGATGCGGCTGGCACCCGACGAGGCGTCTACGCCGTCGGTCTCGGGAACAGAGAAATATGCCACGAGCACCTTGCCCGGCTTGCCCGACTTTCCGGCTGTGCCGTTCACCGCCGCTGTGCCTTCCTGCGTGGCTGATTCGACGGAGGCGCTGGTGTCACTTCCTGCCGCACGGTTGTAGGCGGCGATGGCGCATACGGCTGCCGCCGCTATGCAGACTGTCAATACGATTGTCTTTTTCATAATGCTGTTTGTTTTATACGGTTGCTATGTGTATCATAATTTTTGCAGTTTTTTATTCTGCTGCAAAGTTAGTCTGTGCGGGCCGGAAAGCCGTTATCCAAATTACGGATTGAGGTATAAATTTTACGGATTAGGAACGCCGCCTCTTTCGTCTGCGCCCAGCGGCATGCCCGAGAGCGAGGATAATCAGCAACAGACCGAGTCGGTAGTGCCACATCCCGATGTCCGAGTTTGCCCCGTCTACACAGGCAAGCAGCACGATGCCCGTGGCGGCGACGGCAAGAAAGGCTGCCGAGAGGGCCATGGTGAGCCGGCTCTTCCCGCTGATGCCTCGCGTTATGACGGACTTGTACCATTTTCTGTGCCGGACGATATGCCGCGCTACGGCCGCGAGCCACAGGAGGCTCGTCAGTACATGTGCCACGGCCCAGTTGTGCCAAACCTCGTGCATGTCGCCGTGTCCGGCCGTGTGCAGTCCGATGCCCGTAACGGCCGATGCCACGAATGCCAGCGGCAGCAGCCGTCCGCTCCTGCGCCTGTCCCGTACATTTTTTCTTGTTCTGAATAGATCGGCGTCCATCCTCTCTTTGAATAAATCAGAAACCATCTCCGCACTGAAAACATCAGAGACAGTGGAGGCCTCACCTGCCTTGCCGAACACGCCCTGCGGGCATGTCTTTATGCACTTGCCGCACCCTATACAGGCATCCGCATCGCGGAACACCACATGCTTGTGCCACAGGAAACCCACTTTCCCGATAACCTTCTTCGGACACTTTTCCACACACTCCCAGCACGCCACGCAGCGGCGCGGGTTCATCGTTACATAATCTGTTGTAAGTCTTTTCATCGTTATCTCCTTTTTTGCCTGCAAAGTTAAGCAGTAAGAGCGGAAAAGGGGATAGACGGAACGAGGCGGTGTTTGGATTATCCGCGGTTTCTCTGCCTGAACAGGGTGGGGCTGACGCCCGTCGCCTGTGTGAACATGCGGGAGAAATAGGCATGGTCGTCGATGCCGAGGCTGTCGGCAATTTCCTTTATGGACAGGTCGGTATGGACGAGCTGGCGTTTGGCACGCAGCACCACCTCGTTCTTTATGAACGACGTGGCGTTCATGCCCGTTACGCTTTTTACCGCCTCGTTCAGATAGACGGCCGATATGTTCAGGAGCGAGGCGTAATGGGACGGCTGGCGGTTGGCGGCAAGATGCTCCGCCAACAGGCGGCGGAAGGACACCACAAGGCTGACATGCCTCTGGCTGTGCCTCGTCTGCTGCATGCCGGCGGCCTCGACGGCTTCGGCAACGATGCCGATAAACGTCTCCACCATCCGCCGCACCGTCGCCTTCTCCGCTGCTGTCTCCTGCCTTTCCGTGATTCCGCCTGTCCTTCCTGCAAGTAGCGCGGCAATCTGCAGCAGTTCGTTTCTCCGCCGCGCGTCAATCCTGAATGACGAGGCGAAGAGCGAGAAGTTGTCGAAGATGCACTTCTCCGCGCCGCCCACGAAACTGCTGTCGGCGATGAGCAGCCAGCCCTCGGCGCTTTCGGCATTGAGAAACCTGTGCACCTGCCCCGGCTGTATCAGGAACATGTCGCCCGCGGCGAAGCGCTGTTCCTTGAAGTCGATTACGCCGCAGCCCGTGCCGCCCTCCACCAGTCCGAAGATGTAGTAGTCGTCCTGATGGGCGTAAGTAACGGGGCTGTGTTTGTTCCCCACCGCGTTTATCCGCCGCAGACAGACTCCGGAGGCGGCGAGCAGCGATGATTTGTGTTGTGGAAGTGTTGACATGTCTTGACCTTTTTGTTCTATACCTTATTTATAATAGTCAGATTACGTAAAGGTATGGATAATTTCTGAAATACAATGGGTTCGGCACAGTTTTTTTCTTTATTAATTGTTCTATACGCTAATAAATGCCTAAGCAAAAAAAGCATGTGGGCCGAAAAAGTGTGGAATATGTTTAGGTATTAGTCTAAAAAGTGTATCTTTGTGGTATAAAATAAAAACAATCATTGAAAATGAAAATTAAAAAGAAGACTGTATGGATGGCGGGATTATTCATCGCACTGTTAATGTTGTCCTGTACGGATAAAAGCAAGCCTGTGAATGTACAGACGGCTGCCGAAGCTGCATTGCACAATGCTGCAGATGTCAATATTAACGGGCAGTGGTATATCGAAAGCATTGTGTTCGATGACTCAACCTATGTGCGGCCGAACGAGGTGGCGACTACTGCGCGTCAGTATTTCACGTTCAGCGACTCCACATATGCCATCATGACCAACTGCAATTCGTTTCATGGGACAATGACAATCAGCGGCAATTCGATAAAACTACATGACGGTATGATGACAGAAATCGCGTGCGAAGACATGGTGACAGAGGAGGCTTTGCGCAAAATACTTCCTTGTATCACGACTGTTGACGTAGAGAATGATTCTATAGTAAAGCTCAACAGCAACAGGCCTGCCGGATATATTGTTTTGAGCAAAGCAAAGATTGAGATAAAATAAGAATGGCAGCAGACAAACTGTCAGATTGTGAAATTCCTGTTTTATCAAAGAAACCCATAATCAGTGGATAATGCGGTCGGGATGCACCATAAATAAAGCACGCAGCCACGGGAAATCTTTATGCCCTTTGTACTAAAGGTTTTCACGTGGCTACGTGTCCTGAACACAACCTAATTATTAGAACTAATCTCTTTAGTTTTGTAGTTTTTATGGTTTTCTGAGCTCTCAGAGCCCTCCGAGAACTCCAAATGATCAGATTCCTCCGAGAGAATTACATGCAGCTCTGCAAAATCCCGAATATCTCGTCGCGCGACATCTGCCGGCAGCAGCCGGGCGTGATGAAGCAGGTGTCGGCCGCGGAGCGCAGCACCGTCTCGTCCGTTATTCCCATCTCGCTCCAGCGTGTGGGCAGTCCTGTCTCGCGGATGAACGCTTCGAGGGCGTCGATGCCCAGCGCGGCCGTCTCGCGCGGTGTAGCTCCACGCACGCCCCAAACGGTCTCGGCCATGCGCGCCAGCTTCTCCGTGCCGTCGTCAAGCAGATGGCGGTAGAGCGGCGGATGGATTACGGCCAAGCCGCGGCCGTGGTTGCAGTCGGTATATGCGCCCACAGCATGCTCTATCATGTGGCACTGGAAGTCGGTCAGCTTGCCGAGCTTCAACATTCCGTTCTCTGCCATGGCCGACGCCCACATCAGTTCGCCGCGGGCGAAGTCGTCGTCGGGGTCGGCTATCAGCGCGCGCAGGTTTCTGACGACGTTGTGCATCACCGCCTCGTTTATCTCGTCGGAGATGTTCGTCGTCTGCGGACGGCCCATGTACGTCTCCATGCAGTGGGAGAGCGTGTCGAACGCACCGCTTACGACCTGCGCCATCGGCAGCGTCTTCGTCAGGTCGCTGTCAAGCACGGCGAAGGAATGGTATGCGCCGAACAGCGGCTGCTTCAGCTTCTTCTCCTCGTGGGTGATTACGGCGCCGTTGTTCTGCTCCGCGCCCGTGCCCGATGCCGTGACCACGGCTCCCATCGGCACGAAGTCCGTCGGCAGACGGTGGTCGGTGTACCATGCGTCCCATACGTCCTCATCCATCCGCGCCTGTGCCGACACAATCTTGCAGCAGTCGATGACCGACCCGCCGCCCACGGCGAGTATGAAGTCGATGTCGTTATCGCGGACAATCCGCGCGCCTTCCTGCACCTTGGCGTACGTAGGGTTGGGCATTATGCCGCCGAAGTCGGTCACCTGCTTGCCGCACTCGTCGAGCCACGACCGTATTCTGTCATAAAGTCCCGTGCGCTTCAGCGAGCCGCCGCCGTAGGCCAGCAGCACGCGCGTGCCCACGTTCTTCATTTCGCTGCGTATCGCCTCCTCGGCGCATCCCTTGCCGAAATGCTGGCGGACGGGATAGTGGTAATCAAATGTATTCATTGTCCTTGTATGTTTGTTTTGGATGCAAAATTATCCCGTTTGCGCCGGAAAACGCTTATCCAAATTACGGATTGGCATATAACTTTTACGGATTGGCCGGAATTATCAGGAAAAATGTTATTTTTGCATTCGCTTTCGCGCACCTTTTTCACGCTCGGCAGAATGAGCAATCTCCATCTGCCATCGCTTAATCGAAAAGTTCAAATAAAGACAGATGATTATGGATGAGATAGTAAAAATAGAAACAGTCAGCGATTATAATGAGTATTGGGGACTGGGGAACAGGCATCCTTTAGTCAATGTGCTTGAAGGTTCACAAATCACGCGCCCCATACCCAATTGCCGGAAGCACTTCGGCATGTATGTCATTTTTCTAAAAGACGTGAAGTGTGCCGATTATCTGAAGTATGAACGCAAAGAGTATGACTATCAGGAAAACACACTCGTATGTATTGCACCGGGACAGGTTCTTGGCCATCCTTACGACGGTTCAACTTATCAGGCAAAAGGTTGGTGTCTATATTTCAGTCCAGAATTGCTTCGTGGTACACAACTCGGACGACATATAAAAGACTATACGTTTTTCTCATACGATGCCAGTGAGGCATTGCATCTTTCCTTACAAGAACGTGAGACAATCATCGACTGCTTGAAGAAGATAGATGATGAGATAAACAACGGCAATGACCGTCACAGCAACACTATCATCGCCTCTGCCATCGAACTGTTCCTGAATTACTGCACCCGTTTCTACGACCGCCAGTTCATCACCCGCAAGAAAGCCAACAAGGACATTTTGACCCATTTCGAGGAACTGCTCGATGACTACTTCACATCGGACAAGCCCAAATGTCTGGGAACTCCCACCGTAGCGTGGTGTGCCGGGCAATTGCATCTCTCTCCCAACTACTTTGGAGACTTGATAAAGAAAGAAACGGGAAAATCTGCCATTGACTATATCCAACAGAAGACGATGGGCACGGCAAAGGATTTCCTGATGCAGACGGACAAGAACATAAGCGAGATTGCATACTGCTTAGGCTACCAATATCCACAGTATTTCAGCCGTGCTTTCAAAAAGACCGTTGGGTGTACGCCAAATGAATACCGCATGGCAGAATAAAGGCTCCCAGATTTCGGAGAGGATGCCCGTTCCCCGGTGCCTTTCCTTCCGTTTTATTCGTTTATTCCAGAGATTTTATCGTAACTTTGCAATTGGTAGACTCTAATCCCTATATTTAAAGATTCAAGTAGAGAGAGACTTATGGCAATAAATCAGGAAGAGAACCTTGGCCCGATGAAGCTGATATTCAATTATAACAATGTGTTCTACAGCTTCTTCTACGACGATGTGAGCGGGTGCATACACCGTTCGCGCGAGTATGCGCTCAATTATGTCTATTCGGGCGAGATGATACTCGACAACGACAGCGAAAAAATACATGTCCGCAAGGGCGAGTGCGTGTTCATTCCGCGCGACCACCGCATAACGATGTACAAGAAGACATACGCCGGCGAGCGCTATTGCGGCGTGTTCCTCATGTTCACCCGCAGCTTTCTCAGGGAGATGTATACGAAGTTGTCGCTGAACAAGGTGCGGACGACGACAGGGAAACTGGATGGCGGTGTGATAAAACTGCCGAAGACCGTGGAGCTCTCCAGTCTCTTTGCCTCAATGACTCCCTATTTCGATCCCGATGTGAAGCCGAGAGACAACTTCATGGAGCTGAAACTTCAGGAGGGACTGATGGCCTTGCTCGCGATAGATGAAAGGTTCATATCCACAATGTTTGATTTTAATGAACCGTGGAAGATAGACATCCTCGGATTTATGGAGGAGAACTTCACGTGCGACCTGAGCATCGAGGAGATTGCCCATTACACCGGGCGCAGCCTTGCCACATTCAAGCGCGACTTCAAGAAGATAAGCGAGCTGACACCGGAGAAATGGCTCATAAAGAAAAGGCTGGAAAGAGCATACGAGCTGATGAACGCCGGAGGGAAGAAGGTTGTCGATGTTTATGCTGAAGTGGGCTTCCGCAATCCGTCCCACTTCTCCACCGCCTTCAAGCGGGAGTACGGCATGTCCCCGACAGCCGTTTTAACACAAAATGGCTGAATGACCTTTTCAGTAATAATGATTGAGCCTCACAGTAATTGCGCTGTGAGGCTCTTTGTGTAATTTTGCACCATGTTAATTATCAGATACAATAAGATGATGAAACTAAAAAGATTATATACCGGCCTGACAGCAGTCTTTTTCTTGTCTGTGAACAGTCTTGCCCAGTCTCCCCAACAAATGGACTTGGGGTTGAGTGTAGACAGGGCTGCGTCAAATCTCGGTGCAGTTTCCCCTGAAGAATTTGGAGGTTACTATGTATTGGACGGGGACCCTGGGCACAGAGCCATCGTTTCATAAGCAGCGCGCCCATCGTCTTTATATCGGTGCGGAAGGTTTCAATCACAACCCTGCCATACGCTGCAGCGGTTTTTCCATCCGTCTGGTCAGAGACAGGAACCTTTCGGGAATAACGTATGCCACTGGTGAAGTACAGACAGATGCCAGCCGGATATATGACCTGACAGGCCGCAGCCTGAAATCGGAACCCGGTAAGGGAATATACATTAAGGGAGGTAAGAAATATATTGTGAGATAATGTGTTTTTCATATATGATGAAAGTAAGATTGAGCAGTGGATATGACATGCCGGTGGTCGGCCTCGGCACTTACAGCCTTCACGGTGACAAATGTGTAAGTGCTGTCCTGTCGGCCATCAGACTCGGTTACCGCAAGTTCGACACGGCAAGTTTCTATGGGAACGAGGAAGAAGTGGGCAAGGCCATCCGTCAGGCTGTCGGCGAAGGTCTGGTGAAGCGTGGAGATGTGTTTGTCACGACGAAACTATATCCTAATGAATTTGCCGATGCGGAGAAGAACATCGTGAGGAGTCTCAGCAAACTCAACATCGGATATGTCGACCTCATGCTTCTTCACCACCCCGGCGCGCATGATGCCGAGGCATACAAAATAATGGAACGTTACGTAGAGCAGGGAAAGATACGCTCTCTCGGCGTATCCAACTATTATATAAAGGAAATGACGGAGTTCCTGCCGAAAGTGAAAATCAAGCCGGTGCTCGGTCAAAACGAGATTCATCCTTATTATCAGGATAAGGCCGTGACCGAATATCTCCACAAGTGCGGCATCGTGGTTGAGGCATGGTATCCTCTTGGCGGACGCGGCTTCAATTCCGAACTAATGAAAGAGCCGGTGATAATGGATATTGCCGGGCGGCACGGCAAGTCGCCGGTCCAGACGATATTGCGCTGGGACTTGCAGAACAGCGTCGTCGTAATTCCCGGAGCGGGCAATCCGGAACATCAGAAGGAGAACATCTCCATTTTCGACTTTGAGCTTACTGATGAAGAGATGAAACGTATCAATGCCCTTGAACGTCGCGAAAAGCACGATTGGTATTGACGACATCCAACTGATATAATATGTGATAACCCGAAAACAACAGATATATGAAAAAGGTAAAGATTACAGTAATCCGAAAAGATTTCAATGAGGAACTGGCACGTGAATACGGGGTGGAGGGCATCACACCCTGCCCGTGTATGAACGTCGGTGATGTGTTCTATGCGGGAGCGTCAAAGCCGGAAGGCATGTGTGACGGCGCATGGCGGTCTATCCACCAATACGTGTTTGCATTGGCCAACGGTGCAAGACAGTTCTGGTTCAACGACTGGATACGCAAACCGGGGACAGCCATAAGCTGCTGCAACGACGGACTGCGCCCTGTGTTCTTCCTCCTTGAGGCAACCGACGAAGAAGTAGCCTCGCCATTCGCTAAACAGTAAAAGCCACGTATCATGACAAAGAAGATTTTGACCTTAGTGCTCCTGTCGATAGCGGCAGGCGTCTACGGAATGAATCCGGCAGGAAACAGAAATAACGAAAACAAGAATATTATGGAGAAACTGACATTGACAAAGGAGTGGGACAAGACGTTCCCGAAAAGCGACAAGGTGGACCACGGCAAGGTCACGTTCGTAAACCGCTACGGCATAACCCTTGCGGCAGACATGTACAAACCCAAAGGAGCGGCCGGACAGCTGCCGGCAATCGCCGTGTGCGGACCCTTCGGAGCGGTGAAGGAGCAGGCCGCCGGACTATATGCGCAGGAGATGGCGGAGCGCGGCTTCCTCACGATAGCCTTCGACCCGTCGTTCACCGGCGAGAGCGGCGGCACACCGCGTTACATGACCTCGCCCGACATAAACACCGAGGACTTCAGCGCGGCGGTGGACTTCCTCGTCACCCGTCCGGATGTTGACCCTGAAAAGGTCGGCATCATAGGCATCTGCGGATGGGGCGGCATCGCCATCAACGCAGCGGCCGCCGACACGCGCATCAAGGCCACGCTGGCCTCAACCATGTACGACATGAGCCGCGTGAGTGCCAACGGCTATTTCGACGCAGACGATAATTCCGAAGCGCGGAGGACCATCCGCGAGCGCCTGTCGGCACAGCGCACAGAGGATTACCGCAACGGCACTCCTAAGCTCGGCGGCGGCCTGCCCGACGTGCTGCCTGAGGATGCGCCCAAGTTCCTCCGCGACTACTACGACTACTACAAGACCCCGCGCGGCTACCACACGCGGTCGCTCAACTCCAACGGAGGCCGCAACGCCACGTCTGAAATCCCGTGGATAAACTTCCCGCTGATGAGCCGTGCCGGAGAGATTGAGAGCGCCGTGATGATTCTGCACGGCGAGAAGGCCCATTCGCTCTATTTCGGAAGCGATGCCTACAAGCGGCTGACCGTCATCCCCTGCCGTGAGAACAACAAGATTTTCATGGTTATTCCCGGTGCGAGCCACACCGACCTTTACGACCGCAAGGACATAATACCTTTCGGCTCTATAGAAAGATTCTTCAGTGAGAATCTATGACGGCAGGCATCGTTATGCTTTTAATAGAATGATATGTAGAAGCACGGAGAAGCTGAGGCTGTATGGCTCTCAGCATTTCCGCGCCTCTGTGTCTCCGTCTTTAAAAAGCAAAAATCTACTTTCAGTTCCGCTTTCCTTATCGCACGGCGTTCTGTAATAGGTACTACGGAAATTCATAACCAAGTATTACGCAAGATGTGTAGACTTGGCAGAATGATTTTCTACGGGTATTAATCTAATCATCGTCACACCGTTTGCCTTTGCCATACGGTTTTCTTGTTAATAGGATGATTATCTTTTCCTTTTCCGTTTGATACAATGAATAAAAGAAAGAACGAGCAGCAAAAGTCCTATTTTGTAATGCCATAGACCGATAGCAGAGTTAGCTCCGTCTACACATGCAATCAGTATAATACCGGTAACCGTCACAATCAAGAAAACTGCCGACAAGGCAAGAGTTATCCGGCTTTTCTTGCCGATACCATTTGATGTAACGGATTTGTACCAGTGCCAATGTCGTTTGACGTGGAATACTACGGAAATAAGCCCAAACAGGCTTGACAGGATATGAGCTATTGCCCAGTTGTGCCATATATCATGGCAGGTTTCATGTCCGGCAATGTGCAGACCAATGCCACTGACGGCTGATACTACTAATGCCAGTGGTAACAGATGTTTCATTCTTTTCATTACAATCTCCTTTTTGCCTGCAAAGTTATCGGGTTCTGGCGGAAAAGAGGATAGACGAAACATGGTGATGCTTGGACTATTCAAGGTTTCTTTCTCGAAACATGGTCGGACTGATTCCATATTTGTTTTTTATGCAAAGGTATTGCTTTATCCAAAGAAAGAAGAATAGAGACATGATTATTTATTAATATGTGAAAATCAATCTTTTTAGTAAGTGTAATTCGGGCGTTCCATAATTTCTCGTTGACATATAATCTTCACGGAATGAGAGGAAATACATTTGTTCTCCATCCTGCTTCGGTAATCATCTTTTCACTTCCCGTAAAAAAGATAAATCAATCCGTAATCAGTGTACTGGCGTTTCGAAGATACCGCCGTACTTTTGCATCCATGATTATATAAAAACGGAAAGCATCATGAACAGTTTCAATTATGAATATCCCGTGCGCCAGCATTTTGGCAAGGGATGCGCGGAGAGCGCGATAAAAGAAGAAATGAAACGTGTGGGACAGCAGGTGCTGCTCGCCTACGGCGGCGGTTCGCTGAAACGCACAGGACTGTACGACAAGATACGTACATGGCTTGAGGAGTGCGGCAAGAAAGTGACAGACTTCGGCGGCATCATGCCCAATCCTACGTATGCCAAAGTGCAGGAGGGTGCACGCTTGGTGCGTGAGAACAATATCGAGTTTATCCTCGCTGTGGGTGGCGGGTCGGTCATAGACTGCTGCAAGATAGTGTCGGCACAGGCACTGATGGACGAGGATGTGTGGGATGCATGGTATGTGCATCATCGTATGCCGGCTAAATTTATTCCGATGGGAGCTGTCGTAACGGCATCGGGTACGGGTGCCGAACAGAACAACGGGGCTGTGATAACCAATGAAGAGAAGAAGCTGAAGCAGCCGCTGTTCGGCGCGTACCATTCGTTTGCCGTGTTAGACAGCGACCTGACGAGAACCTTGCCAATGGCGCAAGTCGTCAGTGGAGCGTTCGACACACTGTCGCATTGCATGGAAACCTACATGGGCAAGCCGCAAGGCACGAACCTAAGCGATGAGATAAACGAGGCCGTCATGCGCAATGTCGTGAAAAATCTGCGTGCCCTCATTGCCAATCCCGATGACGACTTTGCCCGTGGCGAACTGATGTGGGCATCTGCTATGGCAGAGAACGGTATGCTGAAATTGGGTAAGCAGACCGACTTCCAGTGCCACATGATAGAACACGCCGTGGGGGCTTATACCGACTGCAATCACGGACAGGGACTGGCGGTTATTCATCCCACGCTCTATCGCCATCTGTTGAACGAAGGAAAGGATAAGTTGGCCCGCATGGCGGAAACGGTGTGGGGCGTGAAAGGAGAAACAATCGAAGAAACAGCCGCGCGGGGTATTGATGCGTTGGAAGCCTTTATCGAGGAGATTGGTTTGCCAACGCGTTGGAGTGAAATGGGCATTACAGACGAGACCGTGCTACGTTCCGCCGCAGACACCTGCTTCCTCACGCCCGGTTGCTGCAAACAGTTCTCAAGAGATGAGATACTTGAAATATTAAAGGAATGTGTGTAGAGCATAAAAGATACGCCGCAACCGTGATTGTCGGTTGCGGCGTTTTTCTTCTACTACTTCATCAGTTCTTGAAACACTTTCACCACGTATTCAGCTATCTCGCAGTCCTGCGCCTCTGTTCCGCCTCCCACTCCGATAGCACCGGCAGTCTTTCCGTCGACAAACAGCGGATATTCACCTGCCACGAGCGTGATGCGCGGGTCGTTTGTCTGGATGCCCATCAATGGCGCGCCTTCGGCTGCGGCTACAGCAACGTCTTTTGTCTTACACTGCGTCACGGCACTGGTGTATGCCTTGCCCGGTACGAGCGTGATGCTCAGCACCAATGCGTCGCCATAGCGCCGGTAGGCACGCGGAAGACCATGACGGTCGGCTATGGCGAAGCTGATGTCTATACCAAATTCTTTACTCTTTTCATGTGCGGCGGCGCACAACTTGTCACACAGTTCGTCAGACAAGTTTCTTCTTTCATTCGTTTGAGCCATACAAAATGTTGTTGTGAGGATTGCAAGCAACCCCATGGTTAATACTTTTCTCATTATACTCTCGATTTTTACGGCTGCAAAGTTATGTAAAATGTTATGCCACTGCAATATGTGATAAATTTATCACAGTGTGATTCTTTTCTCATATTGAGAATATTCCATATCTTTGCAGAAGTAAAACAGAAGAGAAAATATAAATATGTATGAACATAAGATACCGCCGATTGACTTGGATTGCGGAGTGACAATCACCCAATATGTCATGGGCGCGAAATGGAAACCTTATCTGATAAACTGTATGACGAAAGGCATACACCGCCCAGTGGATTTCCAGCAGACGATAAAAGGCGCGACAAGGCGTGTGCTTGTACAGCAACTCGGCGAGTTGGAGGCTGTCGGCGTCGTGTACCGTGTGGGATATGATACAGTACCGATGAAAACAGAATATTTCCTTACGGAATTAGGAGAGACGCTTGTCCCGATTATCCGTATGATGGATATGTGGGGAAACAACCACCGGGATATGTTTGACGAAATGGGAAATGTTGTAATCAAGTAACGTATGGACAGACTGTCACACTTAATTTCTCGAAAGTGCCACTTCGCGACGTTTAAAGTAGCACTTCGTCCATCCCAAAGTGGCACTTTCTCATCTTGTATTTTTTGCAACGTTTAATTGCTCCAACCATTGGACGACAGCCTTTCTTGCCTGTTCCTGCTTGTTTTGCGTCGTTGCGCCTCTTACAGCAAACCCTTTTTCTACTTCCGCACCCTTGCAGACATTAGCAATGTACTTTTCCGTATTGGAAAGTCCGCTACCTTCATGTGTGCAAAACGGGATGACAGTTTTACCTGCCCATCGGTGCTTCTCAATGAAAGTATAGACCGGTATGGACATATTCCACTACCAGTTAGGGTAGCCAATGAACACCACCTCATAATCCTCCACGGCTATGTCGTCTTTGCCTGCTGGATGTGCACCAGTTTCCTTTTCTTTTTTCAGATTGTTGTTCACCTTTTTCAGATGCTGAGCAGCTCAAGAAGGCAATGCCATTGTGAGCAAACAAAAAATAGTAAAAAGAGAAATACCCTTTTTGATTTTATTACTTAGCATCAGTTCTCCTGCTTATTAATGCTGTATTTCAGCCATATGGTATTACCCATTCGCTCCACGTCGTTAAGTGTCAGCAGAGTCGGAGGATAGTCCGTTCGCTTGATGCCATCGAATACGGTAGCCATTCCTGCCCTGCCGTCGATGCCTCCGCCAATCATGATGCTTACTTCATCAAGCAACCCTGCTTGGAGAAACGCTCCGTTAATGTGTCCTCCGCCAACGATGCCGAGCCGCTTCACTCCGAACTTGTCACCAAGTATCTCTACCGACCTGCACAGGTCTATGCCATTCTTGCCGCATGCAATCCATGAAATTCCGTTTGCTGTGAGATACTTGTGATATTCCAGCAGGCATTGCTCGTCTGTGATTACTAGCAGATTGTTGTCCGACGCATCTTCCGGCCACTTCAACGTTCCGTGGGTATCGATGGCAATATCATAATGGGCAGCGGAATGAGCCATAAAATACTTTTCCTCGCCGATGGGAGTCGCGTCATTTGCCTTAAATGGCTCCGGTAACGCATAGTGCATCTGTCGGCTTACCCGTCCTTCGAGCACTGCGTCAAAATGCAGGCGGTCGAGGGCTTGGTAGTAAGCATCTGTTTTGTCTATCTCGGCGGTCATCGCGCAGTCTATACGACCGTCCACCGATGACATCATGTGACAAATAATATACGGTTTCATACTCATTTTTTTATTTTCGTTTTTTCTGCTGCAAAGTTAGCAGTCTTTCCGCAGACCGGCATTAGATGGATTACAGGTTGATTTACCCAAATTACTGATTGTTATCATACAGATATCAGTGGGTTCAATAAGGGCAAATTTTATTTATGATAACCGATGCTTTGCCAGCCATATCAGCACCGTGATTGAACAGGAATGTCTGCAACGGGGCTGCCATGTTGCTCCACCAAAGCGGGATGACTACGATGACAGTGGCGTATTCTCCTAATTGCACCTCCACCGGGTCTATCGCCGGATAGGAGGAGGCATTGTTGGGATAGTCGCGGATTGCCTGAATCCTTTAATTTCATACCTGCCGTTGCTGCTCCGCATTGTAACGGTTGCCCACCACGGGAATGGCAGCAACGGCATTCTCCGGTTCGCGCCACTCTTCGGGCGTGTGCCACCCCGTGTTCATTTCTGTAGCTGTTCGCATAGTGGAGAAAATATAGGCAATCAGTTCCTCGTAATCTGCATCATGGGGCGAAACCATATCGCCGCGTAAGTCTCTTGCATAAATATCATTCCTCCAGCTCTCCCGAATAGATATAGATGAGCGTGTTCTCACAGTTGAAATGCGCACAGTCGCGGTCATCGGTGAAATAGCTCGCTATGAATACGTTCGAGCAGTCAAAAACATCCAGTCGTTCCATACTTTTCTCCTATTTTTGCCGCAAAGATACGGGAATTTCTTGTAAGGTATTTTGTTGTGCGGCTCAAAACATCTTGCTATTCAATGAATTTATTGATTCGATTCGCCGGATTGAGCGGTGTCTGGTCGGACAATACCAATGATTTTACCATATGCAGCGTTCCCTGCTTGTATTTCTGAAAATGTTCCGAGGCGATATGCTTCTCGTAAGCCTCACGGCTCGCATAGGTTTCCAATATGGTTATCTTGCAAGGATTCTCCTTTTCGCCGACGGCGTACATGGTCAACACGCCCGGTTCAGTGCGCAGCGAAATTTCACCCACCTCGGTTGCGTATTTCATATACTCGTCGAGGTGCTGTGGGTAAACTTCGATTTTCGACAGACGCACGATGCCGTCGGCTGCCATCGGCCACTTGGCACACATTCCCGGCTGCTTGTCCAAGTTCAGACATTTGCCGATAATCTCTCCGGTGGCAATATAGGAATAGGTCGGGAACTCGAACAGCACGGGCTTCAACTGCATATAGTCAAGTCTTCCCTTGTCATCGAGCACTTCAGGTACAGCGTAAGTATTGGCAATCGAGCAGATAAAAATGTCGAAGCCGTCCGACTTGTATATATCCACCACGTTGCATTCCATCACAAGCGGTGATGCGTCGATTACAGGACTTCCGTTTTCGCCCCAGTGAAATGAGAACTCATGCGACTTGTCCTTGTTTGCCCCACTCACGCTTCCTACATAGTCTGCCTTGGGAAGCATCTTCCTGTCAACGAGATTGACGGATAATTTCTTTGACTCTATGATGCCCTGATTGGTATAATGCTTGTCGTTCATGCTGACGAGAATGCGGTCATGCCCGATAATACCGACATGCGCCACAAGGAGCCAGTTTACCTTACCGTTTACTTCAGCTCCAACCACGGTTACGGGCATAGGGTAAAGAGCCAGTTTGTTACCGATATTTTTCTTTTCCGTTATCATCATTTCTTTATCTTTTAGTTGTGAAGCATTATCGCTCTTACACGCAGAAGCGAGTATTAACGCGAGAATACAAACTGCATTTACAAAACGTATCTTCATTACTTGTTCATATTAAATAACGTAATTATATACTATTTTCATTATTCTATTTGTCGATTTGGCTTTCTGTGAAAGGGTCGGCACGGTGCCCCATAATGCATATTTGCGCATACTCGTTGTCGAACTCCTCCATTTCGTAGGGAGTAAGACGAACAGTAGCTACACCAAGAAAATCATCCAAATGGGCAGTATTGGTCGTGCCGGGTATCGGAGCAATCCAAGCCTTGCGAGAAAGCATCCATACGAGGGCAAACTGTGCCGGGGTGATGCCTTTGCACTCCGCCCATTTGCGGACAAGAGCTACGAGCGGCATATTGTGCTTCAAGGCTTCTGGTGTGAACTGCGGCAAGTTCCAGCGGCGGTCGCCCTGCTTGAAGCGGCTGTCCTCGTTGATTACCCCTGTGAGGAAGGCACGTCCCAATGGGCAATAGGGTACGAAACCGATGCCAAGTTCTTCCAGCGTCGGGAATATCTTTGTTTCCGGTTCTCGCCACCAGATGGCATACTCGCTCTGTACCGCAGAAAGCGGACATACGGCATGGGCGCGACGGATGGAGTGTGCGCCGGCTTCCGACAGTCCCCAGTGCAACACTTTACCTTCCTGCATAAGTTGTTTTACCGTTTCCGCCACTTCCTCCATAGGAACTTGTGGATCCACACGGTGCTGATAAAGCAGGTCAATATGGTCAGTACGCAGGCGGCGCAACGAGCCTTCCACGGCACGGCGGATATGGTCGGGACGGCTGTTGAGTGCGGTCGGCTTGCCTTCCTCTACTCCGAAACCGAATTTAGTCCCTATTTTCACTTTGTCGCGCACGGGTTGCAAGGCTTCGCCCACCCATTCCTCACTGGTGTACGGTCCATACACTTCTGCCGTATCGAAGAACGTCACTCCCTGTTCGTATGCCTTGCGGATGAGGGCAATCATGTCCTTCTTCTCATACTTGCCACCGTAGTAGCCTACCATTGGCAGACACCCCAGCCCGATGGCGGACACGTCCATGCCGCCGAGTCTGCGATGTTCCATGTTGTTTCTCTTTTCACTATTTGCCATAGCACTTGCTTTACTATTGTTACTTTCGGATTGCGCAAAAGCCTTCGTCAATCCGCTCCATTCACTGACTGCCAGCAAAGCTGCCACCGATGACCTTTTCAAAAAACTTCTTCTGTCCATCATTCTATGTATTTACGTTTTTCACCTTTCGCTGAACTATAAGTGTCCATCAGCCCTTTCATGATTTCTATTTCATTGTCCTCCAAATGAAAATCAGACATTTTGCCAGGAATAATTCCACTTTGTACGAGAAAACCTCTTACGGCTTCCTGAGTGCTGACATGGTAGCGGCTTGCTATGAAACATACTGCATCGTCTTCATACAATTCTTTAAGAGTGTCATTATTCATTATCATTCACGTTTTGATGTTAGCAAAATTAGGGTGATTCATAAAGAGCGGCGTGACGATAAAAAGGACATTTGTACCAATTTTACTGATTTTGATAATGCCCTTCCATAATTCTGCAAGAAAAGATGTATTTTTGTATTTGTCATTCAATCGGATACATCTTATGAGCAAGATATTGAAAGTAAGGAACACGAGCGACTACAGCCGATACATCGGACAGACGGACACACATCCGTTGGTCAGCGTCATTGATTTTGCGGAAGTGTCGCCCATCCGCCACAGCCTGAACAGCTACAGAGTGTACGGTATGTTCATGCACGAACACCTGCCCGTAGAATTAACCTATGGTTGCGGCAAATACGACTATACGAGTGGGACGCTCATTTGTGTGGCTCCCGGACAGATCGGCGGCAAGGAGGACAATGGCGAGCGGATAGATTTGGACGGTTGGGCGTTGCTGTTCCATCCCGACTTGCTGCGTGGCACTCCACTGGAGAAAACCATCAATGAATGTACGTTCTTTGAATACCGCATCAATGAAGCTCTGCACATGACGGATGAAGAACGTGATGTTTTCGTGATGTTGATGCGGCAGATAAAGAACGAACTGGCGAACAACCGCGATGCCCTGCAAGACCGTATCATCGTGGAATATATAGGCCTTTTGCTCAACTACTGTATGCGGTTTTACAACAGGCAGTTTGTCACACGCAAGTTGGAGAATTCAGATGTTCTGATGAAATTCAACGCTTTGTTGCGTGACTACTTCGAGGAGAAGCTGCAGCTGTCATTAGGCTTGCCAACTGTACAATATTGCGCCGACAAACTTTGTATGTCGCCCAACTATTTCGGCGATCTGATAAAAAAGACTACAGGCGACACTGCAAGCAGCCACATCCGCCAATACATCATCCGACAGGCAAAGAATGAACTGGCAAGAGGTGCCACAATCGCACAAGTGGCTTACGGTTTGGGATTTGAATATCCCCAGCATTTCAGTCGGATGTTCAAGAAACAGACGGGGTATGCGCCTAAATATTTTAGGAAGTAACAGACAAATAAAAAAGATTCATCCGCAATTCGGAGTTATGTTGAACTAATTGAATTTTTGTGCGTTCATAGAGTTTCCCTTTCCGCAGGCAGTAATGGTGCGTATCACTCCAAATTTCGGATTAACATGAAAAAACTATTGGTTGATTGTTGTCTTCTTTTCATTCACGATATACACTCCCGGTTCGATTGTACTGAGGCTTGCTGCATTTGTGAGTACCTTAACACCGCCGAAGCCGCCCATGGCATGGCCCTTGAAGTGGGCAAGGTTGATGAGAAAGTCGTAGTTGGCGATATGCTTGCCCACGCGGTTGAACTTCAGATACTTGGTGTCGGCAACGGGAATGTCCGTATACCCCTCTTCGTCCATCAGATCTACTGTTGCGATGTCGTTGTAGCCACGCTCGGCAATGGCGCGGCGGTGGGCCGTCGTCGACGAGCGGTTTCCGCGGTAAGCCGTGTTGCACTCCACGAGCGTACCCTTCACCTCGTCCACAAGGTTCTTGATGAGCGAAGGGTCGAGCTGGTTGCTGCGTGCCGATTCACCCGTACTTATTTTCACTGCCACTCTGCCTGTAGCCTCCTTGCCCAAAGCCTTGTAGATTTTGACAAGGGCCTCGGGCGTAATCTCACTCGTAAAATACACGTCTGCCACTTTGTCTCCCGTCTGTGCAAGACAAAGCAGGGGCAGTTGCAGCATCATGGCTGCCGCGATGATAAAACGTTTCATATTGTCTGTATATAAATGAATTTTATTGAATGGCATTTGTTTCTGTTTCTTCCGATACTATTTCTATCTGTGGTACAACCAGTTTGAATCCCTTTCCGTGTACGTTCATAATCAATACGTCAGGGTCTTCTTTCAGCAGCTTGCGCAGCCGTGAGACATACACATCCATTGAACGGCCGTTGAAGTAAGTGTCGTTTTCCCATACTTTTGCCAATGCCTGACTGCGCGGCAATAACAGGTTGGCGAAGTTGCAGAGCATGGCGAGCAATCCGCTCTCCTTTTTGGTAAGGCTTACGGAATTTCTGTCGAAATAGAGCCTGCGTTTCTGTGGCAGGAACACGTACTTGCCGAATTTTATTATGACATTCATTTCAGCTTGCCTCTTAGTGTCTTTGCCTCGCTCTTGCCGGTAGCCATGCCCTCGTAGGTGAAGCCGTACATGCGCGCAAAACGGCTCATGCTGTACTCGCCGTCATCAATCATCATCTTTGTAGGGGCGGCGCCCTGATAGATGAAGAAGAAGCGCCTGCCCTTGAAGGTGTCTTCGGGCAGATAGCCGTAGCAGCGTTCCATCAGCGTGCGCACCGAGGCGCAGATGTTGTGCCAATATACGGGTGAACCCATCACGATGACGTCGGCCTGCTTCATCTTGGCTATTACTTCATCGAACTGGTCGCCCTTGAGTGTCTGCCCGTAGAAGTTCAGGCGGTAGTCGTTGAGGTTGAGCGTCTCATATTGTCTGCCTTCGAGCAGCACCTTTGCCAGTGCGGCGGTGTTTCCGTCGCGGTTCGGACTTCCGTTTACAAATAAAATCTTTTCCATTTTCTCTTCATTCTTATTCTTGTTTCCGTTGTTGTCGCCCGTGCAGGCCGATACGTTGATAAAGGCCAGCATGCCTATTATCAGCATAAAAAATTTCTTCATTGCTTTCATTGTCCTTCTTACCTGATGATTTTCCTGCTTCCGCTTCCGTCTTTCACGATATAGACATTGTGTGTGGCGGTGTCGTCGGGTGATGTCAGTTTGTGTCCGTTAAGGTCGTATATTTCCTGAACACCGCCATTCTCAGGCGTGTTTTGGCGTATTTGGCTGATGGCTGTGCTGCCGCCCGACATGTTGTTCCACTCCTCGTTTATAAGGTCTATCCATGTCTGTATGGTTGAAGGCGTAATCCTGCCGCTTGTCAGTCCCTCGCCCGTAAGATGGTCGGCATCGGGCGTGCTGCTGACGATTTCGGCCAGCGTCTCGTCACGGTAGGTGGCGGCGTAGGTGCAGAACGGCACCACGGTCTTGCCCTTGAAGTCGTAGCTCTCGCAGAATGTGTGTATAATCATCGGCGTGGTCCACCACCATACGGGGCAGCCTATGAACACCACATCGTAGTCGTCCCAATTCTCCACCGTGCCTTTTATGGCCGGGCGCGCGTTGTTGTCTTTCTCTTCGCGTGCCACCTCCGTGCAGGGTGTGTATTCAGTGGGATAAGGCGTAACCGGTTCGATGCGGAACACATCGGCTCCGGTGATGTTCTGAATCTGCTGTGCCATCCGCTGTGTTGTCCCGCCCCATGAGAAGTAGGCCACCAGCACTTTCTTTCCGCCGAAATATGCGCTGCCTGTGCCTTCGTTCACTTCGTTGTCATTGCCCGGTTCCGGCATCATGTCGTTGTCGTTGGAACATGCCGAACCGCTAACGATGGTCAGAAAACTGACCAGTAGCATTAAAATCTTCTTCATCGTCTTTGTATATTGGTTATTCGCTTAATCTTTCATCGGCGACTTCCCGAACTGCTGCACCTGCTCGTATGTGGCGTTGAAGAAACGCTGTTCCTTGTTGAGCGAGCGTATGGCCTGCATTTCTTCGGCGGTCAGCTCAAAGTCGAATATCTGTATGTCCTCCTTTATATAGTTGGGATTGGTGGCACCGGGGATGACGGAGAATCCTTCCTGTATGTGCCAGCGCAGGATAACTTGCGCCGCTGTCTTGCCGTGTGCCTTGGCAATATTCATGATCGTAGGGTCTTTCAACAGTGCACCTTGGCTCATGGCACCGCCTAACGGGAACCAACATTCCACCTGTATGCCGTCAGCTTCCGCCTTCTTGCGCATGTCGAGCCGCTGTGCATAGGGGTGGCACTCTATCTGAAGCATGGCGGGCTTGATGCGGGCTTCTTTCATGATTAGGTTGAACACCGAGTCGTTCGCATCGAAGTTGCTGATGCCGAGGGCGCGTACCTTGCCTGCTTCAACCGCTCGCTCCATATCGCGCCATGCACCCACGAAGTCGCCCACGGGCTGATGAACATAGAGCAGGTCGATGTAATCCGTGTCAAGCCGTTTCAGCATCTTGTCGATGGCTTCCGCCGTCTTGCCCTCACCGTATTCGGTAGGCCACAACTTACTTGTAATCCATACCTCACTGCGGGGCACGCCGCTTTCCCTTACGGCTTGTCCCACACCGCGTTCGTCATCGTAGGCATGGGCGGTGTCGATATGGCGGTAGCCGGCCTTCAGTGCCGTGAGGCACGACTGCCTGCACACTTCATCAGAACCTTGCATGAAGGTTCCCAGTCCGAAGCGCGGCATCAGCACGCCGTTGTTGAGCTTCACCATCGGCACGTCTGCCGTTGTCTTGCCTGCATCCGTCTGTGCCCCTGCGGGGAGGATGCTGCCGCACAATGCTACTGCTGCCGACAGCAATAAATTCCTGATAGCTTTCATTCCGTTTTTTTGTTTTTGATGTTTCTGCAGGCAAAGGTACAGGAAGACCGTGAGAACGGGCATATAATAAATTCGGTTGGATTTACCCTTATTTCGGAAGATGGCGTGTTCCCTTTTTTTAGGATTATTATTTAAGTAGATTGCAACAATTAGTTTATGCTTTGAACACGAAGACAGAGGACAATACAACTCTGTGTCTCTGTGTCTCCGTGTTCGAAAAACTTATTATAAAGTAATAATAAAGAGTTGCTTTATTTCCAGTTCATGAACATCCGTGCCGTCTCTGCATCGTGATGGTCGAAGAAGAGGCTGTGTCCTGTGTCGAGTGTTGCAATCTGACGCATCTCCTCGTCGGTCAGCTCAAAGTCGAAGATGTCGAGGTTCTGGCGCATGCGTTCGATGTGTGTTGACTTCGGAATGATGATGACACCGCGCTGTATGAGCCAGCGGAGCGCCACCTGTGCCACGCTCTTGCCGTGCCGTGAAGCGATGTCTGCCAGCGTTTCGTTGGTGAACATATTGTTGCGCCCTTCGGCGAAAGGTCCCCATGACATGATGTGCGTGCCCAGCTCTTCCATTATCTTCTGCGGCTCCACCTGTTGGTTGAACACGTGTGTCTCAACCTGGTTTACGGCCGGAACAATTTCCATGTTGCCGGCGATGTCGATAAAGTGGTCGGGATAGAAGTTTGACACACCGATGGCTCTCAACTTGCCTTCCCTGTAGGCGTCCTGCAAGGCACGGTAAGCTCCGTAGCGGTCGCAGAAAGGCTGGTGCAGCAGCATCAGGTCGATGTAGTCGGTCTGCAACTTGCGCAGGCTCTCGTCGA